>Ga0105048_10006969_pt1 | contig 18189 bp, 9 predicted proteins | sample MAT05_FD_78382 | JGI IMG/M metagenome (GOLD analysis project Ga0105048, IMG submission 78382) | Freshwater microbial communities from Lake Fryxell liftoff mats and glacier meltwater in Antarctica - MAT-05 | ecosystem: Environmental > Aquatic > Freshwater > Ice > Liftoff microbial mat | place... | reverse complement strand
TACGCGGGGGTGGCCTGTGGAGCCTTGAACAACCCGGCGGCTACGGCTAATGGGAAGGCTGTGAAGCAGGAAGCTAACAGCAGTCTGGACGATGTTCAGATTTGTGTAGGTTTAGCGTAACGGGTAATGAGCAGTGAACAGCAACCAATGAGCATTAACAAAGCGTTATGAGCATTTCGACTTTATCTATTAAGCGACCGGTACTAGCCATAGTGATGAACCTGCTCATCCTGTTTTTTGGCTTTCTCGGTTTTCAATATCTGGGCGTACGGGAGTTTCCCTCCATCGACCCGCCCGTTATCTCGATCCGTACCAACTACGCGGGAGCCAACGCCGACATCATTGAATCGCAAATTACCGAACCCCTCGAAAAGCAACTCAACAGCATCGAGGGCATCAAGTCGATCAATTCGTCGAGCAGCCAGGGCCGGAGCGAAATAACGGTTGAGTTTGGGATTGAGGTCAATATGGAACGGGCCGCCAACGATGTGCGCGACAAAGTATCGGCCTCGGCGCGTACCCTACCCCAGGACATCGATGGACCGCCCATTGTGAGTAAGGCCGACGCCAACTCCGAACAGATCATGATTCTGATGCTGCAAAGCACCACACGCTCGCACCTGGAGGTCAACGAATATGCCGAAAATGTCATTGTGCAGCGACTACAGACGGTGAATGGCGTGAGTGAAGTGTCGATTATGGGTCAGAAAAAATACGCCATGCGGATCTGGATGGACCCCGACAAGATGGCTGCCTATAACATTACGGCGCAGGATATAAAAACGGCCCTGGACCGGGAAAACGTGGAGTTGCCCAGCGGTAAAGTTATTGGCAGCAATACCGAACTGACGGTGAAGACCATTGGCCGTTTCCGCACCGAAGATGATTTCAACAATATGATTGTCAAAACACTGGGGGACAACGTGATTCACCTCGGCGATATTGGGCAGGCCGAATTAGGCCCCGAAAACGAAGAGTCGACCCTGCGGATGAATGGGGTTCCGATGATTGGCCTGGGTATTGTACCCCAACCGGGCTCCAACCACCTCGACATTTCGGCCGAAATTAACAAACGACTGGTCGAGATACGGAAAGACCTGCCTAAAGATTACAAACTGGACGTCGCCTTCGATACCACCATCTTCGTGAAACGGTCGGTGGAGGAAGTGGGCGAAACGCTGCTGATTGCCATTGGCCTGGTAGTACTGATTATTTTCCTGTTTTTTCGCGACTGGCTGGTAGCCATCCGACCACTGATCGACATTCCGGTTTCGCTGGTCGGCACGTTCTTCGTAATGTACCTGATGGGCTATTCGATCAACGTGCTCACGTTGCTGGCCATCGTGATGGCCACGGGCCTCGTGGTTGACGATGGCATTGTGGTGACCGAGAATATTTTCAAGAAAATCGAGCAGGGCATGAACCCCGTGGAAGCCGCCATCAAAGGCTCCAACGAAATCATGTTCGCTGTGCTTTCTACGTCTATCACGCTGGCCGCCGTGTTTTTACCCGTGATTTTCATGGAAGGCTTTGTTGGGAAACTGTTTCGCGAATTCGGGGTCGTGATTTCGGTAGCCGTATTGATTTCGGCTTTTGTTTCGCTGACGCTAACGCCCATGCTGAATGCGTACCTGAACCGAAAGACCCACAAGAAAAGCTGGTTCTACGACAAAACGGAGCCTTATTTCGAAGCCATGACCACGGGTTACCACCAGCAACTGGTGGCTTTTTTCCGGTTCCGTTGGCTGGCTTTACCCATTGTTGTTGCTACGCTGGGCATGGTTTGGTACTTTGGGAAAGACCTGCCTTCTGAACTGGCCCCCCTCGACGACCGGAACTGGTTCCGGCTCAACATGACCGCCCCGGAAGGTACCTCGTTTGAGTTCATGGACGACTATATGCTGCGGGTGCAACAGGCGTTGGGCGATTCGATGCCCGAAAAGCAGAGCATTATGCTCGTTACGGCACCGGGCCGTTCTGGCAATGGAAGCCCCAATGCGGGTAGCGGCCGCGTGTTTCTGACCGACAAAATGGAGCGCAAAATGAGTCAGCAGGCCATTGCCGACAAAACCACTAAGCTGCTCAAGAAACTGCCCGATGCCAAATCAGTGGTGGTGCAACAGCAGACCATTTCGGTGGATTCTCGGGGCGGACTGCCAGTGCAATACGTGATTCAGGCCCCCGATTTTGAAAAGTTGCGGGAATATCTGCCCCAGTTTCTGGAAGAAGCCCAAAAAGACCCCACCTTTACTTCTGTCGATGTCAACCTGAAATTCAACAAACCCGAAGTCAATATCCTGATCGACCGGGAGAAAGCGAAGTCCATTGGCGTTTCTGTCGCCGATGTGGCCCAAACGGTGCAACTGGCCCTGGCTGGGCAGCGGTTTGGCTATTTTACCATGACCGGTCGACAGTATCAGGTAATTGGGCAGTTCGACCGGGCGAACCGGAACGAGCCGCTGGATGTCTCGAAAATGTACGTCAAAACGAGCCGGGGCGATGCGGTGCAGTTGGACAATATCGTGAAAATGGACGAACAGAGCAGCCCTCCGCAACTGTTTCACTTTAACCGCTACATGAGTGCGACGGTGCAGGCCGCCCTGGCACCGGGCCAAACTATTGGCGATGGCATTGCCGCTATGGACCGGGCTCGCAACCAGTTGAACGACCCCGTTATTCACACAGAACTGAGCGGGGCCTCCCGCGACTTTGCCGAGAGCCAGTCGAACACACTGTTTTCGTTTCTGCTGGCACTGGTGCTCATCTACTTTATTCTGGCGGCCCAGTTCGAGAGTTTTATCGACCCACTGATCATCATGCTTACGGTGCCGCTGGCCATTGCCGGGGCTGTTTTCTCGCTCTGGTATTTCAACCAAACCCTCAACATCTTCAGTCAGATCGGTATTATCATGCTCATTGGGCTGGTAACCAAAAACGGAATCCTGATTGTGGAGTTCGCCAACCAGTTACGCGAAGAAGGGCTGTCGATCAAAAAGGCGGCTCTGGAAGCGGCTACCCTGCGGCTTCGCCCGATTCTGATGACGAGTCTGGCAACGACGCTGGGGGCGTTACCAATTGCGCTGGCGCTGGGCTCGGCGGGCCAAAGCCGGATGGCGATGGGTATTGTGATTATTGGTGGGCTTATGTTTTCGCTGGTACTGACCCTGTTTGTGATTCCGGCTATGTACACCTTCCTGTCCCGCAAGCGCAACGTCCCTGTATCGACCCCAACGGAGCATTTTGTAGGAGAAAACGAACTTGGTACTCCAGTTGCGTCTATCTAGTTTCGCAAACAACGCCCATTGACTACAGAACAGCAATGCAGAGACCAATCAGCAAGATGTTGTGAATGAGAATACCCAGGCTTATATTTAGGCTTCCCTGATGTTTTATTCATTCGCAACTTCATGAAAAGTTTCTCTACGTACGTATGTGTGCTCTTTTGTCTTGTATGCAGTCTCGCTGCCAGCGCCCAGCCGGGTGCCAGTATCAGTTTTGAACAGGTGGTAGCCCTGCGGCAGGTTGGTAATCCGGTTATCTCGCCCGATGGCCAGCACGTAGCCTATACCGTTCGGTCGGTGGATTGGAAAGAAAATAACTACGATACGGAAATCTGGCTGGCCCGTTCGGGAGAGGCACCGTTTCAGTTGACAAGAACAGTAAAAGGCAGTAGTACCGACCCCAAATGGTCGCCCGATGGCCGCTGGCTGGCGTTCCTGGCCGACCGGGGTGAAAAAGCTCAGATCCAGGTTATTCGGGCTGCGGGGGGCGAGGCCCAGCCAATTACCAAAGAAAGTGAAGCAATCAGCGCCTTTGAGTGGTCGCCCGATGGGAAACAAGTGGTGTTTATCAAAAACGAAAAAGAAAGCAAAGCACTTAAAAACCGTAAAGAACAATACGGAAGCTGGGCGGTTGATGATGAAGAATTTGAACTGGCCCACCTCTGGCTGGTTCCGTTCAAACCCGATCCAATGCCTGCCCCCGGCGAAATGCCCTGCCTGAGCGATTCATCGAATGCCGACTGTGTAACCTTGCCCAAAGCAACCCGCCTGAGTGAGGGCGCGTTCACGATAACCACCTTCGACTGGTCGCCCGATGGCACCCAAATTGCGTACAGTTTTCAGGATAACCCCTTGATCAATAGTTCGAAAGGGTCCAATGTGGCCCTGCTCAATGTAGCTACCCGCAAAACGACAACGGTGGTTAATACTGCCTTTGGCGATTTCTTCTCGGCCTGGGCACCCGACTCAAAATCATTTCTGTACACAACAAGTGCCGACGATTCAACGGGTTATTTTTACCGGAATAACCGGGTTTTTCGTCAATCAATTACGCCGGGTACTAAGCCCCAACAGGTGGCGGCTGATTTTGATGAGAATATCGCCAACGTGAGCTGGACACCCGAAGGGATTTTCTTTCTGGGGTATCAGAAAACGAAACGCCATCTGTATCGGCTCGATCCGGCATCGGGCCGGTTCAGTCAGGTTGCGGGCCTGCCCGACCAGATTGGTGGGGTCAACTTCGCCAAAAACGGTCAGCGATTCGCCTTCTCTGCGTCGTCGGCTACCACCTTGCTCGAAGTGTTCAGGAGCGACCTGGCCAACGCCAGGCCCGAACAACTCACCACCATGAGCCAGCAGATAGCTGGCTGGGCAACGGCCCAAAGTGAAGTGATTCGTTGGAAAAGTAAAGATGGAGCCGAAATTGAGGGTGTTTTGCACAAGCCCAAAAACTACGATCCTGGCAAAAAGTACCCCCTTCTGGTGATGATTCATGGTGGGCCTACGGGGGTCGATGTGCCCACGCCCGTTCCGGGCGGCACGGTATATCCGGTGTTGCAGTGGCTCGAAAAGGGTGCGCTGGTGCTGCGGCCCAACTACCGGGGTTCAGCGGGTTACGGAGAAAAGTTTCGGGCATTGAACGGGCGTAATCTTGGTGTTGGCGATATGTGGGATGTGTTGTCGGGCGTGGATGAACTGGAAAAACGTGGCCTGGTCGATCCCACCCGAATGGGTTGTATGGGTTGGAGTCAGGGCGGGTATATCTCGGCCTTTTTAACCACAAATACGACAAGGTTTAAAGCCATTTCGGTCGGAGCCGGGATTTCCAACTGGGTTACGTATTACGTGAACACGGATATTCATCCATTTACGCGGCAGTACCTCAAAGCAACGCCCTGGCAGGATATGGAAATCTACCGCAAAACCAGTCCGATGACCACCATTGCGAATGCTAAAACACCGACGCTCATTCAACATGGCGAATTCGACAAGCGGGTACCCATTGCCAACGCGTATGAGTTGTTACAGGGGTTGCAGGATGTAGGCGTTCCGGCTAAGTTGGTTGTTTATAAAGGCTTTGGTCACGGCATTACCAAGCCCAAAGAGAGACTGGCCGCTACCTGGCATAACTGGGAATGGTTCGGTAAGTACATTTTTGGCGAAACAAAGGAGATGCCCATTGCGACAAAATAGACAAGTATGGCACGCGGATGACGACACCAACCCAGCAACGAGAACAATTATACCATCTTTTCGGAAGACTACCCGATCGGCATCGTCCGATAAGGGTTGAGTCGATCGCAACGGAAGAAAGCGACGAACTCATCACGGAAAAACTGCGGCTGGATATAAACGGGGTTGAGCAGGTTCCGGCCTATTTCACCAAACCTAAGGGAGCAACCGAGCCGCTGCCTGTGATCTTATTCAATCACTCGCATTTCGGCGAATACGCGGTAGGCAAAGAGGAGTTCGTACGCGGTCGGCCACAAATGCAGCAACCGCCGTATGCCCTGGCTTTGGCAAGGGCTGGTTACGCTGGTTTTTGCCTAGACAGCTGGTGCTTTGGCGAACGGCAGGGGCGAGGTGAAGTCGACACGTTCAAAGAAATGCTGTGGCATGGGCAGGTGTTGTGGGGCATGATGGTGTATGATAACCTGCGGGCCCTGGATTATCTGCAAACCCGGTCCGATGTTGATACCCAGCGCATAGGTACCCTGGGCATGTCGATGGGGAGTACGATGGCGTGTTGGCTAGCTGCCCTCGACGAACGCGTCAAAGTATGTGTTGACCTGTGCTGCCTGACGGACTACGAATCGCTGATGGAAACCAACGGACTGTGGCTACACGGAATCTATTATTTTGTCCCCGACCTGCTTACCCATTTCACGGCGGGCCAAATCAATGCGTTGATCGCACCCCGGCCTCATTTAAGTGTAGCGGGCCGATTTGACCCGCTGACCCCTTTGGCTGGACTGGAAAAAATTGATCAATACCTACAACAGGTGTATAACGAGAAATCCGCTGCTGCGGCCTGGCAACAGCGGATTTATGAGGTTGGTCATGAAGAAACGGCCGCCATGCGAGCCGACATACTCGCGTTTTTGACTACATGGCTGTAAGGTTCTTTCCTGAGCCGCTTACCGGGCCACTCCATTGCCCGGATCGGGCTTGAGCACAAGTTGGAACTCGCGGGGAGGCTCGGCTCCTAACAGATGCTTTACAAAGTAATCGCAGCGACTACGGGTCATGTAGGTTGTATAGGCACCGAACCCATGCGTACTGTTTGGGAACAAAACCAGGTCATAATCTTTGTTGGCTTTTTCCAGGGCTTCCACCACCAGTAACGTATTCGATGGAGGCACGTTGTTGTCCATCATGCCGTGAGCCAGCATCAGCTTGCCTTTTAAGTTCTTGGCGTAGTTCTGATTGGCCTGTGCTTCGTAATCCGAAGCTGATGTCAGGCCCCATTCGTCCTCGTAATTGCGGTTGTCGTGGTTGCCCGACTCTGAAATACCCACCTTGAAGAAGTCGGGAAAACGGAACATGGCCGTTGCCGTGGCGAAACCACCACCCGAGTGCCCCCAAATACCAACCCGGTCAATGTCCATATACGGGTATTGTTGAGCCAGCTGTTTTATGCCGGCAGTTTGGTTGGTCAGTGTATTGTCGGCCGTGTTGCCGTAGCTCATATCATGGAATTTTTTCGAACGTAGTGGGTTACTGGTCCCTTCGATTTCTGCCACAATAAACCCCCGTTCTGCCAGTGATTGGTGATCTCTGCGGGCGGCCGAAAACGACCAGTTACCTACGCTGCCGCCCTGTCTTTTATGAAAGCGGCCAGTTTGCGGTTAGGCGAAAGCACTTCATTCCCCTCACCTTCTTGCGGTTATCTACCTCCACCACCTGTCGGTAGCCTAACGTTGGTTTTGTCGGCCACCAGCAGATCACTTTGGGGGTTGTACTGCCAGGTTTTTCCATCCGCCTGAAAGATAACCGATTGGCTGGTAGGGGAGAGGCTGAAACTCTGGAAAGGGAGCCGGGTGGCTTCATAGGTTTTGCCTGCTGTTTTGGAGAGCGTACTGGCTAGTTTCTGCCCATCGAACGGAGCCGAACGCGTTCCTTTGGCGGGGTCGACGAGGATAAACGTGCTGCCGGTAGCCTGGGACTAAGCACCTTTTCGCTTTTTATCAGGCATCAACTCGGAATCAACGATTTCCTAAATGTTGGTTTGATGCGCTTTTTTGAAGCCTGCTCATACGCATAGGCCAATGAAAGTAGTGGTCCCTCCTGATAGGCACCTGCTATGAGTGAAAAACCAACGGGTAAGCCCTGAACGGTTCCCATCGGCACCGTAATATGCGGATAGCCCGCCATAGCCGCCGGGGGACAGAAGTAAAACCCCGTGTCATAGTCGCCGTTGATGAGGTCAATGCAGCCAGCGAAGCCAATACTGGTGCCGCAGATGGCATCCAGCTTATTGGCGTTCATCAACTGGTCGATGCGTTGGCGTGAGGTTAGGGTTTTAGCCAGCGCATCGATATACTCTTTACTATCCAGACCTGCTTTGGCTTCACTGCTTTCGAGGAGTTCCTGTTTGAAAAAAGGCATAGCTTCGGCCTCGTTTTTTTGGTTGAAGGCAATTACATCAGCCAGGGAAGCAACGCCCGCTTTCGCCGTGGCCAGGTATCGGTTTACCCCGTCTTTGAACTCGTATTGCAGCACCGTCAACTCGGCTCCTCCAATCTCGCTGACGCTCTTCATCAAATCGACTTCAACCACGGTGGCACCCTGTTTCTTCAGCACCTCAATCGCCTGCTTGTATAAGGCAACAACGCCCTGATGGCCTTTCAGAAACGATTTTTCCACCCCGATTCGCTTTCCTTTTAACCCGGCAGGGTTCAAAAACGAGGTGTAGTCAGCCACTTCTTTTCCCTTGCTTTCGCCCGTTATGGCATCGGCGGGGTCGTAGCCCGTCATGGCGCCTAGTAACAGGGCCGCATCGGTTACGGTTCGGGTCATTGGTCCGGCGGTGTCCTGCGTTTTTGAAATGGGAATAATGCCGGTGCGGCTCACCAGCCCTACGGTGGGCTTCATACCGACAAGTCCACAAAAAGAAGCAGGTGCAATTACGGAACCATCGGTTTCAGTGCCAACGGCCACGGCACACAGATTGGCGGCCACGGCTGCCCCCGAACCCGAGCTGGAACCGCAGGGGCTCCGATCCAGCACATACGGGTTTCGGGTTTGCCCACCCCGGCTACTCCAGCCACTGCTCGACCGGGTCGACCGGAAATTGGCCCATTCGCTTAAATTGGTTTTTCCCAGTATCACCGCGCCCGCTTCCCGCAGTTTCTGGGCCACAAAGGCATCTTTCGCGGCTTTATGGCCTTTCAGGGCCAGGGCTCCGGCGGTTGTCATCAACTGATCGCCAGTGTCGATGTTGTCCTTGAGTAGCACGGGAATACCATGCAGCGGTCCCCGAACTTTGCCAGCTTTGCGCTCCTGATCCATAGCGCTGGCAATACTGAGCGCGTCGGGGTTTACTTCGATAACCGACTTCAGCGTGGGCCCTTTTTGGTCAATAGCCTGAATGCGGTCCAGATATAGTTTGGTGATGTCGGCCGACGAATACTGACCCGATTGCATGTGTTTTTGCAACTCACCAATGCTCACTTCGTTCAGGACAAAATCATCTGTAAAGGTTTCGGAGGTCGTTTCTGGCGTTGACTCTTTGTTGGTGGTGCAGGCCGCCACGGCGAGCGTTGTAGCTGATAACCCAACGGCTGAGCTATTCTTGATAAAATTCCGTCTATTCATCAGAATGGTTTATTGGAACGGGGGAAACAAATAGTGCCTACTTCACCGAGGCAATTCTTACCGACCCATAACCAGTCGCGTTTGAGCCGGAGCCGTGTCGGCATCGAGTAGTTGAATACTAATTGGCCCATCTTTATGAATAGTCCGGTCAATAGCCAGCGTAATGGTGTGAACGCCCTGCGAAAGATCGGCCACGACGCCCCACTCGGTCAGTTTGAGCGGTTTCTGACCAGTCCAGGCTGTAAGACCATTTGTTGTGCTCATCGACAGGTTCACATTTCCTTTGCTGACCACTTCAATATCGAACCGAACAAAACTGTATCGTTTGCTGGCGGTTGTCTCAATAATTGGCAGTTCGTTCACCGGTAGCTCTCCCGAAACTTTGCCATATACGGGCTGAAAGGCCGCTTTTGTGTTATCCTTTACGAGATAACCCAAACCCTCGTCGCGAATTTTTTTAGCGAGTTCCTTTGTGGGTGAAACCGTGTTCCAGCGACGGACAAACCGGGCGGTGGGCACCCGAAACGGCCCTGATTCACCCATTTTGGACAGAAAGCCAATCAGGTTCGTAAACTCGTCCTTGTCCAGGCTAGCCGTTAAACCCGCTGGCATCAGTGAACCCGGTACTTTCTCGATCACACTGATCTGGCTCTTGGGAACGGAGACCTCCTGCCCCGCAACATCGCGCAGCACAATGTCGGCGGTTCCGTTGCTAACCATATAACCCATCAGTTCACTGCCATCTTTTTTTGCCACCCGCTGAAGTTCGTAGCCTTCTTTGATGGACTGGTTTGGGTAGAGAATAGACCGGATGATCGTCTCGGCGGGTGAACTCGTTCCCAGACTGCTCATGTCGGGCCCGATGCGGCCACCCGCTCCGCCAATGGCATGGCAGGTAAGGCAGGCCAGACCGCTTTTGCGGAATACCAGTTCGCCTTTGATAGGATCAGCAGTTTCTTTGACGGTTTTGGCCAGACTGGCAATCTCTGGGTTTGTCAGTTCCTGTGGCATTTTTTCGGTAGGAAGCGTACCCCCTGATGCCTCCAGCGCCTTTGTAAGCAATTTGATGCCCTCATCATTTCGTCGGTTAAAAGGCACTTGCCGTTGCATAGTTTGCCGACCTGCCTTGGCTACCGCGTCTGGTATTTTTTGGGTCGATAGTTGGTCGGCAAGGGCGCGGGCTCCCTCTTTGTTCGTTAAAAATGCACCAAATAGACCCGAAACATCGGTTTGGGCCGGTAACGTCCGTAAAAGCTCCGCCCCAATTCGAGCCGCTTCCGACGCATTGACGCCAACCAGCTGAGCGGTTGCCGCCAGCCGTAAATCGGCGGGGTTTTTGATACCGGTCAAGCTGAGCAGTGATTGTTGGGCCTGAGCCGTTTTCATCAGGGCCAGCGCCCCTAAGGCTGCTTTTCGGGTGGTCTTATCTTCTTTTTGGGCCAGACCAACCAGCGTTCCTGTTTGGTCTTCCAGCCGCCACAAACCAATGAGCCGAATGGCACTGGCAGAAATAGACTCGTCGGGGCTTTCGATGAAACCAGTAATCCGGTTCAGGTTTCCGTCTGGCTTTGCACCCCGGCGGGCCGCTTCTTCCAGTGTATTCAATTGGGCGGCTACCTGTTTTTGTTTACCGCTGTTATCCTGAATGGCCTTGTTCAACAGGGTGGTTAATTCGGCTGTTCGCCCAAATTTGGCGAACGAACCCAGCACATCCTTTTGGTATTCGTCGGGAACCTGGTCTTTTTTATACAGTTGAGCCAACTGCGAAACGGCTTCCGGACTGCTTACCGATTTAAGGGCAAAAACGGTTTTGGCGGCATTGCCGAAAAAACCAGGTTCTGTTTTCAACCGCGCTGACCAGAGCGGCTCCATTTCCCGGACGGTTTGCCACAGGGCATAATCCAGAAATTCGTCCATCGGGTTATCCAGCACCGACAAAGCCGTGCGGGCGGCTTCGGCCGTTTTCACTGTTCTGAGGGCAATAACGGCTTCGAGCCGCACCTGCGGATGGTTGTCGGCCACGGCTTTGGTTAGCAGTGCCGGTACGTTGGTTAGTTTGGTGTGCCACAACTCAAGCGCCCGCAAAGCCGCAGCCCGGGCTTTGTGACTCTCGGCATTTAACAAGCTGACCAGAAGCGGCTCGTTGACTACTTCCAGGGTTTGATACATCCACAGCGCTTCGAGCAACTGGTGTTCGTAATCAGGATTCTTTTTGTCCAGATTCTGCACCCATTTCTGAAGCGCCGGAATCACCTCTTTTGCCCCATGCGCTTTCAATACCTGCTTGGCCTGCGAACGGGTCCAGTCCTCGGGTAATTTCAGGGCGTCGAGAAGGTCACTAACACTCGCTTTTGTCAAATTTGGTTTAGGCACTAAGGGGCGATTTTTAGCCACAATCCGCCAGATTCGACCGTGTTCCTGGTCCCGGCGTGGATCATGAAAATCGACCTCGCCATGCTGAATAATCGGGTTATACCAGTCGGCAACATAGATAGCACCATCGGGACCAACCGAAATATCCACAGGCCGAAAAGCGACGTTATCCGTCCACAACAGATCTTCGACTTGCTTCGACGCATAGCCACTGCCCTGTTCTTCCAGTTTAAATCGGTTGATTCGGTTAGCCCGGAAGTCGTTGGTGACGACGCTACCCTGCCACGAATCCGGCATGTGCCGCCCCGATATAACGTCGAGTCCGCTGTGTTTGGGTTGGCCCGGATTTAAGCCCCGGAGAATTCGGGCAGCACCCGGCGCGGTAACAAACGTAGCCCCCGGAAAGGCGTAGTTAATGCCTTCACCACCAGCGCCATCGGTCAGGAACGACTGACCCCAGCGGTCAAACTGCAAGCCCCACGGGTTAACCAGCCCTTTGGCATAGATGTCCAGCTCCAGCTTTTTAGGATTCAGCTGCCATACCCCACCCCCTTCGAGCCGCTTGATACCAGAGGGCGTTTCTACGTGACTGTAGATATAGATAGACTGGTTGAAATACAAAAGACCCTCGGGTCCCCACCGGAACGTATGAATAAGGTGGTGGGTATCGGCGGTGCCAAAACCGTTAAGAACCCGGCGCTTTTTATCGGCTTTACCATCCCCGTCGGTATCCATAAAGTGCAGAATCTCGGTTGAGTTAGCCACGTACACACCACCATCGCCGGGCAAAATTCCGGTCGGCGTCAGCAGACCTTCGGCAAAAATGGTCGATTTGTCGGCTTTGCCATCGCCGTCGGTATCTTCCAGCACAAAAATCTTGTCGTTGGCTTCTTCCCCGGTTTTCAGGTGTGGATAGGCCGTGCTACTCACGATCCACAACCGGCCATCGGCATCCCAGTTCATCTGAATAGGCTTGGCCACGAGTGGTTCAGCAGCAAACAGGGTCACCTCAAAACCATCAGCGACTTTGAACGACTCCAGTTCGCGCTTTACGTCGGGATCGGGATTGTCTTTCCGGTCGTCTGGATTGACGGAAGCGGTAATCAGCAGAATGACAGGAATAATGAATAAACGGAAATGTGGCAGAGACCAGGTAGTTTTCATTACGTAAGGCTACTTCAGAAAGGTAAGTTGATAGACTCTTGTCTTTGGCGTTCGGTGTAAAGCAATCTGTCCTTCGAGCCATTTGATAATAAAACTTTGCTCTTCAAGACCTTTTGAATGGCGGCCCTGCTCATAGGAGCGAAAGCCAAGAATGTAAGTTGTGTTCAACGGGCGATACTGGAAAAAGAATAACTCGTTCTTTTTAACGATCATCTGCTGTAGCGCACGAGCTTGGTCAAACGAACCTCCCTGTCGAATCTCGACACCCGTTTCCCACTCGTTGGCCGAAGCGGTTGCTACGGTCAACTCGTCGGCGGTGAGCGTGTAAAATCCTTTTTTCAAACCAGTTATTTTCAGTACCTGTTCGGCATTGGCGATTCTATTTCCGGTTTCTGGCGAAGGAAGTGGCAGAAACGATTCGTCGATTGTGAATGTCAGATTAGCGGTGTTCTTACCTGAATCCAGAATTTTAGCAGAAGCGGACGCTTCCGCCGTGTTTTTTGACACCGTTATCACTACTGGTTTAGTGCGGGGTGGTAATCCCAGCTTGCTTTCCAGAATCGTTGCCAGGTAGTAATAGCCCGTCTCATTCAGGTGGATGCCATTTTCGGTAATGGTTTGCTGCTTTCCTATTTCCTGAATTGGCTTGAAAATATCGACAAAGTGCTTGCCGCGCTCGGCCGCCGTTTGGGCAATAGCAGCCGAATATACTTCGAGCATGGCGTTACGGCTGGTCTGGTTGGCGGCCGAGTCGGTGGTCAAGATCGGAATTGGCGACAACAAAATGGCTCGGGCGCCAAGTGAGTCTATTTTGTTGAGCAGCTTGTTTAGTCCCTCCTTAAAACTCAGTAAGCCAGTCTCGCCGTCCTGGGCTTCGATACCGCCGTAGGCCAAAAAAACGACGGTAGGTTGCGCTTTAGTTAGGTGTTCCATCAGCAACTCATAGCCAGTGGGTGGGTTGGTAATCGTGCTCCGGGCAACCCCATACACATTGTCGCCCGTCCAGCCCAGGTTCCGAAAGGTAACACCACGGTTGGGCCAGCGGGTAGCCAGGGCCAACTCCAGATACCCGTACTGGAAATCATTCTCGAACAGTGAATTGCCAAGAAAAACCACACGGTCGCCCTTTTTTAGCTCAAACGGTGAGTGGGGCGATTCGGAAACGGACGGGCGCGTTTCCTGAGCGAGGGCCAATCCGTTGAGGAGGGGGAGAAACAGAAACAAACTACAACCAAGCGTGACCCAAATCTTAATCTGTCTCATGCACAATTCGTTAGAAGTACTTGTCGATGGATCGGCTAAAATACGATGAGCGATCTAGTACATAAAGAATATTAAAGCGTTTGATACTTCATTCAGCCCCAAAAAATAATCAAAACCTGAGTTCCAGAAACGATCAACGCCTTTGTGCAGAGTAGTTAGAATACCGCTCTGTACAAAGGCGTTGGCGAATTGGTTACGGCAAAGCCGCTTGTTCAACTGCTAAGGTAATTAATCCAGCTTTACGTCCGCTGTGTGGGTTTCGAGACATTCAGGCAACTTAATCCCGCTTTGCTTTCTTCTCGCGCTTCTCTTCCTTTTTTTCTTTTGGCGTTTTCAGCGGCTCTTTTTTCGCACTCTTTTGTGCATTCTGACTCTTTGCCATAGTGGTTTTGTTTAGCGATTCCTGATTATGGTCAAATCAAGTAAATTTAAACGTCATTTCCAATGGTTTGGACTGTTTCCTGATTGTGCGCTGCTCCAAAATAAGTGCCAGCTTATCCCCATTTCATATTAGTATCGGCACCTCTTTTCCGAAACTATTGCGAAGGGCAACACGAGCGGCATGATAACCACACATGCCATGTACTCCTCCACCCGGTGGCGTGGCCGACGAGCAGATGTAAATGCCCGCTGCTCCGGTTTTGTAAGGGCTGAGGCTAAGCGTTGGGCGGGTGAATAGCTGCCGCCAGTCAAGAATACCACCGTTGATGTCGCCCCCCACGTAGTTGGGATTCCAGGCCTCAATCTGCGCTGTGTTCATGGTGTGCCGGGCCAGAATCCGGTCGCGGAAACCCGGCGCGAACCGCTCGACCTGTCGCTCAATGTGCTTCGTCATATCCAGCGTGGAGCCATTCGGGACGTGGCAATAGGCCCAACCTGTGTGTTTGCCAGCGGGTGCGCGTGTTGAATCGAACCGGCTTTGCTGGGCCAGCAGCACATAGGGACGGTCGGGGTGCTTCTGGTCGAACGTTTGCTGTTCGGCCATTACGATTTCTTCCAGCGTACCACCCAGATGAACGGTACCCGCCTGTTCGCAACCCGGAGCCGTAAAAGGAATTGGCCCGTCGAGTGCCCAGTCGATTTTGAAGATACCGGGGCCATAGCGGTAATTGGACAACTGAGCCCGATAGTGTGGTGAAAATTTGTCGCCTACAATCTGGAGTAGCTGTTTCGGGGTCAAGTCAAACAGCACGGTCCGGGCTTTTGGTAAATCACTCAGACTTTTTATGGTTCGTTCAGTCTCTATCTCCCCACCCAGTGACCGCAGGTAGGACGCCAGCGCGTTGGCAATAGCCTGTGAGCCTCCTTTTGGCATTGGCCAGCCACGATGATGCCCGGCCGCCATCAAAACCAGGGCAACAGCCGACGTAGTCAGGTTGGTTAAGGGTTGAATAGAGTGGGCGGCCATGCCCGCCAGCAAGCCGCGCGCTTCGGTAGTCTGGAATCGTTTGGCCAATTGGGTAGCCGGGAGTATGGCATCAAGGCCAAACTGAGCCAGGTCGAGCGGGTGGTTTGGCCAGCGCAGGGGTCCCAGTAAATCGGGGGCCAGCGTTGACCAGTGTTGTACAATCGGATTCAGCAGTTTTCGGTATGCCTGTTCGTCGGAAGGCCGCACCCCAACACCCAAGGTTTTGGCTGTATCGTCAACCGAACCAGTTAGCAGAGCCGCTCTGCCCCCGTCAAAGGGGTGTGCTGCCGCAACAGGGGGATAAATAAATTCCAGACCGTGTTGATCCAGTGGTAGTTGCTGAAATAGGGGAGACCCAGCCGCGAGTGGATGGATAGCCGACCCCATGTCATGCACAAAACCAGGTAGGGTCAACTCCGCCGAGCGGGTGCCGCCCCCGATAATTGGTTTCGCTTCCAGCACCAGCACCGAAAGACCCGCCCGCGCCAGCACGATGGCTGCGCTCAAGCCATTGGGCCCAGAGCCGACAATGACCGCGTCGTATTGTTTTTGGGGTCCGTTCACGTTATCGAAAATTTTCGGGTTGGTCGGGCGTAATCCTGTCGAAAAAACAAACTTGTCGTACAATGGGGAGGCCAATGTACGTCTGTTATGCTTGATTATTGATCAATGATCGCCATAGTTCTTCTCTCCAGACGGAATACGCGCTGTCAGCCGATTTTGTTTGGGCGGTAGCGGGCGCCCAAGTATCTGAATTGATTAGATGAGTCGGTTGCTCAAGGCAGTTTACACACAATCATTGGGGTATCGGTACGTAAAGCCAGTCATTTTTTCACGATAACCGGGAATTTCCATTCGGTAACGGTAATGCCAACAATCAGCCAGCAGATACCTAGCAGGTAGCCGCCCAGCACATCACTCAGGAAATGGACACCGAGGTAAATACGGCTAAAACCAACGGCCAGAATCAGGCTCGTAGCGGCAACGCCAGTCACAACCCTGTTGCGGGTGCGTTGCTCCCGTCGGATGAACCAGTACCCTAACAGGCCATACAGGGTCATGGCGGTGGCTGAGTGTCCGCTAGGGAACGAATAACCTGTTTCGGGGTAGTAAGCAGCCAAAGCAGGGCGTGGCCGAATAAACGTACGTTTGCCAGCCTGTACAAATAGCGACACTCCACCTACCGATAGCCACAAGATCAGTATGTTGCGCCATTTTCGCTGCCAGCCCAACGCTACTGAACCTAACAGGGCGAACCCAATGGTAGCATAGCGGGAACCGAACCATGTAATCCCATAAAAGAATGAACTAACGCGGGTCGTACGAGCCTTGAAAAGGAGTTGAGTAAACCAGTGATCCACACTAACCATCGGTTCTGCTTTCACAATGTTCTCTGCCACCTCTGATAGCAGCATGACATTGGCAATTAGTAAGCCGACCAATAGAGTTAGGGGTAGTCCATTGAATTGATCGGTTGTTAATCGGTTTGCCAGCCAATAGGAAAAAGAAGGGAAACGGCTGACGAAACCACCAAAGCGGTCGTGTAGGTACTGATGAATGCGGATGGATGTCATAAACGTAGCTGTAAGGGTGGAGATTACTGTTGGGGTGAAATTAAAAAAAGCAGCGGGGATTTTAAGTTGTCCTATATTACTGGTTTATTGCAAACATCGTTTCCAGTCGGCCAAATTAGGCCAAACTGTTCATTTCATTCAGCAAAAACTTATCGTGTAACCCATGAATCGATTCCTTGCCCTGGTACTTTGGTTGAGCGTTAGCCACCTGGCAGCTGCACAGCGGTCTCGCGCTATTCGCTGGACCAACGACGGAAATAGTTTTTTGTCCGTTAAAGACGGTGGCCTGAGCCAAACTGACATGCTTACGGGGCAGGCTGCGGCAGTGATTACCAAAGAACAGCTCATGAACCCTGCCACGGGCAAACCAATAGCCATTGCCGATTATGCGCAGTCGGCAGACCGGGCCACGATGCTCGTTTTCACCAATACGGCCCGCGTTTGGCGACAGAACAGCCGGGGCGATTATTATGTGATCAGAATGGCTGATAAACAACTGCGGCAGGTGGGAAAAGACCGCCCGTCCCAGTCGCTTATGTTTGCCAAACTCTCGCCCAATGGTCAGCAGGTAGCTTATGTGAGTGAGCATAATTTGTTTGTGGAAGATGTGGCTACCGGCAAAACAACCCAACTCACCACCGATGGCACCCGCAAACGCATCAACGGCACCTTCGACTGGGTCTATGAAGAAGAGTTCGGTTGCCTCGACGGGTTCCGGTGGAGTCCCGACAGCAAACAAATTGCCTACTGGCAGGTGGACGCAACCAGCATCCGCGACTACCTGATGCTGAACACCACCGACTCGACCTATTCGTTTACGGTGCCGGTAGAATACCCGAAAGTGGGCGAATCGCCCTCACCAACGCGCATTGGCGTGGTTAGCGCGTCGAGTAGCCGGGATGCCCGCAACGGCGGACTGGTACCAGCAACCAAATGGCTGCCTATTCCCGGCGATTCGCAACAGAATTATCTGATCCGAATGGAGTGGGTCTCGTCGGCGGGGCTGCCGGAACGCCGGACCGGGCCTTCTGACCGGCCCGACGCGCCCGAACTGATTGTGCAGCAATTGAACCGTAAACAAAACAAGAGCACCATTTTTTTGTGTCCGGCCAACGGCGCGGCTCCCCGGCCTGTCCACACCGAGACCGACGCGGCCTGGATCGACAGCAAAGCCCGCTGGAATAACGGCGACCCGGCGGGTTGGGAATGGATCGAAGGTGGCAAAGCATTTTTGTGGGTATCCGAAAAAGATGGCTGGCGGCACCTCTACCGCGTGGGCCGCGATGGCAACGAAACCCTGCTGACCCCC
>Ga0105048_10006963_pt1 | contig 18195 bp, 14 predicted proteins | sample MAT05_FD_78382 | JGI IMG/M metagenome (GOLD analysis project Ga0105048, IMG submission 78382) | Freshwater microbial communities from Lake Fryxell liftoff mats and glacier meltwater in Antarctica - MAT-05 | ecosystem: Environmental > Aquatic > Freshwater > Ice > Liftoff microbial mat | place... | reverse complement strand
GTGTTAATCCCAGTCCAAGTCGTTGTCCCGCAGCGACTTACGGATCGCGGAAATTTCCCAGACGAAGATTCCGGACGGCGTGGTACCGTTGCGGATGAGTAACCAATTCCCGTCCGGCGAGAACTCGAGATCGTTGGAGACGACTTGCTGTGGATGTGAGAGTAGGACGATTGTTTGCGAGGTTTCGACGGAAGCGATGCGGATGCGGCCGCTGCCGTCCTCGATGGCCAGGAACTTGCCGTCCGGAGTATACGCCGGCATTCCGACGGAGCGGCCGACGACCGGACCTTCGGCCCACGTGCCGACGTCCAAGAAGCGACCGCCGCGAGCACTGATCCAAAGCTTGCGGCCGTCGGGCGAGAAGAGGGGAACGCCGCCGCCGGCCGTCAGGCTCGCCTGCGGCACTTCCAGTCCGGTGCGCAGATCCCAGAGTCGGCCCTGCTCGCCCAGGCGAGCCGCGGTGACGGCCCAGCGGCCGTCCGGCGCCAGCGATAGATAGGTTTGGTTTCGCCCGGTCGCCAGTTCCACGGTTCGCCATTCGGTTTTCCCCTCCGCACGCGTGCGGATCACGACGGTCTCCGCTTGCCGACTGAAGGTCGCCGTCGTGCGGCCGTCCGGCGTCGCCGCGGTGGTGAACTCCGAAGTGGTCCTCTCGACGGTGACGGCCCGCAATGTCGGACCTGCGGGGCCGGCGGTTTCTTCGATGCGGACGGTCTCGCGGCTTCCGTCTCGATTGCCGACCAGGATGTCGCCGGCCGGCGTGGTGCCGACGAAGAGGCCGTCGCCGATGGGCCGACGCAGGAGCGGCCGGCCGGACGACGCCTCGACGACGTGCAGTTCTTCGCCGCATTGGAAAACGAGCCGATGACCGTCCGGCAACAATCGCTTGCCGCCGATCGGTTCGGCGTAGTCGTGCGGATCGACGAGCGGTCGGAACAATCGGCCCTTGCCGACGCGCAGCCGGTGGAAGCGTGCGCCGTCCGAACAGACGCCGCCGAGGCGACCGTCCGCGCTCCAACCGACGACGATGCCGTCCCGATACGAAGCGGAGGCGAACAGCGGTGCGCAGCGGTCGTCGTACAGCGCGACGAAGGCGGCCCAGCCGGTCGCCAGAATCCGGTCGCCGGTCGCATCGAACTTCAGTTGGACGAAGACGTCCTGCGCGTCCCGCACGCGGCTCAGGGTTAGGCCGTCCGTATGGTCGTAAGTCTTCAAAAATCGGATCGAAGTCGTGTCGCTGTGGCCGGCGAGCAGCAGCGTTCGGCCGTTCGGGTGCCACGCAGCGCCCGCGACGCGATCGGTCGTCGTGCGGTCGTCTCGGATCGCGCCGGTCTCCGTGTCGATCATCAGCGTGCGCATGTCGTAATAGTGCGAAAGAAACGCGAGCGGCTTCGTCGGGTGCCACGCCGCCCGCCAGTGAGTTCCCTTTCGGACGGTGGTCAACGGGATCGTCTTGATCTTGGCGGCTGTCTTGAGGTTCCAGAGGGTCAGCCCCGCGTCGTCGACGGCGAGGAGTTCGTCGCCGATCGGCCGCGGGGCGTAGTGGGCGGGCGCGGTGAAGGCGAGAATCGGCGTCGAGCGCGAAGACGTGAGGTCGAAGACTTCGGCAGCCGGGAAGCCGGGGGCGCCGACGACGAGCGCGTCGCCGCGCGGCGACCACTCGCATTGCGACGAGGCGTGCGTCCCCGCGATCGGCAGCGTGCGCAGGAGTTCGCCGGTCGAGAGTCGATGGACCCTCACGACGGCCCCTTCTCGACGGGCGAACAGGTCGGCGCGCACATGGGCGAAGAAGCCTTGGCCGGAGTCGGTTCCCAGGTCCGGTGCGGGTTGCGCCGCGAGATCGGGCAGGACCGTTGCGGCGACGACTCCGTTGCGCAGGTCGAGCCGCTTGTCCGCGCTCAACCCCAGCGCGGCCGCCAGCGTTCGCGCTTCGTCAAGCCGCCGCAGCGATTCGAAGCTGCGACCCATGCGGCCGCTCTGGGCGATGGCGGAGGCTTCGGAGATCAAGAGATCGAGTTGCCGCACCGAGGCTTGGCGCTCGTTGTTCCGCGAAGTGTCCAATGCGTCGTTGAGCTTGCGGTTCTGGAGGAAGAGGAAGAGCGCGGAACCGCAGGCGACCAGCAGCAGGCCGAGCGTCAGCCCGCAGGCGGCCGGATAGCGGCGGCACCAGCGGGCGACTTCCTCCGGCAGCGTCGGTCGCCGGGCGGAAATGCCGCGATCGGCCAGCACGCACCGCAGGTCGATCGCCAGGTCGTCCGCGGCGGCGTAGCGATCCGCCGGGTTCAGCGCCATCGCCTTGAGCACGATGGTTTCCAAATCCTTGGGAATCGCGCGATTCCTGGTGCGCGGCTTGGGCGGCTTGGAATGGCAGACGGCGTACATCAGTTCGCGCCGGTCGTCCTGTTCGTAGGCGGCCCGCAGCGTGAGTGCTTCGTAGAGCACGGCCCCCAGCGCATAAATGTCCGCCTGCACGCCGCCGACGCCGCTGAAGCGTTCCGGCGCCATGTAGCGGATCGTGCCGACGATTTCCTTCGGTTGCGTCAGATCGTCGGCGCCCACCTCCTTGGCGAGACCGAAGTCGGTGATCCAGGCGCGGCGGTCGCCGTCGATGAGGATGTTCGCGGGCTTGACGTCCCGATGCAGAATGCCGCGTTCGTGCGCGTGGGCCAACGCCTCCGCAATCTCGGCGACGAACCGCACCACGGAGCGAAAGTGACCTTCCCTGCGAATCCAGAGCGGCGTGGAGTCGTTGCCGCCGCGCAGTCGATCGAGGAGCGCGTTCAGGCCGATGCCGCGGACGTAACGCATGACGTAGAACGAGCGGCCCTCCGCGTCGCCCACGCCGTAGACCGGCACGATGTTGGGGTGCTGCAGCTTGCCGGCGGCGCGCGATTCCCGGCGGAAGCGTTCGAGGATGACCGGAGGCGCGTGCTCGTTGAGCACCTTGACCGCGACCGTGCGGCCCAGGCTTATCTGCGTCGCTTCGTAGACGGTGCCCATGCCGCCGCGGCCGACGATGCGGAGCAGGCGGTAGTCGCCCAATTGGTCCGGGACACCGCTCGGCAGCCGCGGCGTATCGTGCGTCGTTTCCAACGCCGTCAACGCCGGGAGCAACGTCGCCAAGCGGGTCGCGAACTGCGGGTATCGCGAGGCATACTCCGGCAGCGCCGGCTTATCCCCGCTGCGGACGCGGTCGCTGATCTCCTCGACGATGGCTGCCAGGGTTTCGCTCGAATCGTCCGTCGCGTCCTCCGTCACGAGATGAACCCCCCCAGCCCGCCCGGCAGGCCCTGCAACAACTGCGTGAATCGCTCGAGCGCTCTCAAATACCGCTTCCGCGATGCACTCTCGGAAATGCCCAGCACCAAAGCCGTCTCGGCGGCACTCAGTCCCTCGAAGTGCCGCAGCACCAGCACTTCCCGGTCTTCCAAAGTCAGGTCGTCGAGCGCGGACGCCACGCGGGCCCGGCGCTCCGAGCGGATCGCCTCGTGGATCGCTTCGGAGTCCTTCGCCGTGATAAGCTTGGACAACACGATCGATGAGGCCTCGGGCATGCCGCCCGTGAACTGCCCGGCATGCAACGTCCGCGACGCATCGCGGGCCTGCACGCCCAAGTGCCGCCGGTGCAGCCGCGAAAGTGTGTCGGCCGTCAGGTAGCGCAGCCAGACGAAGAAGTTCAAGGACGGCGCGGCCACATACTCCGGCAGCTTCACGTGGAGTTCCGCAAACGTTTCCTGAATCACGTCGGACGGATCGACGACTCCGGAGAGTCGCGGATCGAGCCGCATCGCAACGATCCGCCGCAGGCGTGCGCGGTGCGCATCCATGAGCGCGACCCAGGCCGCCTTGTCCCCACCGGCGGCGCGCACCGCCAACTCATCGGCCTGCAGAGGAAGTTGAGCATCATCGGACATGGCGAAACCGCCCGCGGAGAGAGAACGAACATCTCACCCGGCGGAGACTGTACCAAAAACCGACAGGCAAGTGGAAAAAATGCTGCGGGGGCGGGACGGAGGGGGGACGTGGCGCCGGGCGGTTTCCGGAACTTCGAGGGAAGGTCCAAAAGAAAGCAGGCGGAGCGTCCCCACCACGGTGTTTTGTGGTGCGGACGCTCCGCCTGCTTCAGTTCCGGTTCCGCCGGCCGCTACTTCTTGGTCTGGCCGCGGGCGAAGATGCTGGCGACGAAATTGAGCACGTCGGTCGCGCTCGAGTCGTTGTAGCCGTAGTTGCGGATCAGACGGGACTTGACCACGTCGATCTTCTCCTGGGTCGCCCGGTCGACGACGTTCGAGACCAGGCTCGTGAGCTTGATCGTGTCCTTCTGGTCCTCGAAGAGCTTGAGTTCGAGGGCCTTCTGCAGGCGCTCGTTGGTCTTGTAGTCGAACTTCCGGCCGTCGAGCGAGAGTGCCCCGATGTAGTTCATGATCTCGCGGCGGAAGTCATCCTTACGGCCTTCGGGGATGTCGATCTTCTCCTCGACCGAGCGCATCAGGCGTTCGTCGGGTTCCTCTTGGTTGCCGGTGTAGCGGTTGCGGACCTTCTCGCGCAACGTGTAGGACCGCACATTGTCGATGTAGTTTCCGCACAGCCGCATCATGGCTTCCTCGTCGGCGGCAATGGCGCGTTGGACTTCATTCTTGACGATGTCCTCATACTCTTCGCGGACGACGGAAAGCAGCTCGCGGAAATGGCGATACTGATCCTCGTCCTTGATGAGGGCGTGATGGCGCAGACCATCCTCGAGTTGCTTCATCACCATGAAGGGATTGATGTTGTCCTCGTCCGGGTGGGCGACGAGGGCGTTGGAGATCTTGTCCTGGATGTAACGCGGGCTGATGCCGGTCATCCCTTCGGTGATCGCTTCGCGCTTGAGGTCGATGACGTTATCCTCGGTGAAGCCGGGGAGCGTTTTGCCGTTGTAGAGCTTCATTTTCTGCAGGATGGTCAGTCCCGCGTTCTTCGGCGGTGTCATCCGCGTGAGGATCGCCCACATGGCCGCGACTTCGATGGTGTGCGGGGCGATGTGCTTGCCCTTGACCTTGGCGACGTTGAAATCCTTCTCGTAGATCCGGACCTCGTCGCGCAGCCGGGTGACGTAGGGAATGTCGATCTTCACGGTGCGGTCGCGGAGAGCCTCCATGAATTCGTTGTTCTGAAGCCGTTTATACTCGGGTTCGTTGGTGTGCCCGAGAATGACTTCATCGATGTCGGTCTGCGCGAATTTCTTCGGCTTGATCTTATGCTCCTGGGAAGCACCCAGAAGATCGTAAAGAAACGCGACATCGAGCTTCAGCACTTCGATGAATTCGATGATGCCGCGGTTGGCGATGTTCAGTTCGCCGTCGAAGTTGAAGCTGCGCGGGTCGCTGTCCGAACCGTACTCGGCGATCTTGCGGTAGTTGATGTCGCCGGTCAGCTCGGTGCTGTCCTGGTTCTTTTCGTCCTTGGGCTGGAAGGTGCCGATGCCGATGCGGTCCTTTTCGGAAAGGACCAGCCGGTAGACCTTCACTTCGTTGCGGAGCATCTCCAGCCAGTCCCCGGCGTACTTCGTCAGCCGGCGGCTGTACTCGAAGCGGCTGTACGGGCAAAGGTCGCCCTTGATCGCGATGTCGTAAGCGTACGGCTCCTTGCGTTGCTCATTCAGGGTGGTGAGCAGGCCTGCGCGATGCTCCTCGGGGATCAGCTGCAGCGGTTCGCCGTGCATCGGATCCTTGGTGTAGGTGCCGTCGTCTTCCTTCCAGGAAAAGCTGAAGAGCATGCCGGGATCGGTGCGCGAGTATTCCTCGATGCCGCGCTTCAAGAGGCGGGCGATCGTCGATTTTGCGCTGCCGACCGGACCGTGGAGCAGAATCACGCGACGTTCGGTACCGTACCCGAGTGCAGCGCTTTTGAAGGTGTTCACGAGCGTCATCAGCGAGCGGTCCAGCCCGTAGATGCCGTCGCCGTGACGCGAGGCGAACTCGGTGAAGAACTTGAAGCGGGTCAGCTTTTCCTTGTTCTCGTAGACGTCCTCAGTGCCGTGGGCGAGGATCATGTCGTAGATGCGCTGATAGGCCGTGCGGGTGACGGCGGGCTGTTCGAGCACTTTAGCCAGATAATCGTCGAAGTCGCCTTCCCAGTGCAGTTTCTTGTAGTCCGTGAGGTCGATCTTCGAGCGGAGGTTTTCCAGGATTGCGGATGCGGCCATGCGGGGTAAACTCCTGTGTCGGCTTAGTGGCGAAAGCCCGCCGTGCCGGGCTGCGGCAAACGATGGGATGCGGCGTGCCTGCGGATCGAATGCGAACTGTGCAATTCTACGCGGCATCGCGCGGCCCGGGCAACGAGTTTTCCGGCGGGCCGTCCGCCAAACGCACTTCGGGTAGCAACCACCGGCCCACGTCGTAAAATGGCGGTTGAGGATGGTTCGGCGGGCGACACTTGGGGAGTGCCGGCATTCATGACGAGCGAATTGAGCGGCCGAGTAGTGCTGATCACCGGGGCGTCCCGCGGCATCGGGCGGCGTACGGCCGAACAACTGGCCGAGCACAAGTCGCGGCTGGCCCTGACCGCACGCTCCGCGAAGGACCTGCAGGCGCTGGCCGATTCGCTGCGCGCCGCGGGCGTGGAGTGCGAAGTTTTTCCCGGCGACCTCACGGATGCCGACTTCCGCAAAACTCTGATGCACGGCATTCTCACCCGGTTCGGGGCACTCGACGGGCTTGTGAATGCCGCCGGTGTCGCGAGCTTCGCGGAGTTCACCGACTCGACGCCGGAAATTCTGCGGACCGTGACCGAATTGAACTTCTTCGCCCCGGTTGAACTCATTCGCCTGGCCCAACCGCACCTGCTGCAAAGCTCACTCAAAGGTCGGCGCGAGCCGTGGAGTGCCTTCGTCCTGAACATCGCCAGCACGGCGGGTCGCTGCGGCATCCCGAGCCTTTCCGAGCATTGCGGCAGCAAGCATGCCCTGATCGGCTTTTCCGAAGCGATTCGCTTGGAGTTCGCCCAGTACGACATCGACGTGCTGCTCGTCGAACCCGGTGTGGTGAAGACGGACGACCACGGCAAACACTTCCTGCAGAACAAGGGGAAGATTCACCTCGATTACGAAGCCGGGTTGTCCCCGGAGGCCGCGGGCAAGGCGGTGGTGCAGGCGATCCTCAGCCGTAAGCGCGAGTCGGCGGTGGGGCGGGACGCCTGGTGGGCGCTCTTCTGCCGTCGCGTCTGGCCGCGCGGCATGCGCTGGATCATGCGACGGAAGGTGGCTCGCTTCGCTCGGAATGCGGAAATGTAAATGCCGAATGCGGAATTCAGCATTCCAAATTCATCATTCCAAATTTGCCATTGGTACTGATATGTGCGGCATCGCGGGAATGATCGACCTGACGGAGAAACGCCGGCACGCACCGCGCGGCGCGGTCGCGCGGATGGCTCGGGCCATTCTTCACCGCGGGCCGGATGACGACGGCTTTCTGGATGGCCCCGGGCATCACCTCGCCAATCGGCGATTGTCGATCGTCGGACTGAAGGACGGCAAGCAACCCATCGGGGACGAATCGGGCCGCATTCAGGTCGTGTTCAACGGCGAGTTCTACGACTACCCCGAGAAGCGGGTCGAACTCGAAGGGCAAGGCCACACCTTCCGCACGCATACGGACACGGAGCTGATTCCCCACCTGTGGGAACAATACGGCGAACGCTTCTGGGACCTCCTGAAGGGTCAGTTCGCGTTCTGCCTTCACGACGCCCGCACGAACACTTTCGTCCTCGGTCGGGATCGCGCGGGGATCTGCCCGCTGTTTTACGCCGTGGCCCATCACGACGGCGGGCCGTGGCTGCTGTTCGCTTCGGAGGCCAAGGCGCTGTTCGCCTCGGGCTTCGTTGCACCCAAGGTGAACACGCAGGGCATCAACCACATCTTCACCTTCTTCGCCATGCCCGGCCCGCTGACCGTCTTTGAAGGGGTAACACTGCTGCCGCCGGGGCAATACCTGCAGTTCACTCCGGGGTCCGGCTCGCCGGAGACGCTCCTGACGCGGAAGACCTACTGGCGGGTGAACTATCCGGATCAGGGGGATGAAGAGTACGGTGGTGATGAAAAGGCGACCGTCGACGGCTTCGAAGCGGTCCTCTATTCCGCGGTCGAACGCCGATTGCGGGCGGATGTGCCGGTCGTGTCCTACCTTTCCGGCGGGGTCGATTCGAGCCTGATCGTGGCGATGGCGTGCAAGGCCCTCGGCCGGCCGATCCCGACGTTCACCGTCGGCGTGACGCAGGACGGCATGAACGAGGAATCCGAAGCGTTGCAGACGGCGAAGTACCTGGGCTGCAAGCCCGTGATCGTGAAGTGCGGGCACGACGAACTCCGGACCGGCTACCCGGATCTCATCCGCGCGGCTGAGTTTCCCGTGATCGACACGGCTTGTCTCGGCATTCAACAGTTGGCACGCTCGGTGCGGGCCAACGGCTACAAGGTGGCACTGACCGGCGAAGGGGCGGACGAATGGCTGGCCGGTTACCCCTGGTTCAAGATTCACCGGCTCATCGGGTGGACGGATCACGTGCCGTTGTTGCCGCTGGGCGATCTGTTCCGGCGGGCGATGGCGCGGCTCAACGGTGTGAAGCCTTATCCCCGAAAATACGTGCATGCCGTGCAGAAGATGGTCGGCGGGCAGAACGCCTGGCTCAACGTCTACGGGCTGATGAGCTTCAACAAGCTGCGATTCTTCAAGCCGGAGTTGATGGCGGAACTGCTGCCGCGCTCGCCGTATGCCGACCTGGAACTGAACCCGGACCTGCACCGCTGGCACCCGTTCCATCGGCAGATGTACCTCGGCGCCCGCATCATGCTCGCCGGGCATCTGCTCTCCTGCAAGGGGGACCGCGTCGCCATGTCGCACTCGGTTGAAACGCGCTACCCCTTCCTGGATGAAGCCGTGACGGACGCCATGGCGAAGCTGCATCCGCGCTGGAAGCTGCGGGGCCTCCTGCGCGACAAGTTCATCGAGCGGGCGGTCGCCCGCCGATGGCTGCCCGCCGAGACGGCGAACCGCCGCAAGCTGATGTTCCGCGCCCCGATGGATTCCTGGATCCAACAGAACGCGGGCACCGACCCGGCCGAGCGCTGGGTCGACGAAGTGCTGTCGCCCGAGTCGTTGAAGGCGACCAATCTGTTCGATGTCGAAGCCGTGCAGGCGGGGCGAACGAAGCTCGCCGCGATGGGCAAGCGGGCGATCGGCAAGACCGGGCTGGAGATGGGCCTGACGGCGGTCGTCGCCACGCAGCTCTGGCACCACCTCTACATCAACGGCGGGCTTTGTTCCTTGCCGACGATGCGCGAAACGCAGATGCTCGCGGAGGCGGTATGAGCTACGCCGTGCAGACGCTGATCCACGAGCGCAGCCGCTACGCCGCCGGTGTGGGCGCGGTGCTCTTTTCCGCGTCCCTGATGGCGCTGCAGGTCGGTCTGCTCTTGGGGCTGTTCGAGCTGACGTCGATTCCCGTCGACCACAGCAAGGCGGACCTCTGGATCGGCACCAACAACGTCGAGAGCGTCGATCTCGGCCGGCCGATTCCGATCAGTCTCATCGGCCGACTCGACAAGCCGGGCATGTCGGCTCCGGAGGTGTACTACCTCTCGTTTGCGGACTTCAACAAGGCGGCAGGCGGTTCCAACCTCTGTACCGTGGTCGGCAGCGGTCTGGGGCCGGACGACGTCGGCTGTTCGGACGTGCTTTCACCCGAGCAACGCGAGGCCCTGACGGAAAAGATGACCATCGTCTGCGATGTGTCCGACCTCAAGCGCCTCGGCTTCACCACCATCGGAGACAAGGGCAAGGTGAACATGAAGGAGGTCCGTCTCGTGGGGACCGTCACCGGCCTGCAGTCGCTTGCCGCCCCGTGGGCGTTCTGCTCGCAGACGACCGCGCGCGAACTTCTGAGCGGCCCAAACCCGCGCTACGCGGACCACTGCACCTACCTGCTCACCCGCTGCGACTCCAAGGAGCGCGCGACCGAGATCGCCACGGAACTGCGGGCCGAGTACCCCGAGATGAGCATCTACACCGCCGACGAGTTTTCGACCAAGTCCCGCCTCTATTGGCTGCGCCGCACCAAGGCCGGCGTGGCGATGGGCTATGCCGCACTGTTGGGGCTCATGGTCGGTGCCCTCATTACAGCACAGACGCTCTACAGTGCCACGATGGCGGGTGCCAAGGAGTTCGCGGTGCTGCTGGCCCTCGGCATTCCGCGGATGCGGATCTACCGGATGGTCATGGTCCAGTCCTTCTGGGTCGGTCTGATGGGGGTCGTCATCGCCTACCCGGTCATCGAGGTGCTCGCCTACTTCGCGGAACAGGCCGGCAGCCACGTCGAGCTGCGCTGGGAAGTGTTCGCCGGTGCCGTCGTCCTGACCATGGTGACGGCGCTGCTCTCGGGCTTGACGGCCCTGCGCTCCGTGAGAACAATCGAGCCGATGAGTTTGTTGCGGTAGGCGAGCGGCGGGTGGCAACCCGCCCAGTCCGTCGTCCGGCAAAGACTCGGCGGGGTGCCACCCCGCCGGGTCCTTCGCCCGACAAAGTCTCGGCGGGTTGCCACCCGCCGCTCGCCACGATTTCTGGAGGTCTGCCGATCCCGATATGACGACACTCGTTGATGCCGCTGCCGCGCTGCGTGCGGTCCGCCTGGTGCGGACCTTCGGGGACGGCGCGCAGCGGCGGGTGGCACTCGATCACGTCGATGTCGCGCTGGAACCGGGCCGGCTCGCATTGCTCATGGGGCCGTCCGGCAGCGGCAAATCGACCTTGCTCGCGGTGCTCTCCGGCCTTCTTCCACCCGATTCGGGCGAGGTGTTGGAACCGTCCGCGGACGGTCGCACGGGCCGCAACATTTGGACCATGAGCCAACGGCAGCGCGAACGCTGGCGGCTCGCGAACGTCGGCTTCGTCTTTCAGGGCTACAATCTGTTTCCGGCTCTTACGGCGGTGCAGCAGCTGGAGATCGTGTTGAAGTGGGGCTTGGACTTAGGCAGCCGCGAAGCTCACCAGCGCTCGGCGGCGATGCTCGACCGGCTCGGGTTGGGGAAGCAGCTCCACAAGAAACCGGCCCAGCTTTCCGGCGGCGAGAAGCAGCGGGTGGCCATCGGCCGGGCGATGGTCAAGGGGTCGAAGTTCGTCTTCGCGGACGAACCGACGTCGGCCCTCGATTGGGAAAACGGCCGACAGGTCGTGGAACTGCTGCGGCAGGCGGCCCACGAACGCGGGGCGTCGATCTTCATCGTCTCCCACGATCATCGGCTGTTGCCGTTCGTCGATATCGCCTACCATCTGGAAGACGGGAAACTCGAAGACATGCCGACCACCGTGGAACTCGAACCGGCTGCCGCCGCAGGTGGATCATGACGATGCGATTGAAAGCGCTGACGATCGCCGTCGGCCTGGGCCTCCTCGCTGTCTCCCTGTTGGGGGCAGCCCGCATGTTGGACGGCGACAACAAGACCGACCCTGCCCCGACCGCGAACACTGCATCCAACGGCGGCTCGGGTGTCACCGTGCTCGGCGTCGTGCACAGCGAAGCGGGCGAAATTCCACTCGGTCCGCCGACCGTGTCCGCGGTGCTCGCGGTCCAGCGGCTTCTGGTCGACGAAGGCAAGTCGGTCGCGGTCGATGAGCCTCTCGTTCAGTTCGACGACATGCTGTTCCGCCACAAGATCGCCCAAGCCAAGGCCGAATGCGCCGCCGCGCAGGAAGACCTGTTCAAGGCGAATGCCGCGAAGGCCATCCACGTCTTCACGCTCGCCGGGGCACAACTCGCGCTGGAAACATCGGAGCATGACCTCAAGGAAGCCCGCGAGGCGCTCGTCATCGGCAAGGATCAGTTCGAGCGCGTGCTGGCGAGCCAGCGCGACATAACCCCCGGCAAACCTTACACGGAAGCCGACAAGGCCCAGGCCCGCCGGGACAACCTCGAACTCCGCAAGGCCGAGGTCATGATCGTCAACCTCGCCGCCAAAGCACAAGGCGACCGGCTCAAACTTGAAGCCCTGAAGTTGACCCCCATCGATGCGGATGTCCGTGCTGCGACCGCCAAGATCGAGCGATTGAACGCCACCGTCGCCGAAGCCGAAGCCGCCGTGAACGCCTGCGTGTTGCGTGCCAAGGTGCCCGGGGTGGTCGAGCAGATTCACGCGGCCCCCGGGCAGGTGTTCGGCCCCGCATCGCGCACACCCGTGTTGTGGCTGATTCCCGCAGGCAAACGGATCATCCGCGCCGAGGTGGAACCGGAGTTCGCCTCCCGCATCGCGGATAAGGAAGGCCGCAAGGTGACGATCACGGACGGCTCCAACTTCACACTGCACTACGACGGCATCATCCGCCGCGTCGGCACGAGCTTCCTGCCCAAACGCTCGCAGCTCGACACGCTGCTGACGACCAGCACCAAAGCACTCGAATGCGTCATCGACGTGGCCGACCCCGCTCCGGCGGGCAAGCCCCCCCTGCGCGTCGGCCAGCCGGTGCGGGTGCTGATCCCGTGACCCCGGACCTCGCCGCTTCCCAGGCCGAATGCCGCGCCGTCGTGACCGCGGCGGAGTCGTCCTTCACCCCTGCCTTCCGCCTGCTGCCCCAACCCAAGCGGCAGGCGATGACCGCGCTCTATGCCTTCTTCCGCCGCACCGATGACGTCGCCGATTCGCCAGAGCCGGTCGAGATTCGTCGGGCCCATCTCGACCGCTGGGAAGCTAACCTCGAAGCCTGCCTCCGCGGCGACGCGGCCGGCGGCATTCACCTCGCCCTAGCGGATGCCGTCCGCCGATTCGGCGTGAATGCCGACCATCTTCGCGCCGTCATCGCCGGCGTGCGGATGGACTTGGAACCACTGTCGTTCGGGACGGAAGCCGAATTGGTCCCTTACTTGGACCGCGTCGCCTCGGCGGTGGGGCTGGCGTGCATCCCCGTCTGGGGTACCAAGCCCGGCGTCACCGACGCGGACACCGACGCACCCGCCCGCGCCGCCGGCCGGGCCTTCCAGCGGACGAATATCCTCCGCGACCTCGGAGAAGATGCCCGCGGCGGCCGGTGCTACCTGCCGACGGTGAAGTTGGAGCGATTCGGTGTGGCGTGGCCGCCGACCGATTCATCCGCGTTTCGTGCGCTCGTTGCCGATCAGGTGGAACTGGCGGAACGGGATTACCAATCGAGCCGCGCGCTCGGTTCACTGTTGTGCCGCGACGGCCGGGCCGTCTTCGGGCTGATGTCCGGCGTCTATCGTAAATTGTTGCGCCGGATCGCCGCCAACCCGGCGGCGGTGCTTACGAGTCGGGTGCGGGTGCCGCGGCCGACGAAACTGCGACTCTTGGCAAAGGCTTTCGTGATGACGTGGGGGCCGAAGTGAAAGCGGATGTGATCGTGATCGGCGGCGGCCTCGCCGGGTTGGCGGCCGCCTTGCGGCTGGGCCAGGCCGGCAAGCGCGTTGTCGTGTTGGAAAGCCGGCAACGCCTCGGCGGCCGGGCGGGCAGCTTCGTCGATGCCGTCACCGGGCAGATGATCGATGCCTGCCAGCATGTGTCGATGGGCTGCTGCCTGGCACTGGCGGAGTTCTGCCGCGATGCCGGCATTCACGAGTATCTCGAGCCGCAACGGGCGCTGTACTTCATGTCCCCCGACGGCCGCGTCAGCCCGTTCAAGGCCGACCCGTGGCCCGCGCCCTTCCACCTCGGTCGCGCCCTGCTCGGCGCTCATTACCTGACGGCGACGGAGAAAATCCGCATCGTCTACGGGATGGCTTGCCTCGTCCTGGCCGATGCGGACGACGATCCCCCGCTCCTGCCGTGGCTGCTGAAGCACAAGCAGACGAGGCGAACCATCGACCGCTTCTGGGGTGTGGTGCTCACGAGTGCGCTGAATGAAACCGTCGACCGGGTCGGCCGCAAGTATGCCCGCAAAGTCTTCGTGGACGGCTTCCTCAAAACGCGCGACGGCTTCACGGTCGAAGTGCCGACCGTACCCTTGGGCAAGCTCTACGGCGAGGAACTGTCGAACGCCCTCACCCGGAGCGGTGCGACGATCCGGGAGAACGCCGGCGTCAGACGCATCCATATCGAGGCCGACCGCGTCACGCATCTGGAACTGCGCGACGGCACGCGCCTGGAAGCCGAAACCTACCTCGTCGCGGTGCCGTTCGACCGCTTGGCCGACCTGCTGCCGCCCGAGATTGCTGCCCGAGAGCCGTTCAGTTTTGCCGCCAAACTGCAACCGTCGCCGATCACCAGCGTGCACCTGTGGTACGACCGCCCGCTGACTTCCCTTCCGCATGTCGTCTTCGTCGATTGCCTCGGGCAATGGCTGTTCAACCGCGGCGAGACCGCGCCGGGCGAGCACTACGCCCAAGTCGTCGTCAGTGCCGCACGACCGCTCAAGGGAATCGGCAAGGACGAGACCCAAGCCCGCATCGCCGCCGAACTGCGGACGCTCTTTCCGAAGACCGCCGCCGCGAAACTGCTGCGGGCCAAGGTCGTCACCGAGCACACCGCCACCTTCTCCGCCGTCCCCGATGTCGACGCCTTCCGCCCCGGCCCACGCACCCCCATCGGCAACCTGATCCTCGCCGGCGACTGGACCGCCACCGGCTGGCCCGCCACCATGGAAGGCGCAGTCCGCAGCGGCAACGCTGCCGCGGCGGCTGTACTCTTGGAAAATTCTTCATAACTTTACAGCATCACTGTTGACACCTTGAGGCCTCGAAGTGTTCGGAAAACGCAAGCAACCCGGCGATAAGTCGGATCATGTCCTTCCACAAGATCCCGACAGCCGAACATTGACGACGGCGGAAGTGACAGGCGATTATGTCTACGTCGTCGATGAACAGGACGAAGTTCATGTTTTGCCGCAGAGAAATCACGGCCATCCCGTCGTATTAGGGAGTGGCTTACCCGGTCTCTATGCAGGGGAACTGAGCATTGACCTTCCGGGATCGATCGGCGAAGTCAATAATCTCAGCGGCAGCTTCCGATTCCGCAGCAAACGTTCGCTTTGTTGCCTCGCAGAACGCCTCCGAGTGTTAGGATTCAGAGTAGGGGAACTTGTCTGGTATCCGCCCGACGGTTCGAGTCGCCCGGCTCGGCTCTCGTGCGACCCGATGAGAGGCTATTCATGAAAAAGCTCATCGCCGTGTTGGAAGACAACGAGGATCGTCGGGCCGCGATGTCCGACTGGCTCCGCGAGCGGTTCGGGATGTACGACCACCACTTCACCGACGATCCGTATGAGATGATTGCAACCATCAAGACCCGTCGATCAGATCTGCTCGTCGTCTCGCTCGATCACGATCTCCACGAGCGGCCGGACTTCAGCACGGAACTCACGGGGATGATCGTGGCGGAGCATCTTGCCAAGGATTCGGCCCGTCGAACTTCAGAAGTGCGTTCCCTAGTCACGATGGGTATCGTGCCCGTAAGTGCGCCGCCTACTCCGAACAGCACACCGTTCCCTGTGATTCTGCATACGACCAACACCCGCGATGGCGATACGATGGAGCGAATGCTGCGGCGACACGGGCGGCACGTCGAACGAGTCATCCCGTTCGACGGCGTGACGTGGGTCTACAAGGATTGGCATCGCGCGCTTAAGCGCGCGATGCAGTCGAACATGGCCACCATCTCCGCCGACGACGAGCCGGATTGAATCCGCCTGCCGTTACCCTGCCGGCTGATCGTCGCAGTTCAGCATCCACGGAGTGCCGAAGCGGTCGGTGACGGCGCCGAAGCGGCTCGTCCAGAAGGTTTCCGCCAAGGGCATGGTCACGGTGCCGCCCTCGGACAGGGCCGCGAAGATGCGTTCGGATTCGGCGACCGTCGCGGGCGCCGGCATCATCGCTGTGCCTGCAGGCTTCTCGTATTGGCCCGGCATACTGTCGGATGCCATCACCATGGATTCCCCGATGGTGATACACGCGTGCAGGATTTTGGTGTGCCAGTCCGGCGGGGCGTGTTCCGCCATCGGGGTACCGGCGAAATGCATCATATTCACCATCTTGGCACCCAGAGCCTCTTCGTAAAAGCGTAAGGCTTCTTCGCAGTTCCCATCGAAACTCAAGTACGCATGACACTTCACGATCGTCTCCTCCGAGGGTTGATGAAACCGGGAGCAAACCATCCGCAATGCGTGGTCGCGTGAATCTCCGTTATTCTTCAGCCGCGAGAATCGCCCGCACCCGACGCACGTGCGGATACACCACGACGATCATGACGAAAGTGAGGAATGCGCAGCCGAGAAACAGGAACCGCGGCAGATGCCGATTGTCGTAATGCGCCTGCGGTTCGACTCCCTTCGGGACGATCTGAAAGTGGGTCACGTCCCCGATCTTGTAAGTCCATACGTCCACCATCGGGTTCGCTTCGGGCGTCACGTCCTTGCTCAGGTGCAGCGTCACCCCGCTTTGGTCCCCTTCGAGCAGATGCTTAACCAGCGCTCCCATCGTCCGTTCGTGCTTCTCGGTCGGGATCGAACCGCCTTCCTTGGTCGACTCGGCCTCGACCGCGAAGTAGATCGGATTGCCCTCGGCGTACTGCACGTTGGTCAGCGACCCCGATGTGAACTTGGTGCGGTCCGCGACCGGCGGCGCCAGGCCGATGAGGTGCGCGAGCACCACCACGACCTTGAACAGAATCGTGGCCACGATCGCGCCGCTGGTGTTCACGCAGTTGCTCGTCGCAATCAGGTCCCCTTTGGAGGCCTTGGGTGCCTTGTACTGCAGCAGCGTAAAGAGCGGCACAATGAAGAAGCCGGTGAAGAAACCGATGCCGACGATGCAGGCGGTGAGGATCGGAAGCGTGTCGATGAAGTAGGCACCCAGCAGCAGCAGCGTCACCATGCCGGTACCGCCGACCAGGATCAGCCGCAGCTCGATCCGCTTGCCTGAGAGCCAACCAGCGAGCGGACTCCCGAGGCCGATGCCGAGGGCGACGGTGCCGACGATCAGGCTCGTCTTCAACTCGTCCCAACGCGGATTCTGGGATTCGCCGAGCATGTAGACCGCGGCCCGCATGAAGGCGACCACGAAGGTGAAGAAGACGAGGCCCATCAGCACCAACCGCAACGCGGGCAGATTCAGCAGCGTTTTGACGTTGGCCACAAGCGGACCGTAGACGTACTTCGGAAAGGGCTTGCCCTCGTTGGCGGCTGGCACCGGGCGGATCAGGAAACTGAAGGCCGCCCCCAGCACGGCCAAGCCGAGCAGGATCGCGCCGACCACGACCTCATGTCGCAGGAACAGGTACGACAGCACCCCACCAGAGACCGTACCGAGGATGACCGCGAGAAACGAAAGCGACTCGAGAATGCCGTTGCCCTTGGAGAGCTGATCGGGCGGCAGAATCTGCGGCATGATGCCGTATTTGGCGGGCACGAAGAACGCCGAGTGCGTCCCCATCAGAAAGACGCAGGCCAAGACCAGCCCCGCGCCGAGATTGGCGTCGCCGTTGCGGCCGAGGTAGAAGCCGAGCATGGCGACCGCCGCGATGCCGACCTCGGCCACCTTCCAGAAGATCAGCGAGTTCCGCTTCGAGTAGCGGTCCGCGAAGTAGCCGGCGATGGTGCAGAACAGCGCCCACGGCGCGTAGAAGAGAATCGGCATCAGGGTGATGGCGTTTTCTTCGGTCAGCGTCTGCGTGTTGATGGCGAAGAACATCCCGGCCGCATGGATCGCCTGATCGTTGAACGCCGCGAAGAACTGGGCGACCAGCAGGCCGATGAACGTGCGGGACTTGAGCGCGTTGCCGGCCGTCGTTCCCGGTGCCACGGTGGAACTGCTGTGAGGCAAATCGTGGTCGGGCATGGGCGTGGCGATCCGTGCGTGGCGTGGGCTGCGTTATGCAATTGTAGGAAGGGGAAGCGGAACAAGCCGGACGAGCCGCCCACCGGCCCGCTCGGATCTCGCGGCGAGTCCGACGGAAACAAGCACCTACCTGTTCGGAAGGTCCAGGTTCGGATGGCTTACACCTTACCTTGTCCGTCTCCGATCACGAGATAATCGAACAGCGTGCCGACGCGGAAGCGCGTGCCGCCGAATGCCGCCGCCGGATACTCGCCTCACTCCTCCACCCCCAGCTTGCCGCGGAGTTTGCGGATGGCTTTGTACATCTCGTCCGAGATTCGCTCGGGAGTTGTGTTCAGCTCGGCGGCGATCTCGGGAACATCCCAGCCGTAGGCACTGAGTTGGACG
>Ga0105048_10006961_pt1 | contig 18196 bp, 11 predicted proteins | sample MAT05_FD_78382 | JGI IMG/M metagenome (GOLD analysis project Ga0105048, IMG submission 78382) | Freshwater microbial communities from Lake Fryxell liftoff mats and glacier meltwater in Antarctica - MAT-05 | ecosystem: Environmental > Aquatic > Freshwater > Ice > Liftoff microbial mat | place... | reverse complement strand
TAGGCCAGGTAAAACTCCCAGGTGTGCATGAACCGGGTATCGAACCCCAGGCCACGCACCTGCGTGTCCTGGTGCAAGAAGTTCTGACGCCAGCGCCGCAGGGTCTCCGCATAGTCCAGGCCGAAGGCCAGCTCGTTTTCGACCACCAGCCCGGCCTTGGCCGCCTCCGCGCGGAAGGCTTTCGGGCACGGCAGCAGGCCGCCCGGAAAGATGTACTGCTGGATGAAGTCGGTGCCGGCGACATAGCGCTCGAACAGGCCGTCGGCGATGGTGATCGACTGCACGCAGGCGCGGCCACCCGGCTTGAGCTGCCCGAACAGGGTCTTGAAATAGCTGCCCCAGTACTCGCGGCCCACCGCCTCGAACATCTCGATCGAGACGATGGCGTCGAACGGTCCATCGTCGATGTCTCGGTAATCCTGGAAGCGGAGATCGGCCAGCGCGGTCAGTCCGGCGCGGGCCAACCTGTCCTGGCCAAAGGCCAGTTGCTCGGCCGACAAGGTGACGCCGGTGACATGGGCCCCGAAGTCGCGCGCCGCGCATTCGGCCAGGCCGCCCCAGCCGCAACCGATCTCCAGCAACCTGTCCCCGGGCTTGACCCGGCATTCATCCAGCGTGCGGCGCATCTTGGCCTGCTGCGCCGTACCGGTGGCCTGCTGCAGGTCGCCGTTGAACCAGGCGCTGGAGTAGGTCATGGTCTCGTCCAGCCACAACCGGTAGAACGGGTTGCCCAGGTCGTAGTGGGCGTGGATGTTGCGCTTGCTGCCGGCGCGTGAATTGCGGTTGAACAGGTGGCGGGCACGGTGGATCAGGTTACCCCACCAGGTGCCGTAGACCACCGACTCCACCGCCTCGCGGTTGGCGATGAACAACGACAGCAGTGCCACCAGGTCGTTGGCCGCCCAGTCGCCGTCGATGAAGGATTCGGCAAAGCCGATGTCGCCGGCGCGCAGCGCCGCGCTGCAGACGCCCCAGTTGTGCAGGCGCACGGCGGCATGGGGTTCACCGGCGGCACCACTGCCAAAGCGGATCTGGCCACCGTCGGGCAGTTGCACGTCCAGAGTGCCTATCTGCAGTCGCCGCAACAGGGCAAACAGTGCGCGTGCTGCCGCCGGGGCGGACGGCGGCAGCGCCAGGATGGCGGCGGGGTTGGACAGGGTGCTGGCGTTTCGCATGTTGGCCGGATGCCTCAATGGGAGGGGTGGGAGGGCGCGTCGGCAACAGGCGGCTGGCCCTGTGGGCCGTAAAACGGCACACGCTTGAGCAGCAGGCGCAGCGCCTGCCAATGAATGCGCAGCACCACGCCCAGCGCGAGCAAGGGCATGCGCCACAACGCCTGGCGCAGCCGGGCGGCGGTGAGCGGTGCCAGGTCGCCGCTGACGCTGGTCAACAGCAGCGGCCCTTGCGCGTCGTCGTGTTCGATGCGGGCCACGGTGCGGCCCGCGCCGCCCTGGCCCTCGCCGTGATCGGTCGCGCCCAGACCGGTGCGCATGAAACGAAAACGGTATTGACCCTCGATCTGGCAAAACGGCGACACCTGAAACAGCTTGCGCGCCACCACCTCCCGCCCGAAGGCCAGGCCGGCGCCGGCCAGCAAGTAGGTGTGGCGCCCGCCAAAGGTGTTGTTGACCTCGGCCAGCACCGCGGCCAACGAGCCGTCGATGCGGTGGCAATACCAGAAGCTGACCGGTTTGAAGGCAAAGCCGAACAGCCGGGGATAGGTGTGCAGCCAGACCTCGCCCAGCGCGTCGGTGATGCCCTCGGTCTGCAGCAACTCGTCGGCCCAGGCCAGGCAATCGCTGCGGCCATCGCCGTGGTCGGCGTCGTGGAAGCTGACCCAGCCGCCGCGGTTGCGCCGCAGTGTGGCCACGGGCTGCTGGCGCAAGCGGCGCAGCGGCAGCAACAAAAACCAGGTCGGGTAGTCGAACTGGTGGCGCGCCGGGCGCAACCGCAGGTGCCGCACCCGGCCTATGCCCAGTTGCGGAAAGGGCCGCGGCCCAGCCAGCGGTCCGGGGGTGGGCGGCGGGTAGGCGGACATGGGCAATTGGGGCATCAGGCGGCGGCGCGTGTCGGTGCGCCAGCGCCCGCAACGGCCCAACTGTCGCGCAACGCCCGGGCCACCGCCAAACCAGAGCGCAGGCCGTCCTCGTGGAAGCCGTAGCGCGTCCACGCGCCGGCAAACCAGACATGGGATTGGCCCTGGATCTGTGGCAAGCGCTGTTGCGCCGCGATGGCTGCAGTGTCGAAAACCGGGTGCGCGTAGTCGAAGCTGCCGTGCAGCGTGTCTGCGGCCGGTTCGTGGGTGGGGTTGAGCGACACGATCACCGGGCGCTGCCAGGGCAGCGGCTGCAGCCGGTTGATCAGGTAATGCAGGCAGACCGACGACTGCTCCTGCGCCACTGCGGGTGAACGCACGTAGTTCCAGGCCGCCCAGGCCTTCTGGCGGCGTGGCAGCAGGCTGGCGTCGGTGTGCAGCAGCGCGCGGTTGCGCTGGTAGCGAATGGCGCCCAGCACCGCGCGTTCGTCCGGCGTGGCGTGGTCACCCAGCAAGGCCAGGCTCTGGTCACTGTGGCCGGCCAGCACCACCTCGTCGAAATGCTCGCTGCCCTGCGGCGTGTCAAGCCAGACACCGGCTTGCGCGGTTTGCGGTGGCACCCGGCGCAGCGCGGTAACGGGAGTGTTCAAGCGAGCGTCGGGGATCGTCGCCAGCAAACGCCGCACGTACTCGCGCGAGCCGCCGCGCACGGTATGCCACTGCGGCCGGTCGGTGACGCGGATCAGGCCGTGGTTGTGGCAGAACCGGATCATGGTGGCCACCGGGAAGCGCAGCATCTGGTCGGTCGGGCAGCTCCAGATGCAGCCCAGCATCGGCAGCAGGTACCAGTCGCGGAAGGGCTCGGAAAAGCGGTGGGCGACCAGCCAATCGCCGATCGGCTGCTGCAGCGTGCCCTCTTCGTTGCGCTCGGCGATCTGGCTGGTCAGCCGGTTGAAACGCATCAAGTCTCGCAACATGCGCAGGAAGCGCGGCCGCACCAGGTTGCGGCGCTGCGCAAACACGGTGTCGAGATTGCAACCGCTCCACTCCAGCCCGATCTGGGGCACTTGCACTGAAAACGACATCTCCGATGCGGCAGTGGGCACCTGCAGGTCGGCAAAAAGCTTCACCAGCTCGGGGTAAGTGGCGTGGTTGAAGACGAGGAAGCCGGTGTCCACACCATGCGTCACCCCGTCCAGTGTCAAGTCCACCGTGTGGGCGTGGCCGCCGAAGTGGCTGTCGGACTCGAACAACACGACACGCGCCTCGGCTGCCAAATGGCTGGCCACCGCCAAGCCCGAGATGCCGGACCCGACCACCGCGACCCGCCGCATCTGGCCGGTCATGCCCTGCCCCGGATGGCAGTGGCTGAGGTGGAAAGCGCCGTGCGGCGCCCTGGAGCCAACCAGGAAGGGAGGGAGGAGGAGAGGGGCTCCAGGATTTCGGCCCGCAAACGCGGGCGGCCGCACGGCATGAAAAGAGCGGTACCCGACACGCTGCAACGCGCGCCAGACCTTGCCCGGTACGTCGGGCCAGACCCGGCGGCAGCGCGGCGTGAGGCAACGCCAGGGTAGAGCTCGGCGGGGCAAATAGGTTCCGACATGGCTGTCCTGGCGTGGCGCTCTTGGTGGGATTGCTAGTGAAATGAACTATCAGGTTCAAGTATGACTGATCAGTCTTGTTTTGCCTTCAACAGTTTCTCCAAATCCCTCAAGAACGCCGGGTCTTTGGGATCGACGGCGGCGGCATAGCTGGTCACCACCTCGCCCGAGCGGCTGACCAGGTACTTGTGGAAGTTCCACTGCGGCGCCTTGCCACTGCGCTGCTGCAGCGCAACGAACAGCGGGTTGACCGTGCGCCCGGCGCCCGGCGCGACATGCGATTTGGCAAACATCGGGAAGCGCACCCCGAAGGTGTTTTCGCAAAACTCGGCGATCTCGGCGCCGCTGCCCGGTTCTTGCGAGAAGTCGTTGCTCGGGAAGCCCAGCACCACCAGGCCGCGCTCGCGGTAGCGCTCGTGCAGCGCCTCCAGCGATTTGTACTGCGGCGTGAAACCGCAAAAGCTCGCGGTGTTGACGACCAGCAGCACCTTGCCCGCGTTGTCGCACAGGTTGATGGACTTTTCATCCTGCAGCCGGGGCTGGCTGGTGTTGAGCAGTGCCGGACAGGCCGCCGCCGCCTGGGCCGTGCCGGATGTCAGCAACACCAGGCCGGCCGCCAGCCGCCCAGCCCAGCGGGCGGCAAAACGGCTGGCGGACGGTGCTTTGCAACGGGTCGGTGTCATGGGGATTCCTACGTGGTGAGGGAGTGATTGGATGCAAGGCGGCGGGCCGCCGCACTGCGGACAAGGCTGCTGGTGGCGCGCTTTTGACCGGCCAGGGCAGCGGCCTAGAATCTGGCAAAAGATTACGGAAGAACCCCATGCTCTACCCTGAACTCTTCAAGCAACTCGAAGCCGTGCGTTGGAACATGGACACCGACATCGCCTGGGACCGCTTCGACGCCAGCCAGCTGACCGATGCGCAGGCCCAGACCATCAAGATGAACGCCATCACCGAGTGGGCGGCCCTGCCGGCCACCGAGATGTTCTTGCGCGACAACCGCGACGACAGTGATTTTTCAGCCTTCATGAGTGTCTGGTTTTTCGAGGAGCAAAAGCACTCGCTGGTGTTGATGGAGTACCTGCGCCGCTTCCGGCCCGAGCTGGTGCCCACCGAGGCCGAGCTGCACGAGGTGCGCTTCGAGTTCGACCCGGCGCCGGCGCTCGAGACGCTGATGTTGCATTTTTGCGGCGAGATCCGCCTGAACCACTGGTATCGCCGCGCCGCCGAGTGGCACACCGAGCCGGTGATCCGCCAGATCTACGAAACCCTGGCACGCGACGAGGCCCGCCACGGCGGCGCCTACCTGCGCTACATGAAGCGGGCGATGGTCAAGTTTGGCGATGAGGCGCGCGCCGCGTTTGCCAAGGTCGGTGTGCTGATGGCCAGTGCACGCCGCACCGCGCAGGCGCTGCACCCGACCAACCTGCATGTCAACCAGGCGCTGTTCCCGCGCGATACGGTGCAGAGCCGGCTGCCCGACCCGGCCTGGCTGGAGCACTGGCTCGACACCCAGATCCAGTTCGACAGCGTCTGGGAGGGCAAGGTGGTTGAGCGCATCCTGCACAACATGAGCCTGCTGATGGAGCGCAGTTTTGCCAGCGTGCAAGAGCTCAACCGCTTCCGCAAGGAGGTGACCGCGCGGGTGGCCGCTGCGGCCACGCCGGCCGGGGCTGGCGGCGTGTTGCCGGCCTGAGCGCCTGAGCCCAGGCCCTGCCGCACCACTGGCGCGCGGGCAACAAAAAGCCGGCCACGGGTGCCGGCTTTTTGCTGGGCGGAGCAGACGCCGCCCGGGCCTCAGACCGTCATCACTTCTTCGCGGCAGCCGCCATGCGCTCGCTGTCGGCCTTGCGGTCGGCGGCTACCTTCTGCGCGGCCGGGCGCTGGCCGATCAACGCGGCGTAGGCCTTCCAGTCGATGCCGGCGGCCACCAGCATGTCCTCGCCCAGCACGCTCTTGCTGGCCATCGCCACCAGCGGCAGGCTCACGAAGGCGGCGCAGTCGGCCACCGTGAAGGTGTCACCCGCGACATACGGGCCAAACTTGGCCAGCCGCTTGAACGCCGGGATGCCCTTGGCCAGCAGCTTGCGTGTGCGGTCCTTGGTGGCGTCGTCCACCGTGCCGCCAAAAAACGCCTGCTTGTACAGCTCACGCGCCACCAGCTCCAGGTGCAGTTCGATGAAGGTGCACAGCTCGCGCACCTTGGCGGCGGCAAACGCATCGGTCGGCACCAGCGGATGGGCCGGGTAGGCGGCTTCGAGGTAGTCCACCATCACCTGGCTCTCGCACAGCGCGCCTTGCGCGGTGCGCAAAAACGGCACCTTGGCCAGCGGCGTGCTGCTGAGCACGGACTCGTCGTTGCTGCCGGTCATCACCAGTTCTTCATTGAACGGGATGCCTTTTTCCAGCAAGACCAGCTTGACCTTGTTGTAGTAGTTGGAAACGCTGAAACCGCAGAGTGTGAGCATGGAAATCTCCTGATAGGGGGTAGGCGGCCCGCAGTCTAGAGGCGGGCCAGGGCACATCCGGACGCACAGGTGACACACCCAACGCGGGTTGCAACCCATGCAGGCCGGCTCAAGCCAGACGTGGTGATTGCGGCGATCGGGGCGATGGGGGCGCGCGGTTGACCAGCGTGATACCCAGCACCACCGCCGCGCAGGCCACCAGCAGGCGCAGTGTCAGCGGCTCGTCCAGCAGCGCCACACCGGCGACCAGGCCGAACAGCGGCGTCAACAAGGTGAATGCCGTAACGCGGGTTGCCGGGTAGTGGCGCACCAGCCAGAACCACAGCAAGAAGCTGGCAAAGGTGACGACCACGGTCTGGAAGCCCATCAGCAGCCAGGGTCGCGGGCCCAGCGACGACCAGGCCGGCCAGGCCTCGCCCAGCAGCAGCGAGGCCGCCGTGAGTAGCACACCCGAGACCATCAACTGGTAGAACAGGGTTTGCTCGGGCGGCGCATTGGCCAGCCGGCTGCCGCGGATGACCAGAGTGGTGGCGCCCCACAGCGCCGCGGCAGCCAGGCCCAACGTGTCGCCCAGCCACTGCAGCGGCCCCACGGCCACGAAGCCGGCTGAAAAGCCCTCGGCAAAGGCCCAGGCCACACCGCTGAACGCCGTCGCCAGACCCAGCCACTGGACAGTGCCCGGGCGCTCGCTGTGCGCCACCAGCGGCAGGCCCAGCGCCACCACAAACGGCGACGCATAGAGGAAGATGATCATGCGCGACGCGCTGGTGTACTGCAGGCCGATGAAGACGCAGGCGAACTCGGCGGCAAACAGTGCGCCGGCCAGCAGGCCCGCGCCCAGCGTGCCGTTGCGGGTGGACAGCGAGACACCGCCGCGCCACGCCCACAGCGCCACCAGCAACGCAGCGCCCAGTGACCGGGTGCCGGCCTGGATCAGTGGCGGCACGTCGGCCAGCGCCAATTTGGCGGCCACCTGGTTCAGGCCCCACAGCGCGCAGCACAGCAGCAGTGCGGCGATCGCCAGCCCGTCCAGACTTGTTTTTCTGTCGCCCATGGCGGCGATGCTAGAGGCGGCCAGGGCTGCGCCAGACTGCATTTCGGCCGACGGAGGTGGCCCCGGCGCAGAACAGGCCGGCCAGAACGCCGCTGGCGTGGGCCGCCGGGGCAATGGCGATGTCCCAACCGGGCACCTGGCGCAGGGGGCCGGTCCAGGCCGCTTCCAGCCACAGCTTGACCAGCACGCCGACCAACAGCGCTGCGCCTGTCCACCGGCGTTGGCCGCGCTCGGCGCGCATCACTTGCATGCAGGCCACCGCCACACCGGCATGCATCAGCCCCGACAGCCCACCGTAAGCGGTCAGCGTGGGCTGCAGCAACAGCCCCAGGTGTGTCAGCGGCCAGGCCAGCGCCCAGGCCAGTGCGGCGCGCGGCCCGCAGCCGGCCACCAGGCCCAGCGCCGCCACCAGGGCGGTGCCGCCCAGGTTGGCGATCAGGTGTTGGCGGCTGAGATGCACCCACGCGGCGCTGATGCAGCGCCAGGGCTCAGTCAAGGCCAGCTCGGGCTGCCAGCGCAACGCGCTGGACACCCCATTGCCAGCGCCGGGCGGGATGGCCTGCGCAGTCGCGCCGCCAACCAACCCCGAGACCCCCAGTGCACCGCCCACCGCCACGGCGCACAGCAGCAACCAACCGGCACTGTGCCGCAGCCGGCCAGCGCTCGACCCGCGCCCGCTTGGGTTCAGCCGAACACCGCCTGCCACAGCGCCAGCACCGCCGCCCGCTCAGCCGCCAGGCTGGCGCGGTCGAACTGGGTCGGCCGCTCGTCCAGCCGGGCGGTGTGCTGGGCCCGGCGCAGCTCGCGGTAGGCGTTGGCGGCGGCTTCGCCGACACCGGGCGGCAACAGGCCGGCCCGCTCGGCCCGCTGCAACAGCGCGATGTTGCCGGCGTTGTCCAGCAACTCAGGATGCTGCGCGGCCTCGGTCAGCACCAGGGTCTGCACCACAAACTCGGCGTCCATCATGCCGCCCGGGCTGTGCTTGACGTCGTACAACCCATCGCGCACGGGGCGCGCAGCGCGCACCTTGTCGCGCATCTCGATCACCTCGCGCTTGAGCGCCGTCGCGTCGCGGGGTGCTGCCAGCACCTGGCGCCGCACGTCGTCAAATCGCGCGCCCAGCGCGGCCGAGCCGGCGCAAAAGCGCGCCCGGGTCAGGGCCTGGTGCTCCCAGGTCCAGGCGGTGTTGCTGCCGCGGCCGACCTGGTAGCGCTCGAAGCTGTTGATCGAGGTCACCAGCAGGCCCGAGTTGCCGTTGGGCCGCAGCGCCGTGTCGATGTCGAACAGCTCACCGGCGGCCGTGCGCAGCGTCAGCCAGGTGATCAGCTTGCGTACGAAGTGGCCGTAGACCTCTTGCGCCCGGTCCTGTCCGTCGGGCGGGGGCTCGTCGGCGTCGTCGTACAAGAACACCACGTCCAGATCGCTGCCGTAGCCCAGCTCCTTGCCGCCGAGTTTGCCGTAAGCGATGACGGCGAAGTTGGGCGTCTCGCGGTGGTGGTGGCGCAGCCGCGGCCAGGCCCAGCGCAGGGTGCAGGCCAGTGTGGCGTCAGCCAGCGCCGACAGATCGTCGGCCACTTGTTCGACCGTGATCAGGCCCTCGACATCGCGCACCAGGGTGCGGAAGACCTCGGCATGGTGGGCATGGCGCAGGGTGTCGAGCAGCGCGTCCTCGTTGTCCTCGCCGGCGCGGGCCCAGGCGCTGTGCCGGTCCTCCAGGCTGGCCAGGTATTCGGCGGCGTCGAAGCGCTGGTGCAACTGGCGCTGGTCGGACAGCTCGTCGATCACGCCGGGGTGGCGCATCAGGTACTGCATGGGCCAGCGCGCCAGGCCCAGCAGGCGCAGCAGCCGGCGCATCACTTCCGGCCGCTCGACCAGCAAGGCCAGGTAGCTGTCGCGCCGCAGCAGGGGTTCGAGCCAGTCGATGAAGCGCAGCGCGGCGGCCTCGGTGCAGGTGGCGTCGGCAATGCAGGCGGCCGTGCGCTGCACCAGCTTGCCCAGACGCAGCTTGCCCTCGTCGCGCAGCGCGCACACCCGGGGCTGCTCACGCCATTCGCGCACCCGGGCCGACAGGCCGGGCGGCAGGCAGTCGAGCAAGCCGTCGCTGTCGATCGCCAGCGGCGACACGCCGCACGGCTTGCAGCCGTTGCGTGCACCGCCGTTGGCGGGTGGCGCCTGGCCTTCGTGCAGCAGCGCGTCGAACTCGGTGGCCACCAGCTCGCGGATCTCGCACAGGCGGTCCAGCAGTTCGCAGGCCGGCGGCGGGCGCTGCAAGGCGCCCGCGGGGTACCCAGATTCTTCAGGCCGGCAGACGGCCAGGCCGAGGGACTGCGCGATCCAGGCCAGATCCGCGTCATTGGTGGGCAGCAAATGGGTTTGCTGGTCGTCCAGGTACTGGATGCGGTGCTCGACCTGCCGCAAAAAGCCGTAGGCCTCGGCCAGTTTGACGGCGGTGTCGGGCTTCATCAGGCCCCGGGCCGCCAACCGCTGCAGGCTCTTGAGGGTGGAGCGGGTGCGGATCTCGGGGAATTGCCCACCCCGCACCACCAGCAGCAACTGAACGATGAACTCGATCTCGCGGATGCCGCCGCGGGACAGCTTGACGTCGTTCGCCCGCTCGGGCCGGCCGGCGGCACGGCGCTGGGCCTCGTCGCGGATCTTGCGGTGCAGCTGGCGCAGGCCTTCAAAAATGCCGTAGTCCAGGTAACGACGGTAGACAAAGGCACTGACCAGCGATCGCAAGGGCAGCGCGCGGCCCGACACCACCGCCGCGCGCGGCGCCACCACACGGCTCTTGAGCCAGGCAAAACGCTCCCATTCGCGGCCCTGCACCAAAAAATACTCTTCCAGCATGGCCAGGCTGACCACCGGCGGGCCCGAGTTGCCGTTGGGCCGCAGCGCCAGGTCGACGCGAAAAACAAAACCATCGTCGGTGCTGTCGCCGATCAGTGCGTAAAGGCGTTTGGCCACCGCCGTGAAGTACTCGTGCGCGCTGATCTTGAGCGGCCCGGTGGTCTGGCCGTCGTCCTCGTACAAATAGACCAGATCGATGTCGGACGACACGTTGAGCTCGCGCGCACCGAGCTTGCCCATGCCGACGATCCAGAAATCGATCACCTGGCCTTGCGCGTCCAGCGGCGGGCCGTAGCGCAGGTCCTGCTCGGTGCGGGCGGCGGCCAGGGCGATCTCCAACGTCACCTCGGCCAGCACGGTCATCGCCCCGGTGATGCTGGCCAGCGGCGCCGCGTCTTCGACATCCAGCACCGCCAGCCGCTCCAGCACCAGCTGGCGCGCCACCCGCAGCGCCGATGCCAGTGGACGGCCATCCTGTTGCAGCCGCTGCACCAAGGCGATGACGACATCGGTGCCGGGCAGGCCGGGTGGCAGCAGCGCCAGTTCGGCCGGATAGCGCCGGCGAATGCGCTGCACAAATCGGCTGTGCTCGGCGCGGGCTGGCGCGGCGGGCACGGCTGCTTGCGTGGCAGGTCGGGGGTAGAACGGCAAGCCGGACGGCAGGTTGGGGTGCATGGCGGGGTGAATCTCGGCCGTGGGCGGTGTGCTAGATTGAAGTGCAGCGCACAACGCTGGCCCGGCGCCACGTCAGCAGGCCGTGCCGGCATCGGCAGGCCTCAGCGCCGGTGTCCACTGCCCATCCCTTTGCAGCGCCTGTCGCTGCCCATCCCTTTGCAGCGCCTGTCGCTGCCTGCCGGTGTTTGCTCCTCATCCATGTCCCTCTCGTCGTTCGTCGCTGCTGCGCGCCACCCGGTCTGGTGGGGTGGACGCCGGGGTTGGAGCGTGATGCTTGGGCTTACCGTGCGCTGGGGTCTGGGCGCCTTGGTGCTGGCCTGGACCGTGGCGCTGGTGGCGTGGCTGACATTGCAGTGGCTGATTCTGCCCCGGTTGGACGATTGGCGCCCGCGCATCGAGGCGCAGGCCAGCCGAGCGCTGGGGCATCCGGTGCAGATCGGGCAGATCGCCGTGCACAGCGCGGGTTGGGTGCCGGCGTTTGTGCTGCGCGACGTGGTGCTGCGCGATGCGCGCGGCCGGGAGGCGCTGCGGCTGCCGCAGGTCTCGGCCGCGCTGTCGGTGCCGTCGCTGCTGGGCTTGCGCCTGCGCTTCGAGCAGCTGCTGATCGAGGACGCCCGGCTGGAGGTGCGGCGTGATGCGGCCGGGCGCTGGCACGTGGCCGGGCTGGACGTGGAGGCCAGCGATGCAGCGCTGGACGGCGATGCGTCGGCCGACTGGCTGTTCGAGCAGCATGAGATCGTGGTGCGCGGCGGCGTGTTGCGCTGGGTGGACGAGCAGCGCGCCGCGCCGCCATTGCGGGTCACCGACGTGCTGCTGGTGCTGCGCAACCAGGGCCGGCGCCACGAACTGCGGCTGGACGCCACACCGCCGCCCGACTGGGGCCAGCGCTTCTCGGTGCGTGCGCTGGCGCGTGCCCCCTTGCTGGGCCGCGCCGGTGACTGGCAACGCTGGACAGGCACGCTGTTTGCCGACCTGCCGCGCGCCGACGTGGCACAGCTGCGCCGCCATGTCACGTTGCCGGTGGACCTGCAGCAAGGCGAGGCCGCGCTGCGTGCCTGGGTCGATTGGGACCAGGGCCTGCCGCGCACGCTGACCCTGGACACCGCGCTGCGCGACGTGTCGGTGCGCCTGGCGCAGGGCCTGGAGCCGTTGGCGTTTGACCGCCTCAGCGCCCGCTTTGTCGCCGAGCGCTCGGCCACAGGCGTCAAGTTGGTGGTGGACGGGCTGCGGTTTGACGTGGCGGCCGGCCCGTCCTGGGCCAGCAGCCAGCTGGCGGTGAGCTGGCGCCAGACCCAGGCCATGACGCTGGCGGCCGTGGGCGCCAGCCACCCGGTGACCGGCGGCGAGTTCAGCGCCGACCGGCTCGACCTGGCCACGCTGGCCGAGCTGGGCGAGCGCTTGCCCGTAGGCGCCGGTCTGCGCAGCCTGTTGCGCGAGCTCAACCCCGAGGGCACGGTGCAGCCGGTGCAGGCAAGCTGGCAGGGCGCGCTGGACGCGCCGAGCCACTACCAGGTCAAAGCCAGCGTGCGGGGCCTGGCCATCGCCGCCGCCCCCTCGCCCGAGCCCGGCGGCATCGGCCGGCCCGGCTGGCACGGTGCCGACCTGGAGATCACGGCCGACGCGTCCGGCGGGCAGGCTGACCTCAAGCTCAGCGACGGCGCGCTGGACTTGCCGGGTGTCTTCGAGCAGGCCAGCGTGCCGTTGACGCATTTGTCCACCCAGCTGACCTGGCGCATTGCACCGACCCCGGCGCCCGCCACAGGCGACGCTGCACCGCGCATCGAGCTCAAGGTGATCAATGCCCGCTTCGACAACGCCGACGCGCGCGGCGCGCTCAACGCCAGCTGGCACAGCGGTGCGGGCAGCGGCTTTGGCAAGGGCGGCCGGCTGCCCGGCGTGCTGGAACTCAGCGGCAACCTGTCCGAGGGCCGCGCAACCCAGGTGGCGCGCTACCTGCCGCTGGGCATCGGCGCCGAGACCCGAGCGTGGGTGGGCCAGGCCGTGCAGGCCGGTGAGTTGCGCGACGTCAGCTACCGCGTCAAGGGCGATCTCTGGGACTTTCCGTACGTCAACCGGCGCGATGGCGAGTTCCGCATCGCCGCCAAGGTGCAGGACGTGACATTGGCACCGGTGCCCGGCCCGTCCGTCAGCGCCAGCCCGGCCCTGGGCGGGGCTGCCGGCAGCGCCTGGCCGGCGTTCACCGGCGTCAGCGGCGACCTGGTGTTCGAGCGCGACGCGATGCAGTTCCAGGGCGCACGCGGCAGGCTCTGGGGGGTCGAGCTGGCGGAGGTGCAGGGCCGCATCCGCGAGCTGTCGGACCACGCGCTGCTGGAGATCGAAGGCCAGGCCCGCGGCCCGCTGTCCGACCTGCTGCGCTACGTCAACACCACGCCAGTGGGCGGCTGGTCCGGCGATGCGCTGACGCAGACCAGCGCCAGCGGCCCGGCCGAGCTGAAGCTGGCGCTCAACATCCCGCTGTCCCGCACCGCGGATACCCAGGTCAAGGCCAGCGTGCAACTGCCGGGCAACGACCTGCGGCTGCGGCCCGACCTGCCGCCGCTGCCCAATGCGCGCGGCCGGATCGAGGTTACCCAGAAAGGTGTGCAGGTCAGCGCGCTGCGCAGCCAGCTGGCGGGTGGTGAGGTGCAGATCGACGGCGGCACCCAGCCCGACGGCAGCCAGCGCTTCACGCTGGCCGGCAGCGCCAGCGCCGACGGCCTGCGCCGCCTGGCGGACGCCGGCAGCGCTGCGCGTTGGGCCCAGCGGCTGCAGGGCCAGGCGGCCTACCGCGCACAGGTCAGCCTGCACCACGGCCAGACCGAGTGGCAGTTGGCCAGCAACCTCGTCGGCATGGCCATCGACCTGCCGGCGCCGCTGCGCAAGGCCGCTGACATCAGCCTGGCGTTGCGGGTGGGCAGCACCTGGCAGGCCGAGCCCCGGGCTGCCGTGCCTGCGGAGACGGGCACTTCGACCGCTGGCACGGAGTTGCCCCGGAACAACGCCGCGCCGTTGCGCGAGTGGATGCGGCTGGAGCTGGGCCCGCTGCAGGCCAGCGTGGTGCTGGACCGCAGCGGGCCCGAGCTGCGCGTGGCACGCAGTGCGCTGGCCTTCAACAGCCCAATGCCCGACCCGGTGGCCGGTGGCATCGCGGTGCTGACGCTGTCGCGGCTGGACCTCGATGCCTGGCAGACGGTGCTGTGGCCATCGCCAGCACCGGGCGCAGCCCATGCGGCCGCCAGCGCCGCCAGCCCGGCCTCAGCCTTGGCCTCGACCGTTCGCGGCGTCAGGCCCGGCCCGGCGGTGGAGAGCGCGTGGCTGCCGCGCAGCGTGCAGCTCAATACGGCCGAACTGCTGGCGGGCGGTCGGCGCTTGAGCGGCGTCAGCCTGGACCTGCAGCGCCTGGGCACGTCGGGCGCAAACGGTGCAACCAGTACGGCCGGTGCCAGCAGTGCCAAGGGCGCAACGGCCGCGCCTGGCGAGGCGGGCTGGCGCGTGCAAGTCACGGCCGACCAGACCGCCGGCAGCGTCGAATACCTGGAGCCCCGCAGCGCCAGCAGCGCCGGCCGCATCAAAGCCAGGCTGTCCCGCCTGTCGCTGCCCCCGGCCGACGCCGACGCCGTGCCCGAATCGGTCGCCGGCCTGTTGGAGCAGGCGCCGGTCAGCGTGCCCGCACTCGACATCGAAATCGACGACTTCGAGCTGCGCGGCCACAAGCTGGGCCGGCTGGCGGTGGAGGCGGTCAACCGTGCGCCCACCGAGGCCGGCGAGCGCGGTGAGTGGCGGCTGACCCGGCTGCAACTGGCCAACCCCGATGCCCGGCTGACGGCCACAGGCCGCTGGCTGGCAGGTGAGGCGCGGCGCCAGATGGCCTTGGACTTCACGCTCGACATCGTCAACGGCGGCGCGCTGCTGCAGCGCTTTGGCCAGGGGCCGGTGCTCAAGGGCGTGCGCGGCCAGATGAAGGGCACGCTGGGCTGGGACGGCTCACCGCTGGGTTTTGATCTGCCGTCGCTGGGCGGCACGCTGGGCCTGGCGCTGGCGGGGGGCCAGTTCCTGAAGGTGGACGCTGGCGCGGCACGGCTGCTGGGCGTGCTCAGCCTGCAGGCGCTGCCGCGCCGTTTGCTGCTGGACTTCCGCGACGTGTTCCAGGAGGGTTTTGCCTTCGACAACATCACCGGTGACGTGCACATCAGCCGCGGCGTGGCCAGCACCGACAACCTGCGGCTGCGCGGCCTGCAAGCCGTGGTGCTGATGGACGGCAGCGCCGACATCGCCCGCGAGACCCAGGACCTGCAAGTGGTGGTGCTGCCCGAGCTCAACACCGGCAGCGCGTCGCTGGCCTATGCCGCGATCAACCCGGCGATTGCGTTGGGCGCGTTTCTGGGCCAGTGGCTGCTGAGCGAGCCGCTGCGGCAAGCCAGTGCCCGTGAGTTCCACATCACCGGCCCCTGGGACGACCCCAAGGTCGACCGTATACAACGCCGCATGCTCGACCCGCTGCCGCCACTGGCCGCGGCCGAGACCGCGCAGTCATCCCAGTCCGCGGTGGCAGCGGCCGCCGCTGCCGCGTCCGCCGCAGCCACCGCGGCGGCTGCGGCCACGGCGCCGGCGTCCAGGCCCTGAGCCGCCCCACCCCACAACGCACCCCGGACCGCCATGCCCCAAGCCTTGAAAGTCGCCGCGCTGCAAATGGTCTCCACGCCCGACGTGCCGCGCAACCTGGCCGCCGCCGGCCGCCTGATGGCCGAGGCCGCCGACGCCGGTGTGCGGCTGGTGGCGCTGCCCGAGTACTTTTGCCTGCTGGGCCGCAGCGACCGCGACAAGCTCGGCATCGCCGAGGCCGATGGCAGCGGGCCGATCCAGGACTTTCTGGCCGAAGCGGCCCGGCGCCTGGGCCTGTGGGTGATCGGCGGCACGCTGCCGCTGCGCACCGACAACCCCGAGCGGGTGCGCAACAGCTGCGGGGTCTGGTCACCCAGCGGCCAGCAAGTGGCACGCTACGACAAGATCCACCTGTTTGCCTTCGACAACGGCAGCGAGCGCTATGACGAAGGCCGTGTGCTGGAAGCCGGGCAAACGCCGGTGGCAGTGGACATCGAGGGCTGGCGGGTGGGCTTGTCGATCTGCTACGACCTGCGCTTCCCCGAGTTGTACCGCCGCCTGATGCAGCCGCCTTGCGACCTGATCGTCGTGCCGTCGGCCTTCACCCACACCACCGGTGCCGCCCACTGGGCGTTGCTGCTGCGCGCCCGGGCGGTGGAAAACCAGTGTTACGTGCTGGCGCCGGCCCAGGGCGGCCTGCATGAGAACGGCCGCCACACCTGGGGCCACAGCCTGCTGGCCGACCCCTGGGGCGAGGTGCTGGCGGTGCAGGACGAGGGCGAGGCGGTGGTGGCGGGTGAACTGAGCCGGGAGCGTCTGGACGCCGTGCGCCAGCAGTTGCCGGCGCTGGCGCACCGGCGGCTTTGACGGCGGGCGGGCCCGGGGGCCTGCATCCCCGGCGGCATCGAAGGGCCGGGCAAGACCACACTGGACGTCGGCACGGCCGAATGAGCACACAGCGCGCCGCGCACAGCGCGCAGCGCCGCCGATCGGGCCGCCAACCCGCGTAGGACGCCAACTACAGCCTGCCGAGCCCACCGCTGCTGGCGCACCCGGGGTGCCGGCACGATGCTGGGCCCCAGCCCGGCGGGCGGCGCCACGGCGCGCCGCACCGGGCCTTGAAAGGGTGGGATGGAGGCAATCGGCGTCGCGGGCACCTTGCTGCTGGCCGTGGTGGTCAGCGGCACGCTGGCGCGGCTGCTGCGTCTGCCGCTACCGCTGGTGCAGATGGCACTGGGCGCGGCAATCCACGGCCTGGGGCTGGCTGCTGGCGTGCTGGACCCGGCGCTGTTTTTCCTGCTGTTCCTGCCGCCGCTGCTGTTCATCGACGGCTGGCGCATCCCGCAAGATGCGCTGCGCCGCGACGCCGGCACCATGGTGACGCTGGCGCTGGGCCTGGTGCTGGCCACCGTGCTGGGCATGGGCTGGTTCATCCACTGGCTGATCCCGGCGATGCCGCTGGCGGTGGCCTTTGCGCTGGCCGGTGTGATCGCCCCGACCGACCCGATCGCCGTCAGCGCCGTGGCTGCCCGCCACCCGATACCCGCCCGGCTGATGCACTTGCTGCAGGGCGAGGCGCTGCTCAACGACGCGTCCGGCCTGGTGTGCATGCGGTTTGCCGTGGCTGCCGCGCTGACCGGCGCGTTTTCTCTGCCCGGCGCGCTGGTCAGTTTTGGCTGGGTGGCTGCCGGCGGGTTGCTGATCGGCGCGGGCGTGACCTGGGGCGTGGCCCGGATCGCAGCGCGCACCACCGCGCAGGGCACGCAGGGCGGTGGCTCGCAGATCCTGGCCACGCTGTTGCTGCCGTTTGGTGTCTACCTGCTGGCCGAGCACCTGCACTGCTCGGGCATTCTGGCGGCGGTGGCGGCGGGCCTGACGATGAACCTGACCGATGCCTGGCCCTGGCGTGCAGCCACGCGGCTGCAGCGCACCGCCGTCTGGGACACGGTGCAGCTGGCGACCAACGGGGCGATCTTTGTGCTGCTGGGCCAGCAATTGCCGGCCTTGCTGGCGGCCACGCCCAGCACGGTACTGATCACCGGCCACAGCGACCCCTGGTGGCTGGCCGGCGCCGCCGGCTTGATCGTGCTGGCGCTGGGGGCGCTGTGGTTTGCGTGGGTGGGGCTGTCGTTCTGGCTCGGGGCGGTGGCGGCACGCCGACGCGGCGAAGACACGCCTTTGCGGGGCTGGCGGGTGGTGTTGGTGGCGTCGCTGGCCGGCGTGCGAGGCGCCGTCACGCTCGCCGGCGTGCTGACGCTGCCGCTGGTGTTGCCGGATGGCGGCGCGTTTCCGGCGCGGGACCTGGCCATCCTGTTGGCGGCCGGTGTGATCGTGCTGTCGCTGGCGGTGGCGACGTTGCTGCTGCCGCCGCTGCTGCGCGGGCTGGTATGGCCGGCGGCGCCCGGGCGCAGCCAGATCGAGCACGCCACCCGCCGCGCCGCAGCCGAGGCGGCATTGCAGGCGCTGGAGCAAGCGCGCCGCCAGCGCAACAGCGGTTCGGCGACAGACCCGCATTACGCCGGGGCCGAGGCCCGGCTGCTGGCGATGTACCGGCAACGCATCGCCCGCAATACCGCGGCCGGCCCGGTCCTTCGGCTGGAGGAACAGGCCATCGAGCGTGAACTGGGGCTGCTGGGCCTGCGCGCCGAGCGTGCGGCGGCCCAGCGCTACGGCCGTCTGCACGGGCTGGACGAGCTGGCACTGCGCCGGATCGTTCGCGAGCTGGATTTTCAGGAGGCACGCCATGGGGTTTGACGCCGGGCCCCGGGGCGTCAAGAGGCGCCCGGCTGCTGCTGTACGCCAGCCTTTCACCCAATCAAGTGCTCCTTTTTGAACGCTCCAGCATTGACGGCGTGGCAGCGCGGCGCGGCCGCGGGACAAAGCTGCGCGATTGGCAGGCCGCTCTCGGCTC
>Ga0105048_10006958_pt1 | contig 18198 bp, 13 predicted proteins | sample MAT05_FD_78382 | JGI IMG/M metagenome (GOLD analysis project Ga0105048, IMG submission 78382) | Freshwater microbial communities from Lake Fryxell liftoff mats and glacier meltwater in Antarctica - MAT-05 | ecosystem: Environmental > Aquatic > Freshwater > Ice > Liftoff microbial mat | place... | reverse complement strand
CGAGTCCTCGATGGCTGCGTCTGCGTCTTCGATGCTCAAAAAGGCGTCGAGGCTCAATCGGAAACAGTCTGGCGGCAGGCAAACAAGTACCACGTCCCCCGCTTCGTCTTCATCAACAAGATGGACGTCGTCGGCGCCAATTTCGCCAATTGCCTGGCCCAGATTCGCGATCGGCTCGACGCGATTCCCTTGCCGCTCGTCATCCCCATCGGCAGCGGCTCGCCAAAGGATAGCCACGCCCCGTTTCGCGGCGTCATCGATCTGCTTCAGATGAAGGCCCTCTTCTTCAATGCCGCCGACCAGGGCAAGACGTACCGCAGCGAGGAAATCCCTGAGGAGAATCTTGAAGAAGCGAAGAAGTATCGCGAAGAACTATTCGACATTCTCACCCAGAACGATGAGAAGGACCGCATCACCAGCGCCTACCTGGAAGGCAAGGAACTCCCGCTTGAAACTGTCCGCGAACTCATTCGCGAGCAGACCATCAAACGGCTCGTGCAACCCGTGCTCTCAGGGTCTGGGCGGGAACACATCGGCATTCAGCCCTTGCTTGATGCCGTGACCTATTATTTGCCGAACCCGCTCGATCGGCCGCCGGTAGTCGGTTCGAACCCCCGCAAGGAAGGCAAGGAAGAGAAACGCAAGCCGGACCCCAAGGAGCCGTTCGCCGGCCTCGTCTTCAAGGTCATCGCCACTGATCACGGCGACCTCTTCTACATCCGCATTTATTCGGGAACACTGAAGGCGAGCAGTCGCGTCTACAATCCCGGCCGCGACAACAAAGAAGTGCTCGGCAAGCTCTACCACATTCACGCCGATCCGGACCAACGAGACGAACTGCCCGAGACCTATGCCGGCGACATCATCGCCACCATCGGCCTGAAGGAAGCCTCAACGGGCGACACGCTGTGCGAAACGCAGCACCCGATCTTGCTGGAAGCGATCACCTTTGCCGAGGCGGTCGTCAGCCAGTCGATCGAGCCCGAATCGGCCGCTGATAAAGATAAATTGCTTGATACGCTCAAGAAACTCGAACGCGAGGACCCGACGTTTGTCAGCAAGCACGACAAGGAAACGGGCCAACTGCTGATGAGCGGCATGGGCACGCTGCACCTGGAAGTGAAGCGGCATCGCATGGAGCGTGACTTCCGCCTGAAGGTACGCGTCGGCAAGCCGCGCGTCAGCTATCGCGAGACGTTGAAAAACTCGGTGGTCGTTGAGGGCGAGTGCGATCGAACGTTCGGCACGACGAACCTGTTCGCCCGCGTGAAGGTCGAGTTCTACAACCTCAAGGGCGAGCAACCGGTGACGGTGACGAGCAAAATCAAGCCGGGCGATGTCAACCCGCTATTTGTGGCGGCGGCGGAGCGAGGCCTGAAGTCGTCATTGCAATCGGGGGAGCTGGGCTTCCCCGTTTTGAACGTGCAGGCAGTATTGATCGGGGTGACGGCCGACCCCGAACGTTCGACCGAAGTGGCCTTCGAAGTCGCAGCCAACGACGCGTGTTTAAAGGCGCTCAAGAATAACGTCGTGCTGCTCGAACCGATCATGAGGTTGGACGTGACCGTGCCGGACGAATTTCTGGGCAACGTCATCTCCGATCTTTCGAGCCGGCGTGCCTCGATCGAACGCACGGAATCGAACGGCCGGTATTCGGAAGTCGAGGCATTCGTCCCGCTGGCCAAGATGTTCGACTACGCCGACAAAGTCCGCAGCATCACCCAGGGTCGAGCCGGCTCAACCCTCGAACCACACGAATATGCCCCCGCCCCGGATGAGGTGCTCCGGGCGATGGTGGATCCGGAGTATTGAGTTTAGATGGACAGATACTCGGCGAAGAGACGACCAGACTGATCGGCCCCGTCTCTACTTCACGCCTTTCACCTTATACTCTTTCGACTTACCATTCACGTTCACCGAGTAGCTCTTGCCGTCCGCGGCTGTCGCGATTTGGATGGTGTTGGCCTCGCACTTTTCTTCCTTGTTGGCGATAAAATCGGGTTCAGTATTCTCGGCATTGGTCGACTTCACGTTCTTGTGCATCTGGTAAATGGCTTCGAGGCCTTCGACGCGGCGAAGTGTGGCGAGGACGCTCGGGTGAGCGCCCTTGGTCGGGCCGTTGTTAAAGATCGCTACACGCGGCTTCACGGTATTGATCAACACGGGGTTGTTGCTAATCTCCAGACCGTGATGCGTCGTCTGGTAGACGTCGATCGGGCCGATCTTGTCCGACGGATGGACCAGCAGGTATTCGATGTTCCATGTCAGATCGCCGAGGTCGAGGAAGCGGAAGTCGCCGTACTGAATCACGAGGCCAATGCTACGGGCATTGTCGGACTTGTCTTCCGGCTTCGGCATGTGGTCCTTGGCGATCGGGTTCGCCGGCGCATTGGGATTGTCGCCAAGCACCTTGCCATCGCCACAGAGACATTTCACCGTCAACGAGGGCTTTCCCTCGGTCTGCTGAAGTTTGATCTCGTCGCCCGGCTTCAACGTCTTAGCCTTGCCGCCTGAGGCATCCTTGTAAGACTGGATCATGGCAGCGGCGTTCTTGACTTCCGGTATCGCTTCATCAATGCCATGATCGTAGAAGTTTTTGATGGGGATCAGTTTGTTCAGCCGATCGACCCCGCCGTAGTGATCGCTGTGCCAGTGCGTGGTCACGAGATGGTCGATCTGCTTCAGACCGGCTTGCTCGGTCACTTTATGAATGCGTTCGGCATCGCGGCTGCCGGGATTGCCGCAATCGATGAGCATGGATTCGCCCGCGGGCGTGATCAGCAAGGTGGCGGCGCCGCCTTCGGTATCGATGAAGTGAATCTCGAGTCCCTTGGGCGGGGCAGCCGAGATTGTTGAGGCGAACGCGAGAACAACGAGACTGGCCAGACGCATGAAGTTTCTCCTTGAAGATCTCAATAACGAAAGTGCTTGATCGGTTCGCCGCTGACGCCGATCTCGGTCATCGCTTCGATGCCGATGTCCAGGTGGGTATCGACCCAGTTCTCCGTGACCATGCGGTCGGATTCCTCGGTCTTGACGCCATCAGGCGTGATGGGCACGTCGGAGACGAGCAACAGCGCCCCGCGAGCGATTTCATTGTAATGGCCGACGATGAAGATCGTGGCCGTCTCCATGTCGATGCCGATGCAGGTCATCCGTTGCAGACGCTGACGAAACGCGTCGTCGTGCTCCCAGAGCCGGCGGTTGGTGGTATAGACCACTCCGGTCCGATAGTCGAGATTACGGGCGGCGATCTTTTCCGAGACGAACTTGTGCAGCTTGAAGGAGGGGAGTGCCGGCACCTCAGGCGCGAAGTAATCGTTGCTGGCGCCTTCGCCTCGAATGGCGGCGATGGGCAGGATGAAGTGGCCGATTTCGGTCGACTTCTTGAGGCCGCCGCACTTGCCCAAGAATAAGACGCCGCGCGGATGACGGGCCGAGAGAAGGTCCATGATGGTAGCGGCATTGGCGGCGCCGATGCCGAAGTTGATGATTGTCAGGCCTGCACTGTTCGTGGAGGCCTGCATTGCCTTGCCTTCACCGCAGATCTCGCAACCAAACTTCTCTGCGAAGCGAGCGACGTAGTTCTGGAAATTCGTCAACAGGATGTAATCGCCGAAGCGATCAAGCGGCATGCCCGTATAACGCGGCAGCCAATTGCGGGCGATCTCGATCCGATCGATCATTTCCGGTCTCGTCAGGTTGCGACAATGAATTTCTATGAACAATTTCAGTTAACCGCGACGCGGCTAACGTCGATCTACACCCCTTTCGGCGTGGCCCAGTGTTCGCGATACGTGCGTTTCACGCGGGCCGTCGCTTCCTTGTCGTTCGAGAACGTCTCACTCACGGGATCGAACGAAAGCGTTCGACCCGTTAGATGGCCGATGTTGGCGAGATGACAGATAGTGGCGGCGAGATGGCCAGCCTGGATGTTTCCATTGGGCTGCTTGACCTCTCCCCGAATGCAGGCCAGGAAGTTGTTGTGATGAGCGCCTAGGTCCGCCTTGCCTTCCTTCTCCGCGATCAGCTTGTTCTTGGGACCGTAGAGTTTCCAACCTTCGCCATGACCGCAGACGAGATAGCCGTTCGTGCCGTACCAGGCACAGCCGTTTTCATAGCCCTCTTGGACGTAAGGCGACCAGATGCGTTGCTCGAATGTCAGTTGCTTCTTCTTGCCCTCAATGTCGTATTCGAAGACGGCGTATTGCGTGTCCGGCCATTCCTGATCGTCGTTGAAGAAGTACTTGCCAGCGAGGCAGGCAATTCGGTTCGGATGCGTGGTCACGCCCAGCCCCCAGAGGGCGACGTCGATGTCATGGACACCGTCGTTGGCGATGTCGCCCGAGCCGAAGGCATGGAACCAGCGCCAGCGTCCGGGGAGCAAGTTTGTACGGTATTCGACCAAGGGCGCCGGCCCACACCAGAGGTCGAAATCGAGTGTCTCGGGCGCTTTCATCCCCTTGGCGAAACCGATGTTGGCGCGCTTCTGGCTGTTCCAAGCTTTCACCGCCAGGATCTCGCCGATGTCGCCCGCTTTCAACCGATCGATCGCCTCAATGACCGTGGAAGTTGAACGGCTCTGCGTGCCGACCTGAAGAACTTTGCCGGTCTTTTTCTGAGCCTCGATCATCAATCGGCCTTCGCGAATGTTGTGGCTGCACGGCTTCTCGACATAAACATGCTTGCCCGCGTCGAGAGCCAGCAAGGTGGCGGGAGCGTGCCAGTGATCGGGCGTGGCGATGAAGACGGCGTCGACCTTCTTGTCGTCGAAGATGGCACGCATGTCCTTGACGGCTTTGGGCGCCTGGCCCATGCCGGTCTCGACAATCTTGGCCGCGCTGGCAACCTTCACCGCATCGACGTCGCAGACGTAGGCGATCTCGACATCCTTGCGGGCGGAAAGCAGCTTCAGATGGTTGGAGCCCATGCCGCCAGGTCCGATCACGCCGAGGGTGATCTTTTGCCCGTCGGCGGCGTGGGTCGAGGCGGCGGCTGAGAGGGCTGCGGCCGTCACGAATGAGTTTTTCAAAAAGTTGCGGCGCGTCGGCATCGGTTCGCTCCTCAGGATTGAGTTTGAAGTGTGCGGGAACTGGGGAGATTGTACGCGAAGCCCAGGGGTGAGGGCGAGAAGATTACGCGTTCGAACCACGTTTCCTGGCCACGCCGTGATGAAGACGAATCAGTGTTCGAACAGAGTCGATTTTGGGCTGAAACGGATCGTAAGACAAGATATGATGATGGCAAAGCTTCATTTGGTCCACCGAGTGGGAGTTAAAGGAATGCACGTCGAACAAGCTCGTAATGAACTTCAACGGCTCTTACGACAAGTCCCGTTTCGTAAGTTTATCTTGACGATGGACAGTGGAGAGACGGCGATGATCGAACATCCTGAAAATGTTGCATTCGACCCGCGACCTGGCCAGGCGACGGATTTCTATGCATTCACGGGCGGCCTGCGGATTTTCAGCACGTTTGAATCGATCTCGGGCTTAACAACACTCATCGGAAACGGCGTGCATCCCGAATCGACCAGCAACGGCACGACCTGAGTATCACGTTCGCGCCGCCAGCCACTTCAGCAAATCATCCACGAACGGGTGCCCTTCCGGTTCGAATTCCAACGTGTGATAGGCCCCCGGGTATTCGATGATTGTTTTCTCGTTCGAAGGGAAACGTTCGACGTATGCTCGCACTGCCGCGTTGTCGATAATCAGATCCTTCTCCGCCAGCATAAGCAAAACAGGGAGATGAACGCGTTTCCAGGCACGTCGCAGGTAGATGTCGAGCGCCCGGCTCCAGAACATCAACCGCGCCGTGGCTTGATGCAGCGCGTACTGGTCTTGGGCGAGGAACCGCAAACCGTCCGGCGTCGCGGTGAACAACTTGGGATCGTTCAACGGGATTGGGAAGAGTCGCGATGGCCTCACCAGGCGTGCAAGCACGACACGCATACGCTCAGCAAAACTTTGACGCACTTTCGAGAAGATGCCGGGGCAGAGTAGAATCAATCCCTTCACCAGACCCGGATGCCGATACTGGACCCCGACGCCGAATTTGCCTCCCCACGAGATGGCGCCGAGAAAAGAAGAAATTCCATCTTGAGGGAGAGCTCGCAGGAACTCCCCGACATCATCGAGACCCCGGCGGAAGCTTGGGAGGTCGCCGCGGCGAGTCATGTTCAGGCCGCTGCCCCGGCGATCGAGAAAATAGACTTCGTAACCCGCATGGGCCAGCTTCGAGCATGACTGAGGATACCAGCCCCCGTGGCTCTGAATGCCATGGACAAACACAACGCGGCCGATTGGTTTAGCGGATGTCGGAAAACGCCGATAGAAGAACGGGTAACCGTCGCTAGCGCTAAAAGTCGCCAGTTCCGGCCGGCCTGGTTCATCGAGCGTGAACGTCATCGGAAGTGTCATCGTCGATCCCGAATCTGTCCGTGGAATCACCCCTGTTTCAGTATCGGGATTTCAGGAGAAAATCGGTATGCCTGGGAGCCGAAGTTCGAGAATGGGGCAAGACTTGCCTCCTCAGAATTGACACTTCCCCCGTCAACAGGCTATAGTGGTATTAGATTATTCGACCGATCTTTCTTTTTGCAGGGATGCGCCCTTCCTTTTCTGTCCTGATGGCAGCGGGATTTTCTCGTTGGCCATTTACGTTGGTCTTGAGGTCGCTGGACCCTTCATGCCAGTGCCATTGACGCCGGATCCTTCGGGTCGATCATCAACGCCACGGCCTGTTCCGGCGGCGAAGGATCTCTCTACCTCGTCGCGAAAGACGATTATCCACGATCCGAATGCCGAAGACACGTCCGGCATCATCCTGCAAATCGCCCGGCAAACGACCCCGGCGGATGAGAACTGCCCAACCGTGATCTCCCCGTCCCGGCCGCGGTCGCCCTCGCCAGACGCCCATCATGCCGAAAGCCTGGTCGGCCGCAAGCTTGGTCATTACGAACTGATTGAATCAATCGGCGTCGGCGGCATGGCAGCGGTTATCAAAGCCCAGGATGCCGATCTCGGCCGTGTGGTCGCACTCAAGATTCTGCCGCCGGATATGGCGACGGATCCGGAGAATGTCTCTCGCTTCAAACTGGAGGCCCGCGCCGCGGCCAAACTCGATCATGACAATGTCGCCCGCGTCTACTATTGTGGTGAGGATCAAGGACTACATTACATCGCCTTCGAATTCGTCGAAGGGGACAATTTGCGCGTGCGGATGGAGAAACAGGGAGGCCTGCTTCCCGTCGCCGACGCCGTCCCGTGCATGATCCAGGTAACAGCCGGACTCGCGCATGCCGCGTCGCGCGGCGTTGTCCATCGCGACATCAAGCCATCGAACATCATCATCACGCCAGACGGGCGAGCCAAAATCGTCGATATGGGCCTAGCCCGCAACCTTGATTCACGCTCGACGAACGGCCAACTCACGCAATCAGGCGTCACACTCGGCACCTTCGATTACATCTCGCCCGAGCAAGCGATCGAGCCTCGCTCGGCCGATTGCCGCAGCGACATTTACTCGCTCGGTTGCACGTTCTATCATGTGCTCACCGGTCGGACGCCGGTGCCGGAGGGGACCGCCGCGAAGAAACTGCATTGCCACGAGCATGTCGCCCCGATCGACCCGCGTGAGTGGAACCCGGCCATCCCCGACGAAATGGCCGCCATCCTCGGCAAGATGATGGCCAAGAACCCTGCGCAGCGTTATCAACAACCCGATCATCTCCTTCAACACCTGCTGATCGTTGCCGACAAGCTGAATCTGCCGACTGGGCCGGTGCATGCTGACGCCAACCATCAGATTTCGCCCTATGTCGATCAACCATTGCCGGCGCCGCCGAGTTTATCGCCCTGGTGGATCGGCCTGGCAATCGTCGGACTCGTTATCGGCCTGTACGCCATTACGGGCGGATTCAGTGATGGGCGATCGCTAAACGATCGACCATTCTGGGCCAGCGAAAAGTCACCCCGCGAAAACCCGGGTCCCCAAGGCGCGATTTACGAACCACGAGGCAATGGGGAAGCGACGGAACCGCTTTCACCCGTCAAGGGTCCGCGCGAGGCTCGTTCCACCAGTGAATTGGTTGCGTTCTTGAAGCATCCTGACGCACATATCAAACTTCGTCCGGGCACGACGTACGACCTGACTCGGGTGGCCCGAAAAGATGCCGAGTTGCCTCGTGCCCTTTTCGAAGGCAGTAACCTGATCCTTGAGTGTGAACGACTGCTCGATCCACCGACTGTTCGTCTGCTCATGTCGAAAGCCGAGGATGGGGCGAGCAGTCGACCAGGCACACTCACCTTGCGTGGACCGGCCGACGGGTCGCCCGCCAAGGTGCGTTTTCGCGGCATCCGTTTCGAGTTTGTCTCCGACGATCCCGAAGCTGGCCAGTCGGGCATTGAATTTCACGAGATCGATTTGGTGGAGATCGAGGACTGTGCGTTCATCCCCCCGGCTCGCCGCGATGAGCCCGAAGACGGGCCAGCGGCGCTGTCCTTCGTACATCCTTCAGTGCGGAACTTGGCTCCGTCGATCACGCTCGACCGCTGCTGGTTCGCGCCCGGTTCCGTCGCGATACAACTTGCCGGCGATGGCGGTCAAAAACTCCGCTCGGCAGAGTGTTCCTTCGGCCCTCAGTTCGCCGCGTTTCGCCTTCAGGCGGGAGGCGTCAATCCGGATACTCGCAAAACGAACGAGATTCGCCTCGAAAGCTGTTCGCTGCTGATGACGCGCGGCGCGGCAATCGAGATCGGCGACCAGGTCCCATGCCAGGTTTCAACCGGATGGTGTCTATTCTCGAACCCCGAAGTGCCGGAAACGGAAACAACCCGAGCATTCTTGATCCGCCAGTTGGGCATGGCGGCCGCCGACACGCACTCGGAGGGGGCGAGAACAGCCGACGGAGCCGCCATGCCCAATGGCTACAATCAGGTGCTCGCCTACGCCAATGGCGATATTGCCTGCACTTTTGATGATTGCAAGCAAGAACAGATCGCCGTCGAGGACTCCGCCGCCCGCATCCTGCCGCGTTCTCCGTGGGCTGACGAGCGCCCGCTGAAACGGCTGGCCGACTTTCCTCGCCAACTCAAACCGGTATTCGCCATCGACCTCAAGCAAGAAATTCTACGGCTTGATCCCGATAAGAACCGAAACTTGCTCGGCATCAAGCATTTGCCGGGAATGAAGGTCTATGATCTCTTCCCGTTTGAATCGCCCGTTCAGGAAGCCCGCGCCGTGGGAAATGTCCGGATCTGGCAGCCCGATTTCGCGGAAGGCCGGCCGCTGCCGCCGAACGTCTATCGCAGTCTCGTGAAGGCGCTCGACGACTTGAAGCGTGGCGACGTATTGGTCATCCGCCATAACGGGCCGCTTGAAATTGATCCGCTGGAGTTCAAGAAGTCGGATACCGACCTGACAATCCGGCCCGATGATGAGTTCCGCCCAATCTTGATCCCGCGGGCGCCGACGCTCAAGAAGGATCCCGCCTTGTTCAAACTCTTCGGCGGGCAATTGATTCTCGAAAATTTGCGATTCCGGCTCAAGGCCGATCGTGCACCCGCGATCGTCGCCCTGCCTGGCGGCGGGTCATGCACCTTTCGCTCATGCTCCGTGACGTTCGAAGACGGCGAGGACTTCGCACTTGTCAGCCTCGCTGATCCGCGTGGCGAAATGATGATGATGGGAACTTCGACGCCCGATAAATGGCCCACGCCGCGCATCGTAGTGGAAGGCTCTTTCGTCCGTGGTCGCGGGCGCGTATTGCAGGTGAACGCCAGCAGGCCGTTTGAACTACGCATGAAAGATACACTGACAGTTCTCGACGGCTCACTCATTCACGTCGAAGCGTCGGCGGCTGATTGGAGCGAAGCCAGCCCAGCCATGGTTTCGCTTGATCATGGCACCACTTATTTGACCAAGCCGTTGCTCGTAATGCGAGCGGCCGAGAAACGGACCGATGCCAAGCTCGGCCTCGTTCCGGTTCAGATTCACAGCGTTCAACATCTCTTCGTGCCGGCAACCGAGCAAGGCGCCTTGATCATGCTTGATCGGATCGACAACCTCGAACAGATGGAAAGTGTATTCCAGTGGAAGGAATGTCGGGGCAACGTCTACGGCTGGAAGTCCGATCAGGTAATGATGCAGATCGTGCCGGACGATATGGACGCCGCCGTGCGCCTCGAGCGGATCGAACGCGACCGTTGGCTTGGCAAATGGCGGGAGACCGAATACGCCTTCGGCGAAATCAATTTCAGCGTGGTGCCCGGTTCGCGAAGATTTGATGGCGTCAAGCCCGGTGATTTTGAACTCAAGTCGATTCTACCGCCCCTGAAGCCTGAAGGGCCTGGTGGCTTCGGAGCGCCGATCGGCACGTTGCGGAAATTGCTGATCGAGGAATAGCCAGCTTGCAGGGCGGGCCGAGTCTTCGAGGCCCGCCGGTGCTTAACTCTGCGAGCGTCGAAGACCACGGCACCGCTGGTAAATCACTTCTTCTTTTTCTTCTTCGTCTCGTCTTTCTTCTCAGCCTCGGCTGCTTCGCCAGCAGGCTTCTCTGCCGCCTTCTTTTCCTTCTTGCCGAAGATGGCGTCGTAACCTTCGCCAAAATTCTTCGTTTCACCCAGTCCAATGCGAACGATACTCATGGTGATAGTCTCCTTTCTTCGGATCAAGGGCATTCGGATCGATTATTATTGTAATCGAAAGGGATGGCATTGTCCCGGCCCTCCTTCTTGTTACGGGAGATTCTGGTGGAAAAAATTGCAGTACTCCTGGTCGGCCCTCAGGGGTCGGGAAAGTCCACCTACTGCCGTGAGCATCTGCCTGGCTACACCCGCATCTCGCAGGACGACCAGGGTAAGCAGGCGCACTTTCTGTTGTTCGAGCAGTTTCTACGAGAAGGGGCTCCCTTTCTCGTTATCGATCGCATCAACAACCTGAAGAGCCAGCGAAAGCGTTATCTCGATCTGGCCCGGCAGCACGGGTATCACACCCGGATCATTTGGCTGAACGTGGATCGCAACACCTGCCTCAAGCGTTGTCGCGAACGGCCTGATCATCCGACCCTGAAACCCGAGGATGCCGAACGGGCTCTGCAGACCTACTTCAGCAGCTTCCAGATTCCGTCACGGCGTGAAGCTGACGTCATGACGATCATTGGCCCGCCGCCCTACTTCGTACCGATTGATGATCGGACGAAAGAGATCGGCGACCGCCGGCACATCATTGTCGGCGACATCCATGGATGTTACGATGAACTCCAGTCGCTTCTCGCCCAGTTGAATTTCGATCCGGCCGAGGACGTTCTGGTCTCCGTCGGCGACATTATCGATCGCGGCCCCAAGGTCCGCGAGACAATCGATTTCCTCTTTTCACTGCCACGGTTCCACATGGTCATCGGCAACCATGAAGAGAAACTGCTGCGTTATCTCGAAGGGCGTAACGTCAAGCCGACCGGCGGGATGCAGACGACGATCGACGCCTATGACGGCCGTTTTCCGCTCGAACTGGCTGAACGGCTGCGAGCGATGCCGCTGATCCTGCGAACTCCTTCGGGCATCGTGGTTCACGCGGGCTTCGATCCCGAAATGCCGCCTGACGAGCAGGGCCGGGCGGATTGCCTCTACATGCGATTCTACGGCGGCAAGACCTACTTCGACGAGATCAACGGCCGGGCCTGGTTCACCCTTTGGCCCGCGGAATTACCGCGTGTCTTTTTCGGCCACATTCCTCTCGAAGACGGACCCGCGGCTGGCAATATTTATGCACTCGACGCGGGATGTGTCTTCGGCGGCCGGCTGCGCGCCTTCGACAGCCGCGATGGGCAGATCCACTCCGTGCCGGCGGCCAAGGTCCATTCTCATAGCGAGTACGGCCTGGTCAAGCATGTCGCTCCTAATGAGGTGCTGCGGCGGCGGGAAGAGTACGTCATCGCGGGCCTTCTCCGCACCGACCGCACCGACGACGGCCGTTTGGCCATTTACACCTACACCGATCAGTGTGTCTTCGCGAACGCCTGGGATGACATCACCCGCAATGCCCGCGGCCACATTTACGACACGCAGACGGGCGAGTGCGTCGCCGCGCCGTTTCCCAAGTTCTTCAACCTGGGTGAGAACGAGGAAAGCCTGCCCGAAAAGTTCCCCTGGCACGAACCGTACGAGATCTACGAAAAAATGGACGGCTGGCTCGGCGTGCTCTACCGGCACGACGGCCGTTATCAGATCTCCAGCCGCGGCTCGTTCCACTCGAGCGGCGCCGTCTGGGCCAGCCAACATGTGCAGCGGTTCGATCTCTCCGTGCTCCCGGATGAGGCCACGCTCTGCTTCGAGATCATCCATCCTGAACACAAGATCATCTTGAACTATTCGGGTCAGGAGACGCTGATCATCCTGGCGGCCTTCAATCGACGTACCGGCGAAGAGTATCCGCGTGCTCTGGTGGCCGAGTGGGCCAACGAGATCGGCCTGCCGATCGTGCCTCTCCTGGCATCGATGTCGCTAGAAGACTTGCTGCATCTGCAAAAGAACCGCGAGAACTTCGAAGGCTTCGTACTACGCTTCAACGACGGCCGACGCGTGAAGGTGAAGACCGAGTGGTATCTGAACATGGCCCGCATCATGTCGAACCTGACGCCAATCGCACTCTGGGAGGTGATGCAGAAAGGCAAAGTGCGGCAGGACTACCTGGTGCAGATCCCCGAGGAACTCCGCCCCCTGGCAGAGCGTTACCAGGCCATCCTCGAAGGCCAATACGCGCGGACGATGCTCAATATCGAACGTGTCTCCGGGCCGATCCTGAAAGAACACGCCCACGAGCGCCGAGCCCTGGCTCGCCATCTTGACGAGCGCAAGAAGGAACTGGGTTACCTCAAAAGCGCGATCTTCATGGTGCATGACAAAAAGTTCGACCAACTGGATAAGTTCGTCATGGACCGGATCTATCCGAAGGGGAATCAGTTCACGGCGGAGGGGTAATACGAATGATTCTGGCGAAGTCCTTGCTAGCCATCCAGGGAAGCATCGCCCAAAGTCCAGAACTATATGACCGGGTCGTAATGATCCGTTCTCGACAACCGCCCACCCCTGTCGCCCACGTGCAAAAACGTAGCCGAGTAGAATGCGCCAGAATCGCCCGTTCAACGCATTTCCTGCCGAAAACTACGCAGCCGAATTCCCCGAATAGGGTTGGTGGTTCATCGTTTCCAGAAACATTCTCCGCTCCCCGAGCGTTGCGTTCGCGAAACAATCTTCTGGCACGGAAATTGCTTCACGGTAGCGATGTTTCAAGGAGAATAATTCGATGAAAGACCGAACATTCAGATCGCTTGCGCTGGCCGGTCTCACCGTGATCTTTTTGGTCCTGTGCGTGTTGCTGGCCCTGCCATTCTTACCTGCGCTGGCCTGGGGGCTCGCGTTTACGATCATGGCCTGGCCCCTTCATGTTTGGCTGAGGCGGCGTAACGTCAGTCCAAGTTGGTCTGCTTTCATCACCACGTTCGCGGTATTGCTCATCGTCGTAATCCCGGGCGTTTTCGTTGCCTATCAATTGGTACAAGAGGCCGCCTCTGGCGCGGAGCGGATTAAATCAGAAACGGTCGATACCACGGTGCGGGCGAGTCTCTCCCAGGTAGAGGACCTGCGAGGTACGATTGAATGGCTCGATCGTGTCAATATCGACGTGGATGCCCAGCTTCGCCAGTTGGTTGGCAGATACACACAAGATGCAGCCGGCTTGTTTCAAGGATCACTCTGGGGCATTCTCCAGTTCATGCTGGCGCTCTACATCCTCTATCACTTTTTGAAAGATGGGCCCGGGTGGCGTGATCGCGTTCGCAATGTATTGCCGATGCGTCGGGCGGACTGCGATCGCGTATTTGCCAGCGCTTCGGCATCCGTCCATGCCAATATTTACGCCACGTTCCTGACATCATTGATCGACGCAATCACAGGCGGACTGCTGTTTTGGGCGCTCGGTCTGCCTTCGCCTGTTCTCTGGAGCGTGGTAATTTTCGTAGTGAGCGTCATTCCAGTTTTGGGAACTTTCCTCATCTGGGTCCCCGCCTGTGTTTTTCTAGTCCTGACGAAACAATGGCTGAGCGCGTCAATCTTGATTGGCTGGGGGGTCGTGACTGCCGTACTGGTAGACAGTCTGCTATACGCTCGCCTTGCCGGAGGCGGAATGCGTCTCCATCAAGTGCCCGCAATCCTTTCTTTTTTGGGCGGAATATCTCTTTTCGGTCCATCAGGCTTGATACTCGGGCCGGCCATTCTAGCGGTAACTTCAGCGATGCTGGATGTCTGGCGGAGTCGCGCGGAATCCGCGGGGGCCGAGCAATCCGTGGACGACAAAACGCGTGCCATCGCCGAAGTGGGTGTGCTCTTTGTGCCGCCCCCCACCAGTAATCCGCGAAGCGGAGCAGAACCTGTCGTCGTGTGAAGCTTTCAACTTCTTCTTGACAACTCGCCGGGGATAACTCAACATAAGTCCCTCGGCGGGTGCGTTCCAAGATGACTTGAGAGGCTGGTGAAAACCTGCCTTTTCGGTCTCTCCGGGGTTACCCCGGGGGAGCAGTTGGCTTCGGCATCACGCCGCGCGACAGCCGATTCACTCCCGTGAATATTCTGTCGCGCATTACAAGACGGGTTGGTGCGCCCCGCCGACTATTTCATGTCAATCGACCACATCTTCGCACGGAACCTCGCCGCCGCCTTCATGGCCGGCCCGTGGACGATGTCGGGGCTTCTCGCCCGTGGCAAACTGGCTTGTGGCCGACGCGAACGTTGGCTGCAACCTCTGATTCGTCGCGTGCTCACCATTTTTGAAGAAAAGCCGCTTGATGGCGACACGGGTCGATTGACCTGGCTTATCGAGAGCACCGCGGGCTTTGGACGAGCACACGATCCGGAAGACTCGCCTCCGCATCGAATCTACTGGTTCACCCGCGCGATGTCGCCATCGCCTTGGCCGGTGCCGGCCGTGCCAACGGTCACGGCTCTCGCGGAATGGCTGAGTCTTGATCCGGCAAAGTTGGCCTGGTTCACCGTCTGTCACGGCTCGGAATCCAAGGTGGAACCGGGGCCACTCCGGCATTACAGTTATCGCTGGCTGCGGAAAAAGGCTCAGCAATGGCGACTCTTAGAATCGCCCAAGAGGCGGCTTAAAGCCATCCAACGTAAGATTCTGCATGATATTCTCGACCGCATCCCGCCTCACAATTCCGCTCACGGTTATCTTCGCGATCACTCAATCGCCACGTTCGCGGCTCCGCATTGTGGCCGGCGAATCGTCTTGCGGTTCGATCTGCGTCACTTTTTCCCGTCCGTCCGCCGGTCGCGTGTTCACGCGGTGTTCACCACGGCCGGGTATCCAGGCGAAGTGGCGCGGTTGCTGACGGGCCTGTGCGTCAACCGAGTTCCAGACGACGTCTGGCAGTCCTATCCGGGCAACGACTACGCGCCGCTGACCTTCGACGAACTGCATCGGTTTCAATCGTTTCACTTGCCGCAAGGCGCTCCCACATCACCGGCACTCGCCAATCTCTGCGCTTATCGGTTGGACTGCCGTCTTCACTCTTTGGCGGAATCGGTCGGAGCCCAATACACGCGTTATGCCGACGATCTGGCATTTTCGGGCGACCGCGAACTGGAACGAATGGCGAAGCGATTCCAGGTGCTCATCTACCGAATCGTTCTGGATGAAGGCTTCGAGTTGCACCTTCGTAAATCCCGCTTCATGCGGCAAGGTGTGCGACAGCAACTGGTGGGGATTGTCGTCAACGCCCATCTCAACTTCCGCCGCGCTGAGTTCGATCGGCTGAAGGCAATCTTGCACAATTGCGTCCTTCATGGCCCGGCGACGCAGAACCGCGCGGACCACGCCGACTTCCGGTCGCACCTGCTGGGCCGCATCGCCCATGTGACGATGCTGAATGAGGCACGCGGCCGAAAACTACGAGATGCATTCAATCGAATCAACTGGCCTGACAGCACCACACCGAATGCACACCTGTGACACCGTTCGTGCCAATTTCGCACATCTTGCTCCGAAGGCTAGTGTAGTTATGGCTTGTTTGGTCCCCTTTTGCGGTTGGTACACGAGTTGCACCAGGTTGTCCGTAAACCGTCACACCGTGAGGAAAAGGCCATGACCACCGAACAAACCCAGCAATTTCAGCAGCAACTTCGCCACATGTTCGAACGTCTCACACGCGACAAGCAGCAACTTCTGGAACAAGTGCAGAGTCCGGTCGGCAACTCCTCAAACAACGATATTTCAACCGCATCAATCCGTCCTGACGTCGTGGGAGTCAGCGAAGGCGACGAAGAGGTCGCTATTGGTCTATACGAGAACGTCGAGCGGACCCACGCGGAGGTTGCCGCAGCCCTGGAACGCATGGACGCTGGAACATTCGGTGTCTGTGATCGTTGTGGCAAGAAAATCGCACAAATTCGCCTGCAGGCGATCCCGTACGCATCCCATTGTACGACCTGTGCACGCAGTCAAGAAGCGGTTGCACGCGTTTGAAACCGTAACAACCGTTGGATAGGGACATCCCAAGGAATCACGGAAATCCGCATAGAGGTCCAAAATGACAACCCATTCGATCGTTGACGTGCTGGCCTCTCATCACTTCACCCGGACGATGAGCCCGGCGAATCGGACGCGCTTGGCCGAGGCCGCCCAACTTTTTGAGGCGTCCCCTGGCGAATATTTGTCGCGTGAGGGCGATCCGGCCCAAGCATTCTTCTTGATCGAATCGGGAAATGTCGAGATTGGGACCGACCTGGATGAGCCCCGTTCGTCCGCCATTCTACGAGTCGGCGCCGGGGATGTGGTCGGCTGGTCGTGGCTGATGTCGCCATACCGTTGGGAATTCGATGCGCGGGCCGTCAACACGGTCAACGGAATTCGCTTCGACGCTGAATGGCTTCGCAATCAATGCGAATGCGACCATGACCTGGGCTTCCAACTGACGAAGCAGTTGCTCGAAGTAGTCAGCCGGCGTTTAGCCGCCACCCGCATGCATCGACCGGAGCACATTCACTAACGCCGCCTCGCTTGACGTGATTGCTTTGAACCAGCGCTTTCTTACGTTATCCTGCACCCCGAAGCCGGATACCTGGTGCAACATGCCCGCGTTCGTGACGGTAGTTTCATGAAATTCCAAAGTCCCAAATGCGATGCGTCGATCGGCCGTGATGTTCGCTCTTGCGCATCGCTCGATAGCACCAATACCTTAGCAAGCACGTTTTCATCTGACTCAGCCAACCACGGTCTTGTCGTCACGGCCGAGATGCAGACCGCGGGTAGGGGGCAGTATGCGCGATCCTGGCAGGCGCCGCCGGGCAGCAGTATCTTGATGTCGGTCCTGCTCTTCCCGCCCCCGGAACTACGCCGGCCTTCGCTCCTGACCGCCTGGGCGGCGGTCTCCGTTTGCGCGACGATCCGTGACGTGTCAGGCCTGGAAGGAACGATCAAATGGCCGAACGACGTGCTTATCAAGGGGAAAAAAGTCTGCGGCATTCTTTGTGAAGCGGGTCCTCGGCATCTCGTGGCCGGCATCGGCCTCAACGTGAACCAGACGGCCGACGACTTCCAGAAGATGGAACTTCCCGATGCGACTTCGCTCGGGATCGAAATCGGCAATTCACTTGATGTCTCAAAGGTGCGCGACACTTTGATCAGCCATCTGGACGCGGAATACAGTCGCCTGAACGCGGGCGAGATCACCTTGCTGGAAACCGACTGGAGAACGCGATTTGGCCTGATCGGCCGAATAGTGCGAGCGGAGCAAATGGACGGCGGCGTGGTCGTTGGTTACTTGCGAGAACTGGCATTCGACGGCATCGCGATCGAAACGGCCGACGAAGTTCTGGTGATTCAACCGGAGATGATTCGAGGTTTGCGAGGCATTTAGTTTGCAGGGGCGACCTGGAAGCGTCAGCGAGCAGAGCGGCAAGCGACTATTCGAAGTTCCCTATTCAAGATAGTCCAATCCAATATCCAGGGCCGCGGCCGAGTGCGTGAGCGCCCCGACGCTGATGCGGTCGACGCCTGTTTCGGCGATGCCGCGAACGGTGTCCAGGTTCACGCCGCCGGAGGCTTCCAGCAAAACATCCGGGGCGAGCGTGTCGCGCCGCCAGACCGCGTGCCGCAGTTGATCCAGATTCATGTTGTCGAGCAGGATGATCT
>Ga0105048_10006957_pt1 | contig 18198 bp, 10 predicted proteins | sample MAT05_FD_78382 | JGI IMG/M metagenome (GOLD analysis project Ga0105048, IMG submission 78382) | Freshwater microbial communities from Lake Fryxell liftoff mats and glacier meltwater in Antarctica - MAT-05 | ecosystem: Environmental > Aquatic > Freshwater > Ice > Liftoff microbial mat | place... | reverse complement strand
GGACTTCTTCAAGTAGGCGGCCGCGAACGCCGCGACTTTAGCCGGCGTGAGCGCCTGGACGTTGTCGCGGTTGACGAACATCAGGCGCCAGTCGCCCAGGGCCTGCCAGTCGGTGAGGCGCACGGCGGCCTCCTGGTTGTTGCTCATCAACAGGGCGAAGTTCTTGGCCGCCTCGGCCTTGAAGCGCGTGAGCTCCTCTTCGGTCGGCGCGTTCGCCTGCAGGTCGGCCTGCGCGCTCGCCGGATCGGCGAAGCCCTCGATTGCGGCCAACATCGCGGCCCGCACCGGCTCGATCGGCTTGTCGGTCGGCACGCTCGCGAAGAACAGCATGGTGCCCGGCTCGGCCAGCGGCTGCTGGATGTGCCACACCCGCGTCGCGAGCCCGGTCGTGACGAGCGCCTTGTAGAGGCGGCCCGAGGGCTCGTTGGCGAGGAGGTGCCCGAGCGCCTCGGAGGCGGCGTAGTCGGCGTCGGGCCCGGCGACGATGTGATAGGCGAAGCCAATCACCTGCGAGTCGCCGCTGCGGCGCAACACCACGTCGCGCTCGCCGTCCTGCACCGGCTCGACCGTGTAGCTGGTCGGCAGGCTGCGGGTGGGCTTCGGGATGGTGCCGAAGCGGGCGTTGATCTGCGCGAGGGTCTTGTCGGGGTCGATCTTGCCGGCGACCACCAGCACGGCATTGTCGGGCTGGTAGTAGCGCGCATAGAAGGCGCGCAGGTTGTCGGCGGGCACACGCTCGATGTCGGACTTCGCGCCGATCGGCGACTTGCCGTAGTTGTGCCAGAGGTAGGCGGCCGAAAGCATGCGCTCGTAGAGGATGGCGAAGGGCTGGTTCTCGCCCATCTCGAACTCGTTGCGCACGACCGAGAACTCACTCGCAAGCGCCTCGGGAGCGATGAACGAGTTGACCATGCGATCGGCCTCGAGATCGAGCGCCCACGCGATGTTCTCGTCAGTCGCCGCGACCGTCTCGTAGTAGTTGGTGCGGTCGTAGTCGGTGGTGCCGTTGAACTCGGCACCGCGCGTCTTCATCTCGCCCCAGATGTCGGTGTGGCTCGGCGTGCCCTTGAAGAGCATGTGCTCGAGCAGGTGCGCCATGCCCGACTCGCCGTAGCCCTCGAAGCGCGAGCCGACCATGTAGGTGATGTTGACCGTGGCCGTCGTCTTCGAGGCGTCCGGGAAGAGGAGCACGCGCAGCCCATTGCCGAGGCGATACTCGGTGATGCCCTCGACCGAGGTGATCTTCTCGGGTGCTGCTGGTGGTGCGGCGGGCGCGGCATCGGGCGCGGCTGCGGCTGCGACATCGGAGGTCGCCGCTTCGGGCGGGAGGGGCTCCGACGAGCCGTCGGCGACCGCGCTGGCGGCGTCGGGTGGGGGGGCCTTGCCGTCGCATGCCAGCGGACCGGCGAGGAGGAAGGGGACGAGCGCGAAGAGGCACGAGCGAAGCGTCATGGACGACCTCCAACAGGACAGGCGGCGGCACTATCGCCACATCCGCGCGCGCAGTCCACGCGTCACACGCTTACGTGCTCAAACCCGAAGCGCGCTCAGGGTTTAGGCTTCCAGACGCCGTTGTCCCAGGTCGTGATGGCACCGGTCTTCTCGGACTTGCGCTCGATGAAGCCGCCCTTCTGGGTGAGCTTCTCGTCGTCGACCTCGTCGCGGTCGAAGTCGATCTTGGCGCGGTCCCAGCGGCCGTCCTTGTCGTCGTCGTAGAGGTTGACCTTGGGGCCGTTGCCGCGGAACAGGTCCTTCAGCTTCTCGCTGGTCGCCTTGCCCTCGAGCATCGTCTTCGCGACGGTCTCGAGCTGGGCGGCGAACGGCTCGCTCGCGGTCGTCGCTGTGGCAGGCGTGCTCGGCGTGGGCGCGGCCATCGGGGTCGGTGGGATCTGCGGGTTCGTCGGGACCGCCTGCCAGTGGCCGTCGAGCATGACCTGGCCGTCCTCGCGCTGCCAGCGGCCGGCGTCGTCGCGGGTCCACTGGACGTCCCAGACGTCGTCGCGGTTGGCGTCGATCTTCAAGCGGTCGTAGCGCGTGTCCTGGGTCTCTTCGTACAGGTTGACCTTGGTCGGGTTGCCTTTGAAGGCGTCTTTGATCTTCTCGCCGGGGCTCGCGGGCTGGTCGCCGCGGGCGGCGATCGTGGCGTCGTCGAGCGCGACCGTGGGCGTGACGGCAGGCGCGGGCGTGCGTGAGGGCGCGGATGCGGGCGTGGGCGTCGACACGAGGGTGGGCGCGGGCGTGGGTGTGCTCGAGCCGCTGGCCGCGACGACGATGCCCGCGATGGCGCCGGCGCCGAGCACGCCGATGCCGATGTTGCGGACGGTCTGGTAGCGAATGAAGGCCATCAGGTCTCCTCGAGGTGGGCGAAGGGAGAAGCGCGCTCGGGGTCTATCGCGGAGACGCCCTGGATCATGCCGCGCTCGATCGGCACCGTGCAGTGGCAATGGGTGTAGGGGCAGGCGCGTGGGCCGTCGGCCAGCGAAAAGCCGGTCGCGATGGCGCCATGATCGGCGTGACGACCGCCGATGCGCGCGGCCGGATAGCAGCGGTAGGCGCGGCCGCTCGACTTGACGACGAGGTAACGCGAGCCGGCCCAGCACAGGCGCCCCTGGAAATTGGGCGCCAATGTGCCAAGTCCATTGTGGCCGCCGAGTGCAAGCAGCGTCACGCGCTCCTCGGCGCTATAAGCGCGCATCGCGCCGTGGACCTTTTCGGGCTGGACTTTGAAGCGGACGCCGGCCGCGGCGAAGGCCGGCGCGATCTCGTCACGCAGTTGTGACAGGCGGGCTGGAGTGGCGACGCTGGTCACGCAGAACGAGACGCCGTGCGCTTCGACAAAAGGGCGGACGATCGAGTACTTCGCGATGAAGTCGGCGGCAGTGGCATATTCGAGGTGGAGGCTCGCGGCGAACACATGCAGGTGACCGCGGGTCGCTTCGAGGAAGGATGTGAGCCGTCGCTCGGAGGCGGAGAAATTGGTTTGTACTGAAAGGATATGGCCGGCCTCGACCAGCGCCGTGACGATGTCGACGAGGCCGGGTTGCTGGAACGGCTCGCCGCCCGAGAGCTTGATCTCCCAGCTCCCCGGCAAGGTCCGGAAGGCGGCGACGTGCGCGTCGACCTCGGTCGCCGTCAGGTGTCCAGAGCGGTCGGGCAAGAAGCGCTGCGTGCAATAGCTGCAGCGGTAGTTGCACGTGTCGTTCATGTTCCACGAGACGACGCCGTGGATCTTGCGACCGAGCACGACCGGCTCGGGCGGATGCGCGCGGGTGCGCGCCAACGCCAGCTCGAGCTCACCCATAGGCTGCCTCGTCGGCTTCGAGCGGGCGTGCGCCTGCGGCCAAACGCACGATGCCGCGGTTGGGCGGCACCGTGCACGGGCAGATATCGAACGGGCAGGGCCCGCCCCGATCCGACAACGCGAATGTGCCAGCGGCGAGATTGCCGAGTGCGAATCTGCCAAATCGCTTGGAGGTCCGGCAGGCATGGGCCTCGCCGCGCTGGTCGACCACAAAGTACCAGGCGCCCGCCTCGCAGTGCAGCCCGCGATACGACGGCGCCCGGTTGACGGCGCGCGGGTCGTGGGAGGCGCGCGTGAGGACCTCGACCAGCTTCTGCTCGTCGACGTCGTACGGGTGCACGCCGCCTTTGACCTTCATGAGCTGCGGGAACCAGCGGAAGCCGGCGGCCTCGATGCGCTCGCGCACGGCGATGAGGCCACGCAGCGTATTGGGCACCAGCACCGAGTTCACGACGAAGCTGCTTTGCGGATTATGGCGTGCGCGCAGCTCGCGGTAAGCACAGGCCTTTTCGATGAACGCGTCGACCTCGGATGCGACAATCGTCTCGAGGTGCAGCGACGCGCTCGTGATTCGGAGGCGGTCGCCGGTGAGCAGCGCGAAGCGCTCGAGCGACTTCAGCGGCGCCGAGAAGTTCGTCAGCACCGAGATGCGATGCGGCGTCTCGGACGCGAGCAGCGGGATCGCGAGGTCCAGGAACAAGCGCGCGGCGAACGGCTCACCACCCGATATTTTTATCTCCCAGGTGCCAGGCAGACGTGAAAAAGCGGCGACGATATTGCGAAGGTCGTCTTCTTCCGGCTGCCCAACGCGCGTCTTGCGGGATTGGATGCAATAACTACAGTCGTAATTGCAATGTCCCGCGACCTGCCATTCGACGGTCGGCGTCAGGTCCGGAAACGGCGGCGTCGCGTTCACTGCGATCACTGCGATCACTGCGATCGTCCGATGAGCGGCAGGAAGCGCGACTCGCCGAGGGTCGTGCGCAGCTTGTCCGACCACTTGAGGTTCTGCTTGAGCTTGCCGCACTGGTCGCAGCCGGTGAAGTAGCGACCCGCGCGCACGTCGTCGCGGCGCGCCTGCCAGGGGGGTGCAGTCCACAGGTCGGCGAGGCGCTGGCCGGAGCGCAGGTCGCCGACGGACACGTTGGTGTTGCAGCAGAACAACACCTCGCCGAGCACCGTGACGCGCGCGTAGAGGTAGCCCATGAAGCACCCGATGTTTTCGATCGGTGCGGTGCGCGCCGAACCCGGGTGTATTTGCCGCGCGAACGCGGTGAGGTCGGTCTCGACACCGAGCGCTTCGGCGCGCGCCATGGCGGCCGGCAGCAACACGTCGGTGAGCTTGCGCTTGTCGTCGTCCGAGAGCGCGACCGCCTCGGTGCCGTGAGCGAGCGACGCGAACTTGAAGCTGATTAGGCGCGCGTCGTGTTCGTGCGCGAAGTCGACCATCGCGACCAGCTCGTGGAAGTTGTCGCGGTTGATGACCTGCACGTGCTTTGGGCGAAAGCCTGCCGCGCGGAAGTCGGCGATGCGCGCGAGCATCGTCGCGAACCCGTCCGTGCGAGGGTGGGCGTGGAAGGCCTGCCAGACGGGGGCGGTCACGCCGCAGATCGAGAACAGGACTTCGAGGCCCGCCCCCACGCCTGCGCCCGCCTCCACGCCCGCGCCTACGTCCACGCCCGCGCCTACGTCCACGCCCGCGCCTACGTCCACGCCCATCAGGCGCGCCACGTCGAGCCGCAGCGCGTTGGTGATGATCGTCACGTGGATGCCGCGGTCACGCGCGTAGGCGACCATGTCGTAGAGGTCGTCGTTGAGCGACGGGTCGCCCATGCCCGAGAGGATCACCGCTTCCAGGCCGCCGAGCGCGACGAGGTCGTCGAGCGCCGCGCGGAACGACGCAAGCGGCAGCGTCTGCCGCTTCCACGCCGCGGTCGGGCGGTGCTCTGGTAGTAGATGCGGGCTGTGATGCCAGCACGTCGTGCAGCGCGTGTTGCACGCATTCGCGAGGTCGAAGTGCACGGTCTGCGGACCGACCCGCGGGCGGCCATCGAGCAGGCCTTCGATGCGTGCGCGCCGGTCGGCTTTGCGTTGCGGGTCGGCGTTCATGCCTCCAGCTCCTGGGTGCGCGGGGTCAGCAGCCCTGCGAGGCTCTGCAGCGTCACGCGCCGTTGCAGTTTCAATGCCTGCAAGCGGCGCTGCAGGCCGTCTACAGACGCATCGGCCGACGCCGCGAGCACGCCATGGAACGCCGCGAACGCCTCGCGCAGGGGCACGTCCGCGAGGCGCGGAAAGACGCGATAGAGCAGCGCCCGGTCGTGGGTCGAGAGCGGCGCCGCCGGCGTAACGATCGGCGCGAGTTCCGACAGGATGCCGACCGCCCAGCGCGTGACCGATGCGTCTGCCTCTTGTGCACGCGGGTGCTTCTTCAGCGCTGCCTCGATGAGGCCCGGCAACAGCGCGCCCGTCCCGTGCGTGTTGGCGGTCCTGAGCAGCGCCACGAAAGCCGCCTCGACCGCGTGCCGACCCTCGCTGCCGCTGCGCGTTCCCAGCGCCGCGACCACCTCCGCGCGCGCCTCGGCCGAGAGCTGCGGCAGGAGCGGCTCTAGCGTCGCGTGGGCGCCGAGCGCCGACAGACCCGGGCTCGGGTCGAGCTGGCCGAGGCACGCGAGCAGCTCCGATCCTTCGGGCGCTGCCTCGATGAGCGCCGCGAGCCGCGGGCTCAAGAGCTCCGCCGCGCCGAGCAGCGCGTCGCGCTCACGTCCGGCGATCAGCGACAACGCATTGGCCGCGGCGAGGCGCGCACCATTGTCGGGCACCAGCTCACGCGCCGCCGCCGAGAAGCTTTGAGCTCCAAGTATCAGCGCGTCTAGCACCTCGCCAACCAAAGTCGCGGCCAGCGACGAGAGCTGCAGCGCCGCGCCACGTGCGACGATGCGGGCGATCCGGTCGGCCTGCTGGTCGGCGATCTTGTCCTGCGCGAAGAACGCGGACGGCACCCCGAGGTGCAGGAGCTCGTGCACGGTGTTGTAGCCACCCGCCGTGAGCGCCGCGTCGAGCACCGGAAAGTAGCGCGCGACCCCCGCCTCGGTGAACCACGTCAGGCGCCCACCACTGAGCCGCTGGCCGCGATAGAGCGGCCCGGCACCGACCAGCAGGTGCACATCCGTCCGATCGCGCAGCGCCTCCACGAGCGCTTGCAGCGCGGCCTCCGACCCTGGGTCACCACCGCCACCGGCCGACACGTAGACGAGCTTGTGACCGCGCGCGACGCCGAGCTCCGACCGCAAGGCCGCGACCGTCGCTGCATCCCCTGACATCGCATCGACCGACATCACGTCGCCGACCCACGCCGCTGCCTGTCCCGCCGACAACACCTTGGCGACATCGGGCGCGTGCTCGCGCGCATGCGGCACGATCACCTGGTCGTAGAGGCGCAGCGCGGCCTGGAAGATCGGACGCGCGCCGAACTCGGGCTTCACGTCGCGCAGCACCAGCACCTTCTTGAATGGCCCATCGAGCACCGGCAACAGCTCGTCGAAGCTGCCCTGCGGGAACGTGTCGACGACCAGGAGGTCGGGCGCCATGGTCGCCAGCGTCTGCCACACGAAGTGCTTGGCGAGCCGCCGATGCTCCAACACGTCGAGCCCGGCGCTGCGCGCGACGCCCTTCGACGGCAGCTTGAAGGCCGCGAAGCGCGCATCCGACAGGAGGCTCGTCGCCTCGGTCGAGGTGAGGAACAGGATCTCGGGTGCCGTCCCCGACGCCAGCGTCTCGAGTCGCCGCAGCCAGCGCGCGATGGCGATGAGCCGCGTCACGTGCCCGAGCCCCGAGCCATTGACGGCATAGCAGACGATGCGCAGCGGGCGCGCACCCGAGCCCGGCCGCGATGTCGATCCGCTGCGCGTCACGGCGTCCTCACGAGGCGTCGTGCAGGCCGTCGTCGGCCAGCATCGAGTCGACGGTCGACGACGCGGCGAGGTCGTTGGCATCCGCGGCGAGGTCCCTGTCGCTCCGGTCGAGCGGGTCGACGAAGGTGGCCGCCGACCAGCCCGGGTGGCGCTCGTGGAAGCTGCGCACCTCGTAGAGATCGTCGCCGCGTGCGCCGCGCGTGACGAGGTCCCACCAGAGGTAGTCGCTGACGAAGCTGCCGCGATCCCAGTTGTCGAAGGTCGTCACGCGCGCGCGCGTCCTGGCGAACGACGAGCGACGCGCGTCCCACTTGGCGGCGGGCACGCTGCGCATGGCCGCGATGTCGGACGCCTCGGCCGCGATGTACTTGCCGCGCGCCCGCTTGTAGCGCAGCTTTTCGTGCTTCTTGCCGAGCTTCTGCACCTCGGTCTCGAAGCGCGCGATCTGCGGGTTGATGCGCGCGACGATGAGCTGGCGCAGATACACGGCCTGCTTCTTCAGGCCGGCGTCCTTCTTCAAAAAGGTCGCGAGCGCCTCGTCCTGCTTCGCGAGCGCGAGCAGAAGCTCCTGATCGACCGCGCGCAGGTGCTCGATCACGAGGTCGGCGAGCCGCCGCCACAACGCTTGGAACATCGCGTCGGGCGCGGCCAGCAGCTCGGCGTGACGTTTCTCGAGGCGCGTCATGACGGCAAGGCTGGCGACAAGACTCTGCTGCAGCTTCAAGACTGGCTCAGAATTCGCGAACAGCGTGTTCCACGCGGCCTTCACGTCTTCGTCCTCGAGGAACTCCCGGCCGCCCGAGCCCGTCGGATCGCCTTCGGCTGCCGTCGCCGCGGCGCGATAGCCAGCCTCGAGCTCGGCCATCAGGAGCGAGCACGCGCGCCAGTCGCGGAGCCAGTCGAAGAGGCCGCCGTCGTAGTCGTCGGCGAACCAGCCGCGCTTGAAGAGCGCCTGGAAGTACTCGGATTTCTCCCAGATCTCGCGCTCCGTCGCGAAAGCCTGGGCGGCGTCCGCGATCTCGGCGAGCTGCTGTTCGCAGTCGATGCGCATCACCTCGCGCTGCGCGTAGCGCGGGTTGGCTTCGAGGCGTGTGCGCTCGACCTCGAGCTCGGCTAGCGCGACCTCGGTCTTGCGCTTCTCGGCGATCAAGACGGGGTAGCGGAGGCGCTTCTCGAGGTCGATCAGATCCTCGTCGTCGAGGTCGGGCAGCAGATAGCCGGCCATCTCCTCGCCGTTGCGCTTCCGCTGCGCCTCGAGCGCGTCAGCATCCTTCTCGTGGGCCGCGCGCTCGTCACGCAGGCGCTGCGCCTCGTGCTCGAAGGCGCTGCGTCGAACGTTCACCGCATCGATGAGCTGAGAGACTGACATCGTCTCGGGACTATCACCGCGGCAGCCAACGGTCGATAGCAGCCATTTGGGTGGCCTCGTGCGGCCAGCGTGCAAGCAGACGAGTTGGTTCGTCTTCGACTCACCGAACATAGCCAGCTCGACTCGCTGGCTCTCGCACTCGGAATTCGTAGTCAACACTCGGCCGAGCAAGCTCGGCCGGTACAAAACTATCGTAGCGGCCGAGCTTGCTCGGCCGACCGTCGCAAGCACGAAGTGTTCGCGCACCCGATTCAATGAGTATGAGTCCTTGCACCGCGCGCTGGCGCGTGGCGGGGGTTCAAGCGGTCCCTGATGCGGCGGGACCTGCCCGCCGGCAGAGTCCATGTCCCGGGCGGCCCGGGTCGCACCGGCGGCCTCTACGACAGCAGGGGCAACTACATCGATCCCAACGGCCCCGATGGCTGGCAGAACCCGTGCGTCGACGCAGCCGGTACGGTCGTCGGCTGCACCCTCGACGTGCTCTGCAAAGAGAACGCGGATGCCCGCGTCACCTTCGACTTCACCGTCGCGCGGGACGTGCGGCGACAGCATCGACAACAACTGCAACAATGCGATCGACGAGGGCTGCAATTAGCGACCCGGGTCAGCGGGCTTGATAAGGCCGCGCCGCTCGCTGACCCAGCGCGAGCTGGCGTCGGCGATACGCCACGGCGCGGCCCGGTCTTCGGGCGTCGCGTAATCGATGCCGACGCGTGGACCGGTGGCGATGGGGCGGGGCTCGGGCGCCGCATACAGCTCGAGCCCGCCCACCTCGTAGAGGGCGTGGTGGTTGAAGTCCAGGCCCAGTCCGAGCGCCTGGCCGACCCGGCCCGGACCCGCCAACAGAGCGGGGATTAGAGGCTTCGTCCAACCGCGGCGCGCGCACACGATATCAGCGCCAGTGACGATCTCGGCCGAGCGGACGAGCACCGCCGAGCCGACGCCGTCTTCGTCGCTGACGATGTTCAACATGTGGTGGATCCCGTAGCAGAGGTAGATGTACGCGCGGCCGGGTGGGCCCCACATTGGCGCCGTGCGCGCGGTGCGGCCGGCGCGGCAGTGGCTCGCGCTGTCGCCGACGCGATAGGCCTCGACCTCGGTCACGCGCAGGACGACCTCGTCGCGCACGAGCAGCGTGCCGATGAGGTCGTGGGCCACGGCCAGCGCGTCGCGGCGAAAGAACTCCTGAGGGATGATCTTGGTCAAATCGGGGTCTCAGCGCTTGGAAACGGTGTCTTTCCGCGGCGAACCTATCAAGTTCGCCGCCCGGGTGTGACAATGGGGCGCGCCGGCCGTTTTGCGGGCGCATTTCGCGAGGCATTCGATGAACACGTTGCTGTGGGTTTTGCAGGCGCTCCTGAGCGCCGCGATGGTGATGGCCGGCATCCTCAAGATGATGAAGTCGCGCGCCGAGCTCGCGCCGAAGATGGCTTGGGTCAATGCGTTCACGGACCAGCAGGTGAAGCTCATCGGTCTCGCCGAACTCCTCGGTGGCATCGGCGTGGTGGTGCCTGCGGCGACCGGGATTCTGCCCATCTTGACGCCGATCGCAGCCAGCGCTCTCGCGTTCATCATGGGTGGCGCCGTCGCGACCCACATGCGTCTGAAGGAGGGCCGTGCATCGCTGATACCGGCGTCGGTCCTCGGCATGCTCGCGCTGGTGGTCGCGGTCGGACGCTTCGTGATCGTGCCGCTGTCCTGAGTCCGCTCCCGCTCGGGCGCGAGTCGGTGTAGCGTCCGCCTGCCTCACCTTTCTGAGGCGGGAGGTCGTATGTCGCTCGCACGTCGTTCGCTCATGCTCGTGGCCATCTCGGCGGCTTCGCTGTCGCTCGCGGCGTGTGGCTCGAGTCCCCCGGTGGCAACACCCGAGGCGGTGCCGACCCCGGTCCCGACGCTGCCCGCTGTGACGATCGCGGCGCCGCGCCTCGACGCGTCGCTGATCCCGCGCGCGCTGCTGTTCGGCAACCCCGATCGCGTCAGCGCGAAGCTCTCGCCCGATGGCCGCATGCTCGCCTATCTCGCGCCGAAGGACGGCGTGATGAACGTGTGGGTGGTGCCGGCCGACACCGCCAGCGACGCGATCGCGAGTGCCGCGCAGGTGGTCACCAACGACACCGTGCGGGGCATCCGGCAGTTCTCGTGGGCCTATACGAGCAAGCACATCCTCTATCCGCAGGACCAGGGCGGCGACGAGAACTGGCGCGTGTACTCGGTCGAGGTCGCGAGCAAGAAGGTGCTCGACCTCACCCCCAAGGCCGGGATCGCCGCGCGCATCGATGCGCTGTCGGCGAAGTTCCCGGGCGAGGTCGTCATAGCGATGAACGACCGGGACCCGCAGCTCCACGATCTCTATCGCGTCGACATCGCCACCGGCACGATGACGGGCGTGCTCGAGAACCACGAGAACCTCGCGTTCGTCGTCGTCGACGATGACTTCAAGCCGCGTCTGGGCCTCGTGTCGCGGCCGGATGGCGGCGCGGAATATCGCGACCTGCTCGCCAAGAAGGGCGCCGACGGGACGCATCCGGTGTGGCTCTCGGTGCCGTTCGAGGACGCCGAGACGACCTCGCCGGTCGGCTTCGACGCGAGCGGCAGGACGCTCTACCTCCTCGACAGCCGCGGTCGCGACACGGCTGCCTTGTTCGCGATCGACTTCGCCAGCAAGAAGGCGAAACTGGTCTTCGAGGACGCGCGCGCCGACGTCGAGAATTCCACCAGCCAGCCGCGCACCGGCAAGGTCCAGGCCGCCAGCGTGAACTTCGAGCGGTCCACGTGGCACGTCGTCGACACGTCGCTGACGAAAGACTTCGAGGCGCTCGCGAAGCTCGGCGATGGCGAGCTCGACATCATGTCGCGCACCCTCGACGACAAGACGTGGCTGGTCGCGCTGGTCCCGTCGGACGCGCCGGTGCGCTACTACCGCTATGACCGCCAGTCGCGCGTCGCGACCTTCCTGTTCGCGAACCGTCCGTCGCTCGAGAAGGTCACGCTCGCCAAGATGCACTCGCGCGTCCTGAAGTCGCGCGATGGCTTGTCCTTGGTGTCGTATCTGACGTTGCCGAAAGGCAGTGACCCCGATGGCGACGGCGTGCCGACGACGCCCGTGCCGATGGTGCTCAAGGTGCACGGCGGGCCCTGGGGCCGCGATGCGTGGGGCCTGGACGGCAATACGCAGTGGCTCGCCGACCGCGGCTATGCGGTATTGTCCGTCAATTTTCGCGGGTCGACTGGATTTGGCAAACGTTTCCTGAATGCCGCCAATCTCGAGTGGGCGGGCAAGATGCACGACGACCTCATGGACGCGGTCGAGTGGGCCGTCGCCCAGAAGATTGCCGTATCCGACAAGGTCGCGATCATGGGCGGCAGCTACGGCGGATATGCCACGCTGGTCGGGCTGACCTTCACGCCCGAGCGCTTCGCCTGCGGCGTCGACATCGTCGGGCCCTCGAACATCGAGACATTGTTGGGCACGATCCCGGCTTATTGGCAGCCGCAGATCGCGTTCTTCCATACGCGCGTCGGCGACCCGACCACCCCCGAAGGCAAGCGCATGCTCGCCGAGCGCAGCCCCATCCATCGCGTCGATCAGATCCGCCGACCGCTGCTCATCGGGCAGGGCGCCAATGACCCGCGCGTGAAGCAGGCCGAGAGCGACCAGATCGTCAAGGCGATGACGGCACACGGGATCCCGGTCACCTACGTGCTGTTCCCGGACGAGGGACACGGCTTCGCGCGACCCGAGAACAAGATCGCGTTCAACGCGGTGACCGAGACGTTCCTCGCGCAGTGTCTTGGCGGCGCCTATCAGCCAGTCGGCGACGACTTCAAGGGCGCGTCGCTGACGGTGCCGGCGGGCGTCTCCAACGTCTATGGGATAGAACGCGCGCTCACGAACAAGTGACCGCGGTCGGCCCCCGAAGGCGCTCTCTACTTTCCGCCAAGCCCAGCAATCCGTGCCTTGGCGACCGCAAACGACGACGTCGGCCCGGCGATCTCGCCCTTGCCCGAGACCTGCTTGTAATAGCTGATCGCGAGGTCCTTCAGGCCCAGTGCTTCGGCCATGCGGCCGGTCACGAGCCACACATGCGGGGCGACCTCGTCGCCGTCGCCGACCAGCTTGCGCGCCGAGTCGGCGCCGTCGTCCAGGAGGCCACGATCGATCTCGACCATCGCGCGCGTGTGCACCGCGGCGAGGTTGTTCTCCTTGGCGCCGCGCTTGGCACTCTCGAGCGTCTTCGCGTCGATCTTGCCAACGCACAGGTCCAGCCACGCCAACTCGTTGTGCCCTTGGTCCTCCAGGCGGTTGGTGTTGCGCAGCTCGAGCAGGCGATTGCGGGCTTTGTCGAGCTCGCCGACGACCGACTCGATGTTGGCCATCTCGGTGATGAGGCTCGCGTCGGTCGGGTCGGTCGCGAGGCGTTCGTTGGCCAGCGCCAGCGCCTCGTCCTTGCGGCCCTGGACCGCCAGCAGGCGCGCACGCACGGCACGTTCGTTCGGGGTCGCGGGGGTCTTGGCGAACATGCGGTCCATCAGCGCGAGCAGCTTGTCGCGCTCGGCCGCGTCCTGGGTCCAATGGGTCAACGTCTCCAACACGACCACGCGTTCGTCGCCGACGAGGTTCGCCCCGCCCACGTCGAGCGACGCGATGATGGTGTCGATGCGCATGCGTCCACCTGCCGCCGAGAGCAGATAGCCCGTGCGCCAGAGCGTCTCGACCGGGGTCGTCTCGTCCGGCTCGGACAGCGTCTTGAACTTGAACTGCGAGCCGGCCCAGGCCCAGCCGAGCCACTTGCGCGCGCCCTCGATGTCGCCCGCGTGGAGCCGCTCGAGTCCCTCGAACGCGACGCCCGAGCCGCCTGCGAAGCCGACCAGCCGCATCGCCTCGCCGTTCTTGACGAAGTAGGCCTTGCCGAACTCGCGCGACGGACCGCCGCCCAGCTTCGGCATCGTCATCGTGACCTGCCAGCCAGTCTTGTCGTCGCCTTCGGTCGCCAGCGTCGCGAGCCCGAACACCATGTCGTAGATCGCCCAGCGCGCACCTCGTCCCTCGCCGAAGAGGTCGCCGAGACCGCCGGGGCGCATGAGCCGCTTCATCGCCTCGCCGTCGTCGGGCAAGAACTTCTTGCCGAACAAGGTCTCGAGCCGCTTGTCGAGGTCGCTCGGGTCTTCGGCGAGCAGCGAATAGAACGACTGCAGGGCCTTCTCGGGGGTGGTGAAGTCCTGCATCGGCGGCAGCTTCTTGACCTTGTCGGTCCACGCCGACAGAGGATTCGCGGCGCCGCCCAGCAGCGGCGACAGCGAGTCGAACACCGCCGACGCATCCGCGAAGCGGCGCGCCATCATGTACGAGCTCGTCACGCTCATGAGGCCGGCGCTGATGCGCTTGGGCTCGCTCCACGACTCGATGAGTGTCGCGACCGCGGCCGGCCCCTCGACCAGCGCCACGGCCTTGGCCCACTTCGCGTCGATCGCGTCCTGGCGACCGCCCTTCCAGGCTTGCGCGAAGCGGATGATCTCGGCGTTGGCACCGATTGAATCCCAGATATCCAATAAGCGATCGACCGCGGGCTCGCTGCCCTCCTTCGCGGTCGCCTCGAGCAGCGCAATTCCCTCGCTGCACTCCTTGTCGCCCTTCGTCTTGCGCTTGCCGTCGCCGTCGCGCACGAGGATGTCGGCCAGCTCGTGGCGCGCCCATATGCTCTTCGGATCGAGCGCCAGGACCGCGCGCCAGGACGCGATCGCGCGCTTGCGATCCCAGCCCTTGGCGTACACGCGCCCGAACGTGTCGCGCTCCCAGAGGCGGGCGCGCGCGGTCAACACGAAGCGCGCCGACGGGGTGCCGAGCGCTGCCTTGGCGGCGATGTCGGCCTCCCTGCGGGCCTCGTCGCTGATGCCCCACTTGTCGAGCTCGAGCGCCCAGCGCGCGCGTAGCTCGCCGTCACCCGGGCGCGCGGCCAGCTCTTTTCGGAACCACGCGGCCCGCTCGAGCGGCGCGAGCGTGCCTTGCTCGGGCACCAGCTCGACCTTGAAGTCGTCGAAGTCGCCGCGCTTTTCCCAACCATCGTGGATGTCGCCGACCTGCGTCGGCGTGAAGTCGAGCTGCGGGATCTCGAAGCGACCGTAGGCTTCGACGACATCGTCGCGCTGCGTGAAGTCGACCTTCCAGTGGAGCGGCCCGAACGCCATGTCGGCGTCCTTCGGCAGGTCCTTGACGCGATAGCCCTTGGGCGGGAACAGCTTGTAACGAATCGAATAATCGACGCCGCGCCGGAGCTCGTAAGGGAAGCGCCGGTCGACCTGGAAGAGGCCTTCATCGAGGCGTTGCATGACCGCGTCCATCGACAAGCCGAGCTTGTGCGAGCGACCGTCGGAGTCGAGGCGGCGCACGTCGCTGAGTTCGATGGTGAGCGTTATCGGCGCGAGCGCATCATCGACGCCGTCGACCTTGACGCTGGTCACCTGGGCCGCGAAGTTGCGCGCGGACGTGCGCTGCATCTGGTCGAGCGCGTCGGGATCCTGGCCACCATAGAGGCGGCGCGCGTAGTAGCGCTGCTCGCCGCCGAACGTGTAGGTCAGCTTCGCCTTGCCGGGGCCGATCGGCTCGGGCCGATACTCGATGTCGATGTGATAGAGGTCGACGTTCTCCTTCGAGGTGCGCGCCGGCGTCGCGGTCGTGGCCCTGGTGGTCGTGTCGATGACCAGCGCTTGCCGTTCGAGATCGCCGCCAGGGATGGCGCCGACGCCGAACTCGGGCGCGGTCGCGTCGATCCAGATCGCGGGTTCGGCGCCGTCGGCCGGCACGTAGACGATCGCGTGATCGAACAGGTCGAGGCCTGGCAATTCGGGATCGATCGCGAGCTTGTCGCCCGCCCGCAAGAGCGCGACGTTGGCCCGCACGCCGGCCTCGCCCAGCGCCTTGACGACCAGCGTCGCGAGGTCTTTGCAGTCGCCGTAGCCGCGCGTCAGCGTCTCCTTCGGGGCAAACGGAACGATGGCCGCGTCGCCGAGGTGCAGGCCGGTGTAGCGCAGCTCCTTCGCGACGCGGTTGACGACCTGACCGATGCGCTCACTGCGCGTGCCGGTCGCGACCGGCCAGCCGGACGGTCCGGAGAGAATCGGCACCAGCGTCTCGCCGTAGTGCTTGGCGAGCGCTTCCCAGCCGCCCGAGGCGGCGCCGATCCCCCACATGATGCCGCGTGGCTTGCCGTCGTGATTGGCGACGCGAGCGGCCGGTCCGAACATCTCGGCGCGCTCGATGAGCATGCCGTCGCGCTTGGTCTCGGTGATCTTTGCCTCGGTGCCGAGCGCTTTCATGCGCGGCGTCAGCGAGGCCGGCGCAGAGATCTGCACGATGGTCGCGCGCGCCGCTCCGTCCCGACCCTGAAAGCCATTGCGCACAATCGATCCGAACGGCGACTTGTGGTCGTTCGACTCGATGACCAGCTCGACCGTCGCGCCGATCGCGAGGTGTGGCATCGGCACGGCCAGGTTCTTGCGGTCGCTCACGATGAGCTCGGGGTTCTTCGCGGCCGCCTCGGCGATGGTGCGCGGGTCGATCTCGACCGCCGGGCCACGTACCGGCACAACGCGGCCTTTGATGATCGGGCGGTCTTCGAACCACGGCGAGTAGGGCACGTCGAAGGTGCCGAGCGCCTCGACCGCCTCGCGCGTGCGATAGCGCAAGACCATGTGGCGCACGGTGTGGGCGCGGCCGTCGGCCTCGTAGCGGATCTCGATGCGGTTCAAGAGGTAGTCGATCGGCGTCTCTTTGGAGGCGTCGGCGAGCCCTGCCTTGCGCAGGTCGTCCTCGGGCAGGCTCAGCGGTGCCGCCGCCCACAGCGCCGTCAGCAGCGGGTCCCGAATTGGCTGCTTGTCAGCTTTGGGATCGGGCTTGGGGCCCGCTGCAAGAGCCGGAGCGGTGAGCGCAACGCAGGCAACGACCAGGAGCCGGGCGTAGATTGGTTTCATTGATCCCCGAGACACGAGCAGGAGCGACACGGCAAGGCCGCTCCGCAGAGCGAGCGAAGGTAAACCCGCCATTGGCGCCATGTCATGCCCGAAAGGCGGTCATGCCCCTGAGAGGGTTGCGTGAAGCCACGAGATCATTGTGTTCGCGCCTCGCGCCTCGCCCTCGAAGTCACTTGTCGGGAACGACCGGAGCGGCGATGTGCGTGACGTAGCCAGAGTGACTGTCGACCGCTAGCCCAGAGGCGTTCATGAGGCACAAGCCGACCCTGTGCTTGCCATCCTCTGGACGCAGCACGCCGGTCACGGTCAACGTCAGGTAGGTGGGCGCTCCTCCCTGCGACGTGTAGACCGGTGGGAACGCGATGCGCGTCCGGATCTCGTGGCCCTGTCCAACGTTGTCCCTGAACGGGGTCAAGCCGCCGAGGTCTTCGTAGCAGAAGGAGATGTAGCTGCTCTGACCCGGAAAGCCTGTGCCGGCGATGGTCGCGGTCACGTTGACGACGAGCTGGTCCCCCTTGGCGAACGTGAGCTCGAGCGGCAGTGAATCCGAATCTTTATAGTCGAGGAACGACCAGGATCCTTCGCTCAGCTTGGGCGACAGCGCCTCACCACCCCAATTGACATCGTAGAGCATGCCGCCGCTACCCGGTGGGCCTTCCGGGCCTGGCTCGCCGACGGCACCGGTCTGACCGTTGAACCCGTTGCAGACGACCAGGGGGTTGCCCTCGCCGACGCTTATCGCCACACCGCCGCCGCTCTGGCACTCGGCTGGGCCCGCGGATCGGAGCGTCACCGACGCGCCATCTTTGCCGGGTACACCGTTGCAGACCGCAGTTGGAAAATTGCCGTCGACGCTCAGGATGACGCCGCCGTACTGGCATTCGACTTGCCCGGCCGACTGTAAGGCGACCGACGAGCCATCCTTGCCGGGCTGACCATCTCTGCCGGGTTGCCCCGTCTGACCCGTCTGGCCGGGCTGACCAGCCTGCCCGTTGCAGATGATGAAATTGCGATCTCCCGACGTGATGATGACGCCGCCCAGCTCTTTGCAGGGCTCACCGTTGTAGGACGCGACCTCGACTGACTGGCCGTCCTTGCCGGGTTCCCCCGCCTTACCGTCGTCGCCGTCCGTTCCCGGGATTCCCTGTTGACCCGGGACGCCTTGCTGACCGACCGCTCCATCCTTGCCCGGGATACCTTGCTGGCCGGGGATGCCTTGCTGGCCGGTAGCGCCGTCCTTGCCGTCGGCCCCCCTGGGCCCCGTCTCGCCCGGAGCGCCGTTGCACACCGCGAACGGGATGCCGCTGGCGACGCTCACCAACACGCCACCGTATTGGCAGTCGCGCCCATCCGGAGTGCCGAGCGTCACCGAATCGCCCGCCTTACCCGGCTCGCCCGTCTGGCCCGGAGCGCCATCTTTGCCGTCGGCACCCTTGGGCCCCGTCTCGCCCATGAGCCCGGTCGCTCCGTCCTTGCCGTCGGCACCCTTGGGCCCGGTCGCTCCTGTGAGCCCGGTCGCTCCGTCCTTGCCGTCGGCACCCTTGGGCCCGGTCTCTCCCGTCAGTCCGGTCGCGCCATCCTTGCCGTCGGCGCCCTTGGGCCCGGTCTCACCGATCGGACCGCGGTCACCGGTATTGCCGGTGAGCCCG
>Ga0105048_10006956_pt1 | contig 18207 bp, 17 predicted proteins | sample MAT05_FD_78382 | JGI IMG/M metagenome (GOLD analysis project Ga0105048, IMG submission 78382) | Freshwater microbial communities from Lake Fryxell liftoff mats and glacier meltwater in Antarctica - MAT-05 | ecosystem: Environmental > Aquatic > Freshwater > Ice > Liftoff microbial mat | place... | reverse complement strand
GGGAACGCTACGCGGGCAACACCGGAGCGATCCTCGGCCTGACGACCTTCGGCGCCTCGGCTCCGCTGAAGGATTTGATGAAGCACTTCGGCTTCACCGTGGATACGATCGTCGAAGCCGCGAAGAAGCAGATCAAGGGTCAGTAGGCAGGGGTCGTCAGAAAAAATCGAGTCAGGACAAGAGTGAACCATGATCGAAACCGAAGACATCCTCTATCCCGATTCGGACGGCATCCCGATGTCGGACAACACTTGGCAGCACCGATGGATTGCGACGCTGATGTGGAACGCGTCTCTGTTGTTTCAGGACCGGCACGATGTCTTCGTCGCCGGCGATCATCTCATCTACCCGGTGCAGGGTCAGCCGACGATCCGCATCGCGCCGGATGCGTACATCGCCTTCGGCGCCGTGAAGAAGGATCGCGGTTCCTACAAGGTCTGGAAGGAAGGGGACATCTTTCCGCAGGTCGTCTTCGAGGTCTACTCCCCAGGCAACAGTCAGGTCGGCTTCGACGAGAAGCGGGACAAGTACGAACAATTCGGCGCCGAGGAATTCTACGTCATCCACCCGGATTTTCCGTGCCGCTTCGTCGGATACGTCCGGTCCGGCAACAAGCTCGTCGAAGTCGAATCGATGAACGGCCACGTCAGCCCACGATTGGGCATCAGCTTCATCATCGACGAAGGCGACATCGAGATCCGCGGCCCGGACGGCAATGAGTGGCTGCCGCCGGACAAACTCGCCGCGGAGTTGACGGAGGAACGGGACGCCGCGCGCAAGCAAGCTTCCACCGAACGACGCAAGGCTTCGACGGCAACGCGCCGAGCCGAAGCCAACGAACGCCGCGCGGAAGCGGCCGATGCCAAGGCCGCAGCCGAAACTCGACGCGCGGACGCGGAGAAGCAACGGGCGGACGAAGCCATGGCCAAAGCCGAGGCGTTGCGAGCCAAGCTGCGGTCGTTGGGCATCGACCCGGAATGACCATCAGGCCTTCAGCTTGCTACAACTCTACCGCAGGCAACTCGCTGCCCTCGGGCAGCGCGTCCAACACGGCGGCAATGGTCTGGGCCAAGGCCAGGTAGGCCGTGCTGATCGCGGCATTCGTGTGCTTGCGGACCATCGGCTCGCCTGCGTCCGCACAGGCCGCAACTCGGGGGTCGATGGGGAGTTCCCCGAGGAACGGTACACCCGCTTCGGCGGCGAGTTTGGCACCGCCGCCTTCGCCGAAGATGCGGTGTTGCGTGCCGTCGTCGGTTGTGAAGTGGCTCATGTTTTCGAGGATGCCGAGTACGGGAACGCGGACCTCTTCGAACATCTTCACCGCCTTGCGGGCGTCGATCAGCGCGACTTCGCCGGGGGTAGTCACCACGATGGCGCCGCTTAGAGGCGCCTGTTGGCAAAGCGTGAGTTGTGCGTCGCCGGTGCCGGGGGGCAGGTCGATGACGAGGTCATCGAGATCCCCCCAGTTCACGCCCGCGAGAAACTGAGCCACGGCTTGCGCGACCTTCGGGCCGCGCCAGATGACGGCTTGGCTCGGATCGACCAGGAAGCCCATCGACATCAGCTTCAGACCGAACTTTTCGATGGGGAACGGCGTCCGCGTCTGGTCGACCAAGCCCAGGCCGAACATCAGCGGTATCGACGGGCCGTAGATGTCCGCATCCATTAGTCCGGTGCGACGACCGTGCATCTGCAAGGCAACCGCAAGATTCGCGGCCACGGTCGACTTGCCGACGCCGCCCTTGCCGCTGGCGACCGCGAGCACATGGCGGACGCCGGGAAGGACGAGTTTTTGGGCGGGGGCACCGGGCGGAGGCATAGCTAAGCGTCTTTCTGAAATCCGAGTTCGTGGAGCATCTTCAGCGGATAAATGCCGGTATCGTGGCCGTCGTTCCAGGTAATCTGATAGGCATAGCGGCCGATCGGCCGCATGGCCGTCGGCGTCGGCGGCCCGGCGGCGGCTTCGCGGGCGGACAGCACCTTGAACGGATTCGCGGGCTTCTTTCGCGCGTCGTCGCAGGTCGCGCATGGACACGCCTTGCGCAAGACAAGAAACGGCACGAACGCCTCAGAGCTGTCGGACCAGACGATCCGCAGGCCGTCGCCGTCCCTTTTCATCGATTGCGGCAGTAGTTCTTCCACATCGTCATCATAGTCGCCGGGCAAGCGGTCGTTGCCGACGATGCGGGCAAACGCGCGGAAGAAACCGGGTTGGTGCTCGGCTCGGCATTGGTTGATCGATCAATGGTTCCCCGCACTCGCCGCGACGAGTTGCCGTTGTGCCGTGCCCGCGGCGGCGATGATCTTGGACTGCCAATCGCGTTCGTCCGGGTGGAACGGGAACGTTACGCCGCGGCTGCTGTTGACGATCGCGCCCAGGCCGCTGGACAGAAAGCCGGGCTTCACGTCGTCGGCCGTGCCGCCTTGGGCACCGAAGCCGGGGACCAGGAACCAGACCTGCGGCATGGCGTCGCGAAGCTCGGCCAGTTCCTTCGGGTGCGTGGCCCCCACGACGGCACCGATCATTCCCAGTCCACACTCGCCGGTTGTCGGCGCGTTCCACTCGGCGACCGCCTTGCCGACGTGCCGATAAACCGGCAGGCCGTCCGCCACGAGATTCTGGAACAGCCCGCCGCCGGGATTGCTGGTGCGGACGAGCACGAACAGCCCGCGGTTCCTCTTGGTCGCTTCGCTCACGAACGGCTCGACGGCATCGGCCCCGAGGTACGGGTTCACCGTTAGGGCATCGGCATTCCAGACGTCGTCGGAAAACGCGGCCTCGGCGTAGGCGGCGGCGGTACTCGCAATGTCCCCGCGTTTGGCGTCGAGGATCGTGACGAAGCCGCGCTCGCGGGCGCTTTTCAGGATGCGGTCCAGGGCGGCGAAACCGGGCAGGCCGAGTTGCTCGAAGAACGCGGCCTGCGGCTTGATGACCGCGCAAAAGGGTTCGACCAAGTCGAGCACCTGAAGCGAGAAGGCCTCAAAGGCTTTGGCGCGATCCTGTTGTTCCGCTCCGGCTGCGAACGCTTGCCGAATCGAGATCGGCAGCGATTCCCAACGCGGGTCGATGCCGACGCACAGCGGACCCCGGCGGCGAACGGCTTCAGCCAGGCGATCAGGAAACGAGAACATCGATCGGCTCCACGGGTTCAAGCAGTGCGGATACATCCTGGAGCTTTGCCGCCACGGTCACAGTGAAGGTGCTGCCGCGGCCGAGGTCGGATTGCAGTGCTACGTCGCCGCCGAGCAACTTCGCCAACTCGCGGACGATCGACAGGCCCAGCCCGGTGCCGCCCTGTTCGCGCGTCAGCGGGTTGGAGGCTTGGCGGAACTTGTCGAAGATCAGTTCCTGCTCCGCCGGCGCAATGCCGACGCCCGTGTCGGCCACGGTGAGGATCAGTTTGGCGTCGATCCGCTCGGCGCTCACGGTCACGCGGCCGCCCTCGGGGGTGAACTTGATCGCGTTGGAAATCAGGTTCGTCAGAATCTGTCGGAGTTTGCCGGCGTCCTGCAATACGGGGGCAAGCGGGGCGGGAAAGCGGTCGCGCAGTTCGACGTTCTTCTTCTCGGCGGCGGGGCGAAACATCGCCGTGATCTGTCGGCACAGTTCCTCCGGCGGGATCGTCTCGAGGTGCATCCGCATTTTGCCCGATTCGAGTTTGGCGAGGTCGAGAATATCGTTGATCAGCGCGAGCAGTTGTTGCCCGCCGCTCATGATGTTCCCGGCCCAGCGGTGCTGCTTCGTCGTCATGGCACCGTCGTTGAGCAACACTTCGCTGAAGCCGATGATGCTGTTGAGCGGCGTGCGCAACTCGTGGGACATCGTCGACAGGAAGTCGCCTTTGATGCGGTTGCTCTCGTGCAGTTCCATGTTGCGTTGGGCGAGTTCATCGACCTTGCGATCGAGATTGCCGATCAGCTTGCGGTTGTCGTCCTGCGCCTGGACGAGGTTCCGGAGCATGCGGTTGAAGGCATCCGAGAGATCTTCGAATTCGTCCGCACTTTGAATCTCGCTGCGGACATTGAGCTGCCCGGCGGCGATGGCGTCCGCGACGCTCTTCAAGTGCTTCACCGGTCGCACGATCACAAAGCGGATGACGGCATAACTGCCCGCGAGGATCAGGATGGTGGTCCCCGCCGCGAAGGCGATCAGGATCGCGCGGTTGGTGTGAAGCCCGGCTTCGAGGGAATCGGTGGAAAGCCGAACGCTGACCACGGCCATCAGGTCGCCGGGATTGAGCGTCGCATCGGCGGGCGAAGTGAGCTGTGAAAACTCGATGCCGAGCGATTGCGCCATCCGGCCCGCATCGCGATGGCAGGCCACACAAGACTGACCGGCCCGCACGGCGCCGTAATAATAGTAGGCCCGCTCTGAGGACACTTCTCGCGTAAGTTCGGTGATGTCCGGCTTGGCGTTGAACTCGGCGAGGACCGCCAAGTCGTCGCCGGCCGGCTGGTTTTCGGGCTTCGGTATGGTCGGGCGGATGAGCTGGTACTTGTAGCCCTTCAGATTCGAAGGCCACTTCTCCTCGGTGATCCGCGTGAATTCGTCCATGCCTTCGCGCAGTTCGCCGCGGACGTGCAGGCGGGCGATGAAGGGGGTGACCAAGGCCCGGCCGGTTTGCGTGAACTGATCGAAGGCCAGGTCTTCTGTTTGCCTCGCATAAAACCCGAAGCTCAGGATCATCAGCGTGAGCACACCTCCGCCGAGCAGCCAGCGCGTTTTTCGTTCCAGACTCGATTCGCCGAGGATGCGCTTGAAGCCGCGATAGGACATGGGCACTCCGGCAACACCACACGCGACGCGTGCCTTATGTTACCGGATTCCGGCATCGACGACTAACGCGGCGGCAGAGTACCGGGAGCGGCCGGCACGACGGGACCACCGGGCACCGGGACGATCGGCCGCTGCATTCCCGTGGGAACGGCGGGCACGCCGCCGCCCGGAATTTTACGGGGCGCGTCCTGCTTGACGTACTTCCAGCCCTGCTCAACCGGGGCCGGCGTGAAGTATTCCGGCTTGATGCCCTGCACGTTGATGCCGACCACGTCGAAGTTCCAGACTTCCTCCTCCTGCCCGTTCGGCTTCATGAGGATGACCTGTCGAGGCAGGTAAGCGCGACCGGGCATGGTCGGCAGGTTCCGGAAGAAGACCATTTTCATGACGCTGAAATCGACCTTGTCCTCGTCGGTCAGCGACGTCAGTTCGAGGTAGATGTAGTGCGTGTCTTCCTTCAGGAGTTTGATCGAGAAGCGCTTCACGGCTTCGTCCGCACTGATGGCACCGGAAAGGAACTCGAGCAGCATGTTGCCCTTGGACTTCTCGCCTTCGGGCAGTCGGGTTTCGGTCACGAGTTTGTCGTAGCCGCTGTACTCCCAAACCGCCTTTCCCGTGGCGATGTAGGCGATGTACGAGAAGGGATCGGGCTTGGTACCCGGCACAACGATGTCTTCGAGCCGCATTCGGGCTTGGCCGGGCTTCTTGCACATGATGCTGCCGATAAGGTCCGTCTTGGACTTGCGGACCTTATTCTCGCGCGTGACCTTCACCTCGGCATAGAAGTTCTCCGCGCTCTTCATCACCGTTTCCCAGTTCCGCAGGTGCCCCATCAGCACCGCATCGACGACCGGAGCCGCCGGCACGACCGCCGGCGCGGGCGGCACGCCGGGGGCGATCGGCAACCCCGGTCCGGCCGGGGGCAACGGCGTTTGGGCCGAGGCGACCGCGGCCATCATCATCGCACCCGCCGCCAATGTTCCCAAACGACGCATAACCGATCCTCCGTGATCTTGACGCCGAGCGATATACCCCGAACCGCCGGCGACCCGCAAGGGGGAGTTGAAGCGCGGTCTCACTTCGGCTTGCACGCGGTTCGGCCCGGCGGGTAGCATGCGCGTATGCAGGGCGGGATGCCCTCGGATTCCAAAGTCGGCAAGGAAGCGGATTGTGGCCGATTCGTCGTCGCTGATTCTCAAGGCCCTCACGCGTGCGGCGGCTCAGCCGAGCGGCGTGCCGTTGTACACCTCGAAGGCGGACGACGGTTTGTTCCCCGCCACGACCGTCGGCAAAGCCGCAGCCCGCAAGGCGCTCGACGATGGATTGATCTCGGTCGTCCGCCACGAAACCGTCGGGAAGGCGCAGCGTGAAATCGCCGCGATCGCGCCGCCCGGGTTGGCCCGGCTCCAGGCTGAGAGCGACCCCAAGCAGGTACTCGAAGACTTCGTCCGGATTCTGGAAACCCGCGAACGCCAAGTCGCGGAGTTGCTGCAAACGAGCCGCGACCTCGCGGAAACAATGACCGCCATGAAGACGGCGCTGGGGGCGATTCTGCCGCAGACGCTTGCGGCCCGCATCCCCGCCTCCGCCTGCCTCGTAAGGACCAGTGCCTCGATGCCGATCCTCGTGAACAACGCCGGAACCCTGACGGAACCCGACGTCGAGGAACTCGACGAGGCCCTGCTGACCCATCTGAGCGATTGGGCCGGCAATGCGACCGCCGGCCAGGATTGCCCGCTGCCGGAGCTGTTCCGGGCTTTGGGCTTGCGCGAACTCCCGCCGACCATCGGCACGTTCCACGACGTCCTCCGCCGCCTGCACGCGGACTGCCGACTGTACCTGCACCCGTGGACCGGCCCGCTGTACGCCCTCCCCGAGCCGAGCTATGCACTGCTCGTCGGGCACAACATCGCTTACTATGCATCGCCTCGAAGATAAGAGTTTTACCACAGAGATCGCAAAGATCGCAAAGCGGGATTTATACATTCTGAATAACATTATCTTTGTGGGCTTAGCGGTCTTTGTGGTGAAATGATTGTGAATCCGGTTCAACAAGTAGGGAAGGAATCCCGATGACGACTGCGACTTTGACTCCGGCGTTGCCGAATGCCCGCGAGAGCCTCAAGCGGGCGGGCAACCCGTTCCGCAACTATTTCGCCCGCAACCCGGACGACGACGTCTGTACGCGCTACCACGTGCCGGAGCTGTATGCCGCCGAGCGCGACCTGCTTCAGGCGGTGATCGACCTTTATCGCTACGATCCGAACACGCACTCGGAAGTCGTGCCGATCCTTGGGAACAAGGGTGCCGGGAAAACGCACCTGCTTCACAGCATCAAGCACGGTCTCGGTGGACCGTGGCAGATGTTGGTCACGCCGGGTGTTTATCAGAAGGATTCGGATTTTCTCGAATATCTTCTGTATCAGATTCTCGATTCGCTTCTGGGCGGCGCGAAGCAGCAGGGCCGCCGCCCGTTGGAAGTCGTCGGGCAACTGGTCGTCCGGAAGCAGTTGGCTCAAGCGATCCGGGATCTGAAGCCCGAGGAGCGCGTCGAATTGTTTCCGCCGCCGGGCATCGGCCGCTGGGCGCGACGGCTGGGGCTGGGCAACACCCAAGCAGGCGAGCGCGCCGATTGGCTGGCCGACCAACTCGCCGGCACCGCCGAGTTCGCCCGCACGCCGCTGCCGATCAATCAGGCCCTGAGCGAAGCCGGCCTGACCGCCGACCGCGCCTACGAGTTGATGTGCCTGCACGCCAAGAAAACCGAGACCCGCGCGACCGCGGGACTCATGCGGCAACGGATCGTCGAGGGCTTCGCCAAGGCCGTCCTGCTGAAGGACGAAACCGAACTCGCCAACTTCGTCACCTATGGTTTCGCCGAACTCGAATTCGCCGTGCGGCCGAGTCGCCAAGACTTGGTGCTGTCGCTCTTCAAGGTCATGATGGACCTGTTCCGAAGTCTCAAGGTGCCCGTGGTCGTGGCCTTCGATCAGCTCGAAGACCTGCTGCTCGCACGCCGATCGGACGACGGCCACAAGATCGCGGAAGCCTTCTTCGCGGGCATTGTGCAGGTCATGCACCAGATCGATGGGCTGGTCTTCCTCATCTTCGCCGAACGCGGTTTGTGGAACCGCTTCGTGCCGTCGCTCGACGGCTACATTCAGGATCGGCTCAACAACCCGGTCCACGTTCCCAAGCTCGGCACCGTCAAGGCGATCCGCCTCGAAGCCCCTCCGGTCAACCTCGTCCGCCGCGTGGTCGAAGCCCGCCTCCGCCCGGTTCTCGATGAGGCGAACATGGCCGGCGACTGGCCCGAGACCTTCCCGTTCACGGACGAACAGATCGATCGCATCGCCCGGACCGAACCGACCCTGCGGGACATGCTTCAGCAGTTTCGGCACCTGTTCGATCACGTCGTCTACGAAGCCGCCGACGAGCCGAAGAGCGTCGTGCCGCGGCCGAACACGGAAAGCCGCGTGTATGCAGCCGAGATGCCGACCACCAACCGTATCGCTGAATTCGCCCAGCCCGACTACGCCTTCCCCGATGCCATGACGCCTGCGGACAAACAGAACCGCCTCAACGCCATCCTCGGCCGCGATACGGACGTCACCGATACCTCAGTCACCTTCCGCTCGGTCACGATCCTGGAAACGGCACCCGAGTCGACCGCCAGCATTCCCGCGACCGCGCCCTCGGCCGCGACCATAGCCGAATTGTGGGAGCAGGAATTCCGTACCGCCCGCCGCAAGCTGGAACCGGACGGCGCCCTCACCGGTGCGACCCGCGAACTGCAGGCGGCCTTGGGTTCGTTCCTGAGCATCTGCCACGAACACGGCGTGAAAGTCGGCCCGTGGCGGCTGCAGCACGTCGTTCCCGAATATCCCTACGGCGAGCATCCGACCTATGGAGCGGTCACGCTCGCCCACTGGGCCTGCCGCGACGGTCAACCGTGGCGCGTGGCATTGGGCCTGTTCCTCGCCAAAGGCCCCGGCAAGCCGAAGGATCTGGAAATCAAACTCGGCCTCATGAACGCTCAGCCGCAGATCGTCGATCACATGATCCTGATGCGGCAGGAAGACGACACCAGCCTGACCGGCAAATCCAAAACGCTCTGGAGCGAAGCCGAGCGAGCCGGCAAGCACGCCCGACTGGAGCCGATCTCGCTGGACCACTTCGCCCGCCTCTACAGCGTGCCGCGCTGGCTGAGCGCCGTCCGCGAAGCCCTACCCGAGGGCACCCCGTTACCCAATCTCGCCGACCTGATCCAAGAGAAGGCCGACAAGTTGCTGGAGCAGGTCTGCATGCCCGTGACGGGGTGAACGCCCGTGCGAAACGGTTTGATGACGCATAAAGGAGCCGCGCACGAAGTAAGCGGTTGGTTCTTGACTAATGACGCATATAAGGAGCCGCGCACGAAGTAAGCGGTTGGTTCTTGACCGCTTACTGCGTTCGCGGCTCCTTTAAGATGCAAGGAAAAAACTAAAGCTGAGCTGCTCTAATCCAGCTTCTTGCCCTTGTAGGCTCGAGCCGTCCAGCCGTAGTCGACGAATTCGTAGTCGAAGCGGCCGTCGTCGTAGAGTGTGACGGCACCGTAGCAGGGCGGGAAGCCGTACTCGGCGCCGTCCCACCAGGCACCCGAGGCCGCGCCGCCACAGATGTACGAGACGCCACGATAGTCGCAGCGGTCCTGCGTGTGCATGTGGCCGCTCAGACAGAGCTTCACGTTCGGGTGCTTGCGGAAAATCTCGGAGATCGCGAAGCAATCGATCTGCTGCCAAGCCCCCGGCACGGCGAGCGTCTTGTCCTTGCGGGTGCTGTCTCCGTAGAGCGACGACGTGACCGAAACGATCGGCAAATGAGCGAAGACGACCACAGGTTTGTCCGCAGGCGTGGCCTTCAGGTCGGCCTGGAGCCAGTTGAGGTGCTCGGTCGAGAGCGTCCCGTAATTCGGCCAGTTCACCATCGAGTTCAGGGAAATGAAGTGCCAGCCGGCGCGGTCGAAGCTGTAATAGGGTGCGGGCATCCCCAGCACGCCGGTCATCAGCGCGAAGCCCTTCTTCTCGGCCGGGATCGCCTCGGTCGGTTCGGTACCGCCCCAGACGTCGTGATTGCCGAGGCTCGAAAAGACGGGCACTTTCGCGGCCTTGATGCCCGCCTGCCAGAGAGCGATCTGCTCGGCGGCCTTCGCACCGGTCACGCCGCCGTCGACGGCCATGACGCTGTCGCCGGTGTTCAGCACGAATTCGGCGGCATCCTTGCGTCGGTTCACGTGGTCCCATAGGGCCGCGAAGCCCTGCGGTGCCTGTTTCGTCGGCGTGATGTGCACATCGGTGATGTGAACGAAGCGGCCACAAGGCTTCGCCTCCCCAGCACGGGCGGACCGAGTCGAGGTGACACCGAGTGTGCCTGCGGCGGCGGTGCCCAACAGGGCTTGGCGACGGTTCAAGTTAATTCCCTTTGCCTGAAGTCGTCAGGTCGAAATCCTTGGTCTGCTTGCCGCCGGTCAGCGTGAAGTCCAGGCCGGAGGTCTTGGCGTCGTTGTACTTGGAGTCGAGGGGAATCGCCGGCGGAGTTTCCGAGGGTTCGCCGACCGGCATTCGCGCGAGTTTGCCCGCATCGTCGCTCTTTGCGGCAGCCATGCCGTCGCCCTTAAGGTTCTTGGGCGGGTCGGGTCGGGGTTTGGGCCGCGGCGGCGGGACTTGAGCCGTCACCTGGACCAGGCCGGTACCGGTGACTTCGACGGTGTATCGACCTTCTTTGTCGGTATCCGCGATCGCCGTGCGGTTGTTGCTCGTGAAGAAGGTGATGGTGATTCCTGCCGTCGGCTTGCCGTCGAGCCTGACGATGCCGGAGAGCGACTGCATCGGCTCCTCCGAGCAGCCGGCGAACAGAAACATCAGCGGCAGCAAGGCGAATCGACGATGCATGACGGACTCCGAAAGAATGTGGTGGCCGGCAGCCGCAGGCGTAAACATGCGGCTACCCGATCGGCTCATTACCAGTCGCTGGGCAGCACTTCGCCTAGGTCCGGCGTGCAGGCCGCCCACCAGCTCGTCGGGTTGACGTTGGCGGACGTGAACCGCACGCTGCCGTCGCCCAGTGCGGAGAGGATGCCGGCCGAACGCGGGGCGCTGGCCAAACGCGGGTCGCAAGTCGCCGTCGCTCCGCTGGTGGTTGGATTGACCTGGAACTTGGAGGCGGCGCCGGTGATCTGGTAGGCGAACACGGGGTTCCATTCCTTCCACGCCGTCCGGCCATAGGCCCAGATGTTGTAGTACGGGCCACCCGCGGACGCGCCGGGGAAGGTCGTCCGGTTGCAGACTGCAACTTTCTCGGTCATGATGATCGTGTTGGAGAGGCCGTCGGTCACCGAAGCCATCCGCACCAGCTTGTTGTTGTTCGACCGCAGCCAGTAGCCCATGCTCTGAAAGTTGGCGACGTAGCCGGTCACGCCGTAGGTTCCCCAAGGCCCATCGACGAACTTGCCGTCTGCCGGGCACGAGGCATCGCTGGGGTTGACGAATGTCTTCACGCCGAAGTTCTGGTAGACCGACCAAAAGTACTTGGGGCTCCTGTCCGCCAAGGCTTGTTGTTCGATTTGCGAGAGGATGTAAAAGTGCGTCGAACCGCACTGGTTCCACCACTTCGGGTCGTTGCTGCCGTCCCAATCGACGAACGCGGGGGGCAACCAGCCGACCGTGTCGTGGTAGCCGTGACTTGCCAGCGCCAGTTGTTTGAGGTTGTTGGTCGATTGCGTACGGGCCGCGGCTTCGCGAACCTTCTGCACCGCAGGCAACAATAGTCCGATCAGGATGGCGATGATCGCAATGACCACCAAGAGTTCGATAAGAGTAAAACCACGACGTTGCATGAGGACGCTCCAGGACGAATTGAACGATTGGCGATAAAGATCATCATGCTCGTGGCCGTTGTGGATCGCATGTGGAACTCGCGAAAAATTGAAGAAGGATTGCGCAGTACAGACACCGGCAAGTCGGGGCCGAAGTTGGGCGCCCGGGACGGCAAAAACGCGGACGTCGACGGCATCATCGAGAGCTACGAACTTTCAGCGAAGATGCAGCAGGACCTGTACGGCATCGACGGCGAGTCGACCGACGACTTCGGCCGGAAGTGCCTGCTCGCCCTATGCCGAAGGGCAGGAAGGCCGCGACCACAACAACAAGGCCTTCACCCTCTGGATGGCGGGCGGCGGCATCAAGGGCGGCTTCGCCTACGCCAAGAGCGACGACTACGGCTCGGCGGCGGTGGAGAACGCGATGAGCATCCACGATCTGCACGCGACCATCCTACACTCGTTCGTCTTGGACCACGAGAAGCTGACGTTCAAGTACGCCGGCCGGAACTTCCGCCTGACCGACGTCCACGGGCGCGCTGTGAAGGAATTGTTTTAGGCCGACAGCCGAAGGTAAGGCGGGTTTTTCGACAGGCTCGCGCGGCATTCCTGACGGAATCGTTGCAGATGAACGAAAATGGACCTAGGAATCACGACACTCCAAAGTCTTGTTTCCCTTGTTCATTTTCGTCGCAATCGTCCCCCGATTGTCCGGCGTGCAGACTGGTGCCTCGCCATGTCCCCAGCGAAACTTCGCTCGGCTCAGGAATTCACATCGCACACCCGCGCATCCAGTGTGGATACTCCGCCGCCGATCGCGTCGCTCGATTGGACCAAGGTGGTCGGCGACGTTTCCGCCGCGGCAGTCGCCAAGGAACTGGAAGCGGCCGCAGTGACGGCGTTCCGCTTCCCGAACGTCGGCTCGAAGTTTCTGGATTTTCACCTGACCGCCGAGTTGGGCAGCGGCGCCTTTGCACGGGTCTATCTCGTCAAGCAGGGGACGATCGCGGACCGCGACATGGTGTTGAAACTCAGCACCAAGCGGACCACGGAACCTCAGCATCTCGGTAAGCTGCACCATACCAATATCGTACCGATCTACAGCGTCCACGAAGCGGCGCCGTTTCAGGCCGTCTGCATGCCGTACCTCGGCTCGCGCACGCTGGCGGACATTCTGCGCGACTACCGCAATACGGGTTTGTTCCCGGCGACGGTGCTCACGGATGCCTCGCAAGCGGTGCTGAGTCTACCGCCGATCCTTTCTGAGACCTTAAGCTTCGATGAGCCTGAGCGGCCGCACGCGCCGGCCTTTGCCGACCGCGAGCAGATCCGGCACGTCCTGAAGCTCGGCCGCGATTTGGCGAACGGGCTGCAGCATGCCCACGAACGCGGCATCCTTCACTTGGACATCAAGCCTGCGAACGTGCTGCTCACCGACGATGGCCGGGCACTTCTGCTCGATTTCAACCTCAGTCTGGACCGCACCGTCGGCCCGCGTGCCCGTGCCGGCGGGACTTTGCCTTACATGGCTCCGGAACAACTCGAAGCCTACGCCGCCAAGGCCGGCGACCGATCGCTGGACGAGCGCACGGACCTCTACGCCGTCGGCATCGTGCTTTACGAACTGCTGACGGCCACGCACCCGTTCCCGATCCCCACTGAAATCACCGACCTGAGTTTCTATGCTTCGTCCCGCCGTGCCGGTGCCGCGGAGATGCCGGACTTGGGCGGCACGATTCCGCATTCCGTGAAATCGATCATCGCCAAGCTGCTCGACCCCGATCCGCAGAACCGGTTTCGCTCGGCAGCGGACCTGGCCGAGGACTTGGACCGCGAGTTGGACGACCGATCGCTGCGCCATGCGGCAAACGCGAGCGCGAAGGAAGTCGTCGCCAAGTGGTGCCGCCGCAATACGCGGCTCGTCACGGTCGGCCTCATCGCCGCCGTGCTGGTTTCTGCCACTTCGTTGGCCTGGTCGGTGGTGCACGAGCGTCGCGCCGCCCATGCCCACGCGGCCGAACAGCGTGCCGGCAATCTCGAACGCAGCCTCACGACCCTGCGGCTTGACCTGACGTCGACTTGGGACGACGCGGCCCGCATGCGCGGACTGTCTCGCGCCGAAGGTCTGCTCGCCGGCTTCGGCTGGTTCGCTTCCGCGGCGGCGGCGAATCCCGACCTCACCGGACTGGCTGCCGACCGTGCCGCGGTCATCCGCGAACGACTCAGCGAAACGGCACTCCTGATCGTCCACGCCCGCCTGCTGCCGTATGTCGGCCGAAGCGACGACGAAACGCGGTCGGCTTATGAAGCGGCCTTGCCCTACCTGCTGGCAGCCCACCGGTGGAACCCGAACGGGTTGCAGAATGCCCTCCAACAGCGCACGGCCGACTTCGGGCGATTGCGGCTCCGCACCGGCATCGAGACGGCCAAAATCGCAGAACCCGGATCGCTCGATCGGTTCTTCCTGGGCATCACCGCGATCACGAACCACGAATACACCGATGCCGTCGCGGCGTTCGCAGCCGTTTGCGACCAGGAGCCGAACCATTTCGCGGCACAGTATCTCCTCGCCTCGTCCCTGGAGGAACCGGGCAACGACGCGCGGGCGTCGGAACGGCTATCGGTCGCTCGCGCTCTGCAGCCACAGGACGCACGCACCTATCTCCGCCTCGGGGCTATTCTGTTGAAGCAGCATGCCTACACCGATGCCGAAGCGGAATTCACTAAAGCCTTGGCCTGCCCGGAAGCACCGAGCGAAGCGGCGAAGCTCCGCGGTGTCTGCCTTACAAAGCTGAAGCGGTACGAAGAAGCCGTCGCCGATTTCACGGTCTGCATCGACGCGGGCCATCATCCTGGTCAGTCCTACCTGCAGCGGGCCTTGGCGTACGACGGATTGAAGAACCCCAAGGATGCCGCCGCCGACCGTGCCGCCGCGCTCGCCTACACGCCGACCACGGCCTACGACTTCCAAGTCCGTGGAGCGAGTCGGATCGAGACGGACCCGCTCGCAGCGATTGCAGACTTCCGGGAAGCGGCCAAGCTGAACCCCAAGTCGTCGGAAGTCTGGTACAACATCGCCACCATCCAATCCCAACGCCTGCACGACGACCGCGCCGCGCTCGTCTCCTACGATCGCGCGATCGAAGCGGCCCCCAAGTTTCTGCCGGCCATCTTACGACGAGGTCTGCTCCGGGCACGGTTGGATCAACGGAGCGAAGCCCACGCCGACGCCGCCAAGGTGCTTTCGGGCAAGCCGAATCCCGAGCAGATTTACGACGTCGCCTGCATTTACGCCATCACGGGAGCCGTCGAACCGAAGGATGAGGACGAAGCGATCCGACTGCTGAAGCGGGCCGTCGATGCGGGCTATCGCGATCACCGCAAGCTCCGTACCGACCCGGATCTCGAGTCCATCCGCCCGCGACAAGTCTTCGCTGAACTTCTGCAGGCGATCTACACGCTTCACCTCGAGTAATCCCGGCCAACGGCAACGCTGACGCGACGGAAAGTTGCGTAGACGAGGAAAAACGGCCGTGGTATGGTTCGCGCAAACCGGGGGTGTCGTAGCTCCCGCGGCGCGTCTGGTCCCCCGGCCGGCGCGGCGTTTGGCCGAATCGTGAATGCCCCCAAGGATGGACCGGCATGAATCGCATGCGTTGGAAGATGATGATCGGCGGCCTCGGACTGTCGTTGGCCGGCTTGGCTGCGGTCGCCGGCGTGCCGGACAAGACCGGCGGCCTGTCGTGTACCCCGAATCCATCCGTGCACACCGTAGCGCGGGTGAACCCCGAACAGCCGATTGCCGTGCCGGCACCCAAGGTGGCCGACCTGCCCGCGATCCCCAACCCGGCGGCTCCCGCGCCGATCGCGGGGCCCGCGTTGCCGTCGGCCGGTTTGGTCGCCCTTCCGGTAACTTTGTTGCCGCCTGTCGTGCCGATCGCCGTGCCCGAGTCCGTTCCGCCGCAACCCCTGATGATCCCGAGTAATAGCGCGCCGCTACCCTCCATTTTGTCGGAGCCGAAGCCCATCGATGTGGTGCCGCCGCCCTTACCACCTGCATTCGAACTCGCGCTTCCGGCACCGTCGTCCCCGGTGATGCCCGTGGTGAAGCAGCCGGAACTGCCCAAGCCGGAACCGACCCGCATTCAGCCTGTTGTCCCGGACTTCATGCCGGCGACGCCTCCGCCCGTTCTGGACACGTTGCCGGTGCGGACCATGTCGAACGCACCCCCCATTGTTTCGGGCGAGCCGAGCCGCAGCATCGAGAAGAAGCTGAAGGTGATTCTGCACCTCGGCGACGATCGGCCGAAGTTTGAGGTGCGGGACAACGAGGAAGTTTATCTGAAGGTCACCTCCGAACGGGTGGAAGTGAAATCCCCCGGCGACGCCGGCACCGCGATGAGCCAGATGCGCGCCGCGGGCAAAGTTGCCTTCGTCACGCCCGGCGGTGAAGGCACCTGCGACGAACTGCTCGTCGTCCCCGGTACCGGTCAGGTGATCGTCACCGGTAAGGTCTCATTCACGTACAACTGGGGCAAACTGGAAACGACCGTGAGCGGCGAGAAGATGACTTTCCGCCTCGGTGCCCCGGCCGTCACGGCCGTCGGAGCGGGCAACGTCACCGGTGTTCCCGCCGGCTATCAGCGAACCAAGTAGTTCCCTCGGCGCAACATCCGCGTCGGTCATCGTGCCCGAATTGGTGCGGTGGCCGACGTTTTTTCCGTTAAAATTGCTTCAGCTTCGACGCGATGGACTCTTGCGCGGCCGGAACTGTTCTATGGTGCATTACGCCCTTCTGTTCGGGCGAGGCACTGCGGAACATGGCCGATGAACCTATCCCACCTTTGGCTGATCGTCCCCGTTGCGATGGCGTGCGTCGTTGGCGCTGTCGTCTTCGCACTCCTGACCCGCCGCAAGCGGCCTAAGAGTTTTGCGCCACCCAAGGCGAACAACCGGGACAATTGGGACGAACACGAAGATTCGTTTGCCGACCGCCGCAACTCGCTTCGCCGCGAAGGCCAGCCCGTTCGCATTCACCTTGCCTCCCCGACCATTCGCGGCGGGCAGGGCGAAGGTTACGTCCTGGATCGCTCCACTGGTGGCCTACGGGTCGCCGTGCAGATTCCCATCCCAGCCGGCACTATGCTGCAGGTGAAAGCCGCCAACGCCCCGGACACCGTGCCGTGGGTGACGATCGTCGTGCGGAGCTGCTGCAACGGCGGCCAACACTTCGAACTCGGCTGCGAGTTCGACCGCACCCCGCCGTGGAATGTGCTGCTTCTGTTCGGATGAAGACCAACTTCGGAACGAGTCACTACGACCCAGCCGCGGCCGCAGCGGCGGCCGCTTGTTGGGCGGCCTGCTGAGACTGTTGGATCTGCGTCTGCGAGCTTGCTCCGCGCACCGAAAGCACTGCCGCCGCGGTGCTGGAACCGTAGCCGGCCATCGGTTGATACCAGAGTTGTTCCCCGGTCAGCGGATCGAGCGCGAAGATGTGGCCGCCCGTGGAAACGATCAGCCGATCGCCGTCCAGCATCAGGGTCGTGAAGCCGGATTTCAAGTCATTGTTGGACCAAACGATCTCGCCCGAATCCCGATCCAATGCCACAGCATAGCCGTTCAGGCCGACGAATACGAGTTGATCGATGGCCGGCATTTTCATTCTCCTCTCCGTCTAAAACCGATCGTTGCGTTTTGATTCTGCACAATTCACTTTGTACAGTCGGCGGGTGTCGTCGTCATTCCTCATCGACGGGCGAAACGGTGGTGCCGGCGCGGGCCAGGTTGAGCGCCGGCAGCTTCGCCGGCAGCTCGTCGTTGGTCAGGGTCGCCGGCCAGCCGTAGGCGGGCCGCGCGTTGTACAGCTTCGTCAGCGTGCGGTCCTTGAGCTTCGCAGCGTGCTCACGGGACCGCTTGCTCTCGCCGACCGAGATGCGCGCGGCGAACGAGGCTAAGAAGCGACTCATGATTCACACGTCGGTCGCCGAACTGTAGAATATACACAGGCGAAGGCGTAACACGCTGCCACAAAGCTCGGAGTTCGTCGATGACCGTTCGCCGCAATGCCCCGCCACCTGTCCTCGCGCCGAGTGGTCGCAAACTCATCGCCTTCGGCTGGTACGGTGGCAAGTATTCTCACCTCGACTGGCTGCTGCCTCTGTTGCCCCCGTGCCATCACTATTGCGAACCGTTCGCAGGCTCCGCAGCGGTGCTGTTGAACCGCCCGCCGTCGCCAGTGGAGACGTACAACGACCTCGACGGCGAGGTCGCGAACTTCTTCCGCTTACTGCGAGACGACAAAGCGGAACTCGTCGAAAAAATCGCCCTCACTCCTTTCAGCCGAGAGGAGTTCGGGTTGGCATGCGAATACGACGTGAGCGTGGGGGCACTCGAACGAGCGCGTCGCTTTTACGTTCGCGCTCGCCAAGTGCGTACCGGGTTAGCGCAAACGGCGACACTTGGGCGATGGGCGAATTGCAAAAATACGAGCCGGGCGAACATGAGCGGCGTCGTCAGTCGTTGGCTCGGCGGGGTCGAAGCGTTACCCGAGATTGCGGAGCGGCTACTGCGGGTG
>Ga0105048_10006954_pt1 | contig 18209 bp, 12 predicted proteins | sample MAT05_FD_78382 | JGI IMG/M metagenome (GOLD analysis project Ga0105048, IMG submission 78382) | Freshwater microbial communities from Lake Fryxell liftoff mats and glacier meltwater in Antarctica - MAT-05 | ecosystem: Environmental > Aquatic > Freshwater > Ice > Liftoff microbial mat | place... | reverse complement strand
AAGAGAGTCGAGGAGAACGGCGGAGCGGCCAGGCTGTCCCACTCGTCACAAAACGACCACAAGCCAACCCAAACATGATCTGGAATTGCTGTTGCGGAGCACGCTTTGCCGCTGAGGTCGATCTACTATTGCGCTCAGGCAACGCGGAACTGTGACCTGTGGTCAGAGCATGACAGGTGCGGTATCATCGATGATGCGGTGAAATCGACCTGAACAGTGTTGTGTTCGGCGGCGTCATCTGCCAGGGGGCGAGATGCCAGGCGCAACAATAGAGGCGATGTCGTTGAACACTACAACATTGGAGGAAGCAGCGTGAGCCGACTCGAACTCTATGCTCCGCGCTATCCATTGTTGCCGCTTAAGAATGTTGTGATTTTTCCACGCAACATTGTCACCCTGCTTGTCGGGCGACCTCGTTCCATCCAGGCGATTGAAGAGGCAATGGCGCGCGACAAGCGTATTGTCGTCACCGCTCATCGGGACGGTGAAATCGAGGATCCACGGCAGGAAGATCTCTACACCATCGGCACACTGGCCGAGTTGGTGCAATCCGAGCGTCAGCAAAGCAATACGGTTCAGGTGGTGCTCGAGGGTATCAGTCGCGTTCGGATCAGTCAGTACGACATCTCTCGCCCCTTCTTCACCGTTGCCGCGGACGAGCTTCGCGAAACAGAGCTCCCGGTCAGTGAAGTCCGCGTTTTGATGCAAATCGTCAACGAATTGGCGACAAAATACGCTGAAACTCGAAACAAACTCAATCCGGAAGTTCTGGATATGATCCAGCGCGCGACGGAACCTGGTCATCTGGCCGATCTCCTGGCGACGCAGTTGCTGACCGAAACGGCCCGCCGGCAAGATCTGCTCGAGCAGCTCGATCCCGCCAAACGCCTGGAACGCATTGCCGCAATCATGACCGGCGATCTCGATATGGCGGAGTTGGAACAGAAGATCAAGGATCGGGTTCGCGATCAAGTCGAGAAAAATCAGCGCGAGTATTACCTCCGCGAGCAATTGAAAGCGATTCACGACGAACTCTCCGGTGAGGGCGGTAACGAGATCGAAGCACTTCGGTCCCGAATACTCACCCGCGGTCTTCCCAACGAGGCCGAAGAGAAGTTGTTGCGTGAAGTGACCCGGCTGGAGCGCATGCCGTCGGTTTCAGCAGAGGCGACAGTCGTCCGAACCTATCTGGACACGTTGCTGGGCCTACCCTGGACAGAGCAAACGGACGACCGCATCGATCTGGATGAGGCTGAGCGAATTCTGAGCGAAGAGCACTTTGGTCTGGATCAGGTCAAGGAACGAATCCTTGACTTCCTGGCAGTGCGCAAGCTGACAAGCCAGACTGGAGCGGCGGATGCGGGCACTGCCCAGATTCTCTGTCTGGTAGGACCTCCAGGTGTCGGTAAGACGAGCCTGGGTCGTTCGATAGCCACCTCGATGGGGCGAGAATTCGTCCGGGTAAGTCTTGGCGGCGTTCGTGACGAGTCCGAAATTCGGGGACACCGCCGAACATACATCGGCGCAATGCCGGGTCGGATCGTCGGCGCGATGAAGCAGGCAGGCAAGATCAATCCGCTGATTCTGCTCGATGAGATCGACAAATTGTCGTCCGACTTCCGGGGTGATCCGGCGGCGGCGCTGCTCGAAGTGCTCGACCCGGAGCAGAACAAGAATTTCACCGATCATTTCCTGGATGTGACGTACGATCTTTCAAAAGTGCTCTTCATCACGACCGCCAACTACCTCGGGCAGATCCCTCGGCCATTGCGTGACCGCATGGAGATCATCGAGGTCGGCGGATACACCGAGGACGAGAAGATCGAAATCGGCCGTCGTTACCTCCTCAAGCGGCAATTGAATGCACACGGTCTGGCCAAGGGAAGTATCGAAATTTCCGAGAAGTTCTGGGCGCGGATCGTGCGCGATTACACGCGGGAAGCGGGTGTCCGTCAGCTCGATCGAGAAATCGCGACAATTTGCCGGAAAGTCGCCCGGGATATCGTGCGTGGCAAGATCGCCAAGGTTCGGCTCACTGAACAGCGGCTCGAAGAGTATCTCGGCCCATCCCGTTACGGGCACGATCTGCAAATCGGTGGCGCCAACCAGATTGGTCTCGCAATCGGTCTTGGCACGACCGAGATTGGTGGAGAGATGATTCCGGTCGAGGTGGCGACAATGCCGGGACGCGGTGGACTGACCATCACCGGACAGGCTGGTGATGTCATGCAGGAATCGGCGCAGGCGGCGCTCTCTTATGCACGGTCGCGGACAGAACAACTCAAGATCGACCGCGATTTCCGCGAAAAGCTCGACCTCCACATCCACCTGCCGGAAGGTGCGCAGCCGAAAGATGGTCCTTCGGCCGGTATTACGATGGCAACTGCGCTCATCTCCGCGCTGACGAAGCGACCAGTCCGGAACGACACTGCGATGACGGGTGAAATCACCCTGCGGGGTCGTGTGCTGGCCATCGGCGGATTGAAGGACAAGACGCTGGCTGCCCATCGACATGGTATTCGCAGGTTGATCGCGCCGCTGGACAACAAGCGCGATCTGGTGAAAATCCCGGCGAATGTGCAAAAAGAGATGGAATTCATCTGGGTCTCGAACATGGACGAGGTGATCGCGGCGGCAATCATGCTGGATGAAGAGCAGGTCGGCGGGATTGTCAGTGTGGCCGAGGAGGCAGAGGTGATCACCAAATTGCCTCCTCCCACGGGGTCAGATGCCTATTCTGCGGATCTCGTCACGGACGCCAGTGGAGCGCGAGGTCCGGTGAGGAAAGGTATCGCGGTTCGCAGGGCAACCAGACGGGGTCCAGCCGTGAACCCGAAAGAGATCGTCCAGTCCTAGGGTGGAGATGCGGGGCGGCCACGTCGAGATTGGTCACAATTTAAGCTCAAAAGACTTCATCTCAACTCGCTCGGACTACTCGTCGACCCTGAATGGGCGCTATCCGGAATCATACGCCTCGAGTACTCGATCGACGTCCTTTCCGTGATGCCGAACCAATTGCACCTGTTGGTCATCATCCGACAACGTGAACCGGACATTGTAGAGGCACGCGGCTGTGTGCCCTCGCCCGTTTCAATCGACGCCCGCAGGAACAATGGAACACGTCGACCTGGAACAGGGCACACTGCATTTTTCTCCCTACGCCGATCATAGTATTTGTCATCAATATGTTCATAATTCAAACCAACCACGACCGTCTCGATCAGCGAAACGCGTGGCACGCGCAGCGCAAACCTCTGGCAACGCGGTCTTCACGAACATATCGTGAGCGATGAAGCCGACTTTAACCGGATTGTCGGGCATATCATCACCAATCCAGAACAATGGAATACCGACGTAGAGAAGCAGGCCAGGTAGAGACAAAGGGCGGAAACGGGGAATTTTTCCCTAATTCTGGCAAAGCTGGCGGCTACGCAGCTAACATCAGAGCCTTTTTGACACGAGTTGAATACACGGAACGTTGGTCAAGTTTTACTACGAGCGTTCCCCGAGAGTATTCTGACCGATTGACTGGACCATTGTTAAGGCTTAGTCAGGTGGCAGGGCGGAAGTCTTTGACCTCAATGTCGAGGCGGCGATGACCGTTCCAGGTATCGATTTTGAGGACCGCGGCAAGATCGACGGTTCTGTCGTGCAGAAACTCCTTCGAACGATCCGCTTTGCCGAATGCGATTCCTTTCACGGTTCCGCCGGGAAAGACGAGTTGGAGCCGAAGATGCGTTCGGTCCGCTCCGATTGCGTCCAACTGCTGCACCGGTACTCCCCGAAGAAGGAGGAGTGGTTGTTCATTTCCGGCGCCGAACGGTTCGAGTTGTTGGAGGAGTTCGACGGTTCTAGCCTCAACTCGATCCAGCGGAAGTTCTGCATCGATTCGAACGACCGGCGGGTATGGCACTTCGAGACCGGTTGCAACGATCGCGGCGTCGAGCTCAGCAGAAAGTGTCTCGATGTTCGAAGAAGCCAGGGTAAGTCCTGCTGCCTGATTATGGCCGCCAAAGCGCATCAGCAAAGGTTCAACACTCTTGAGCGCGGCGGTCACGTCGAAACCGTCGACCGATCGTAGCGAGCCGTGGCTTACCTTGCCGTCATCGGACAAGACCGCGACCGGGCGGCGATATCGATCAACCAGTTGAGAAGCGACCGGGCCGAGCAGACCAATCGGCCAGTTTTTGCCGGCGAGCACCAGCACGCTTTTCTCCAGAAGTCCGGGGCGCGACGCAATCATGACCTCGGCCTCACGCAGGACGCGAGTGGATTGCGCGCGGCGACGTTCGTTGAGGGTTTCAAGTTCAGAGGCAAGTTGCTGCGCTCTGCGGGGATCGTCCGTCAGCAGGAGATCCAGCGCAAGATTCGGGTTCCCCATTCGACCGGCGGCATTGAGTCTCGGTGCGAGTTTGAACGCGATCTGCTCGGATGTGATCGTTCCAGGGTTTACTCCAGCGGAGCGGCACAATTCCGCGACACCGGCCACCGGCCGCTGTTGAATCTGGCGGAGACCGTCTCTCAGCAAAGCCCGGTTGATTCCAGCAACAGGAACCACATCCGCAACGGTACCCAACGCGACATACTGGAGGTAGGAGGTTTCTGCCACCTCATCCGAGCCGCAGACACTTTGGCCATCGCGCGCCAGCGCGCAAATGACCAGATATGCCACCCCCGCGGCACAGAGATCCCGAAACAACTCGCCACCCGGAAGTTGCGGAGATACGACGATGGCGCCCTCGGCTGGACCATTCGGAATCTGATGGTGATCGAGGGCGATGACATCCAGCCCGATCGACCGGGCATATGAAACGTGTTCGGCATCACCGCTCCCGCAATCGACCGCAATCAGGAGGGTTACTCCATCGTCGGCCATCGCGTCGATTGCAGACCGGTTGAGACCGTAACCCTGTTCACGCGTTGGAAGAGTGGCTGAAATCAGGTCCGAGGAAGAGGCGGCGCAACGGAGCGCCCGGGTGAGAATAGCAGTCGAGGTGACGCCGTCGACGTCATAGTCACCAAAGATACCGATGTGCTCTCGTCGGCCAATCGCATCCGCCATGCGTTCGACTGCTTGATCCATGTGCGGGAGTTGAGATGGATTTGGAGCCGGCCGGTGGCGGGGATTGAGAAAATCATTGGCTTTTGGCGCTGTTTCGAGCCCTCGGCGTACCAACAATTGGTGAAGTAGCGGGTCACTATGCAATCTGGGAGCAACTCCATCAGACGCATCAGGCATGATCCAGCGCGATTGAAGCACGGGCGATATCCTCAATAACTACGGACAAATAGCATAGTGAACGTACACTCAGCAGATGGTAACATGTTGCCTGAGCAGGCGGAATTCCGCGCTGGATCAATGGTATCGCCGGTCGCACCACCCATGCTGATGGGGGATGTCACTGCAGCACGGCGTGGTTAGAACACACAATCACTGTTTCGGCGGCGTTGAAAAAAGTTGCAGCCAAGCGCCAGTCGACATGGAGTGAAGGGGATTCCAGGCAGATGAGCCGACAACGTGAACAGCGTTCGAAAATTCGAGGTTGGCTGGGCAGAACCGGTCAACTCCTGACACTGGCGGTCGTTGCAGCGGCTGTCTTTGCTCCAATTGCCCAGGGGCAGGAGTGGTCCGCGCCGCGAACGGTCTGGGTCGAACAGGCAGGACACACGGTTGATGGTCTCTTCCTGGATCGATGGAGAAGTTACCCGGCATTTTTCGGGCAGCCGATCTCCGAAGAGTTGAACCAGAAGGTCGAGCTCTCCGATAAGAAGAGCGCTGATCTGACTGTTCAATATTTTGAAGGGACCGCACTCGCCTACTCCCCGAACGATGCGCGCGGCACCGATTGGACCGTTTTCGCGCTTCCATTGGGAGCTGAGGCGCTTAAGAACGACCAGAAACAACTTCGCAGTCTCAAGCTCTCCGCTTCTGGATCGTGCGGCTCTGCCGCGAGCACTGAGTGCCGATTGTTCAAGGAGACCAAGCACACCGTTCGATGGGGCTTTCTGACGTACTGGGACACCTACGGCGGATTCCAGTTGATCGGAAATCCGCTCACTGAAGAATTCGTGGCAACGGACGGTTGGACCACCCAGTATTTCGAGCGGGCCGTATTGCAGTGGAAAAAGGATAAGGGCGTCAAGGCGCGAGCGATTGGTACCGAGATCGCGAAGCAGAAGAACATTGCCATCAAGAAGATTGCTCAGCCACTTGATATCCCGGTGTATGACGAGGCTCTGTTCTTTGCTCCGATTCAGGAGATCTCGGTTGGTGGTCAACTTGGAACCGGACCGGGACCAATTCAGGGTGGCTACAAGGAGATCGTGGTTTCAATTGCGCAGCAGTCGATGTGGGCGTACGAGAATGGCGAACTGATCATCTCCTCGCTCGTAAGCACTGGTGTGGGCGATGTGCCTGAAACGGTCACGCCTACTGGTTTCTTCTCGGTGCTGACAAAATACGAACTCGACACGATGGATGGCACGATCAACGACGAGTATTACAACGTACCGGATGTGCCCTGGGTGATGTATTTCGACAACAATGGAGATGCTCTTCATGGCGCGTACTGGCACAACAATTTCGGATCACCGATGAGTCATGGTTGCGTCAACTTGCCTCTCGATGTTGCCGAGTTTCTCTACGGTTGGGCGCCTGAGGGCACCGCGGTAACCGTGATCGATTGAGCAACAGCACACCGGGGATAGCGATGTCGGACACGGTTGGATTCACCTCAGAAGAATGGAATCTGGTCAGCAGTCTTCCGATTGAGGTCGCCGCGGCGGCCTCGATCGCAGATGCCAAAGATGGCGCCGGATCAACCCGCGAGATCATGACGGCGATCAATGCCTTTCCGACCGGTGCAATGTTGCTGCGGCACAACGAAATCGTGCGCGCCCTCTTCGATGAGTACAAAACGGACGGTCAGGGCGAAGAGCGATTGCTGCAACTCAGTCAGGATCCACCGATCGGATTGATCGACCGGACCATTGAACGGGTGCATGAAGTCAATGGGTTTCTGGGCGCACGCGGAGATCAGATCGAAGCCGACGAATACCGGAACTGGTTGAGCAGTCTCGCGACCGAAATCGTCTTTACCTCTAAAGCGGGAGGGTTTCTCGGAATCGGTGGCACACGGGTTACCGAGGGTGAGCACTCCTTTCTCACCGTACTGAATGATGCACTGGGAATCGCCATTCCTTCGACGGAATAGAGCCTTCTCTGATTATTCGGGCGATCTATTCCCCGGTAGCGCCGTCGATCATCTCGCGCAGGATGTCGGCGTGACCGCAGTGGCGGGCAATCTCCTCGACCATGTGGGTGAGCACCCAACCCAGCGTTTTGCCCTGAGACTTGCTACGGGAACCCTGACATACATCGTCCCAGGAGGCTTCACGCACGATCTCACGGGACTTCGCGGTTTCTGACTCATACAGAGCCATCAGCCCCTGAACAGTGTCCGTGGGCTCGATTCGCCAATCCGCGTCGGGGTCATCCTGGCTCCAACCATTCGGAACATCAAGACCGGCAAACTGGATCTGAAACCAGAAACGCTCGACGTAGGCCGAATGTTTCACTAGCGAAATCAAGCTTACACCGGACGGTGTCAGGACACGACGAGTTTCCTCGTCCGAGAGTCCTTCCAGCTTCCAGAGCAGCGTGGCCCGAAGGAAATCGAGAAATCCCCCGAGCATCTCGACGGGCGCTGCCGTCAGAGGCGGTTCAGGGCGATGATCACCATTCGTGGACACACTCATACTCCCTCGCGAATGACCTGTCGAGCCAACGATTTTCTCGCGCAAGATGTCGGCATGACCACAGTGGCGCGCGACTTCTTCGACCATGTGGGTGAGCACCCAACCGAGGGAACAGCGCTCGTTTCCGTTGGTTGCGCTGGACAATTCTTCCCAATTAGATCGCTTGACGATTGCCCGCGATGTGTCGCATTCGGATCGGTAAAGACTCACGATACTCTGGACGGTCTCTCCCGGTTCGATGCGCCAATCCGCTTCTGTATCCTCCGGACTCCAAATGGTTTCAACATCGAGCCCCGCAAACTTGATCTGAAACCACCCGCGTTCCACGTAGGCGGAATGCTTGATCAGTCCAAGCAGGCTGACACCCGAACCTGTCAATGGTCGGCAAATTTGTTCATCCGTCAGACCGTCGATCTTCCACAGCAAGTTCGAACGGAGACGTTCGAGAAAGGACTCGATCATTTCAACTGGTGGCGCTGCAATCAACAGTTCCGGGCGGTCTTCACCCCGTGGTGGCAGTCCAATCATCTCCCGTTCAGGTGAGATAGAGAATTGCCACACTGGTCAATCCCCAACCGACGATGCAGATGAAGAGCGGCCGGTCGGTGACGAGAAGCACCTCGGGACTGCCCCCAAGCTGCTGGCGGTAGATGAGATAGAGATAACGAAATATGGCGTACATCACAAATGGAATAGTCAGCATCATCGAGTGGTTTTCCGGAACCACATTTGCGTCAAAGGTGTAGAGCGAATAGGTCATCACCGTGGCGGAGGATACGATGCCGATGATCTGGTCCAGTAGCGGAACAGTGTAGAACTCCAGGTTTGCCCGGTGGCGGGCGGCGTGGTGCTCGAGCGTGGTCAACTCGTTTCGGCGCTTGCCGAACCCGATGAAGAGCGCACCGAGCATCGTGCAAACGTATAGCCAGGGCGAAATAGGCACGGAAATAACAATTGCGCCGCCCGCGGCCCGGAGAACGAACCCGGCAGCGATGGCAAATACATCCAGCATGACGACCTTTTTGAGACCATATGAATACGACACCATCAGCACGACGTAGCCGGCGATGACTGCGCAAAACGCCGGGCGGAGCGCAAAAGCTGCCGCGAATCCGCTGGCGATGAGGACGATTGAGAGGACGACGGCGGTTCGCGGGTTTACTTCACCGGCGGCGATCGGGCGAAGTCGCTTTTTCGGATGGTGGCGGTCCTGTTCAATGTCGCGCACATCATTGATCAGGTAGATTCCGCTGCTGACCGCGCAGAAAACGATGGCTGCGCCGATTGAGAGCAAGAGGTATTTGAGTTCGAATGCGCGCACGGAAAAGATGAGCGCGGGGAAAACCAGCGCATTTTTCGTCCACTGCAACGGTCGCAATGCGCGGATGATTGCTGGCAATCGCGAACTCAACGTTCGTGGTGTTGCTAGTGCTTGTGTTGGCTCAATCGCCATGGATGTCCTGTGTCGCTAAAAGATCCGCTTCGCCAAACCGAGCGCGCCCTGTCCCCAAGGTACCCGATGACTTATGCCGGAGGCGCTCCCGAATTGGTCCTTATTTTTCCGAAACCACTCAAAATTGCGAAGCAGGGCATCCTGGTTCGAGTAGTTCGGTTCCCAGCCGAGAAAACGCCTCGCCTTGTCAATCGAGACGAATGAGTCTTGCGAGGCCGTTTCATAAATCCATTTGTAGAGCGGTGAGAGGTGCACCTTCTCCAGGGCACGCAGGGTGAGGATCGCCGGGGTGGCCGGAAGGCCGACGACACGCTTTCCATGACCGGCGGCATCCAGGACCGCCTGATAATCCTCCCGCATTGTCGCGAACTCCTTCGCACCGATGTTGAACGTGTCATTGACTCGTTTGGACGGCAAGGTCAGGCACAACCAGATCGCAGAGCAGAGATCTTCCACGTCGAGCAGCTGGTAGCGGTTGTGACCCATGCCCAGCATGGGAAAATTGTGCCCATCGAGCGCCCAATCATAGAGCAGCGAAAAGACCCCGAGGCGCTCCGGTCCAACGAACGACTTCGGACGGAGAATGGGCACGGTTAGTCCGCGGGCGCGTTCATCCAGCGCGATCATCTCGGCCTGAATCTTCGCCTGACCGTAGGGACCCACTCCCTCCAAACGATCATCCTCGACGAGCGGATGATGGTCGGGAATGCCATAGACAGCAGTAGAAGAGATATGGACGACACGTTCGATACCGGCATCGCGGGCGGATTGCAGGACGATTCGGGTGCCCGAGACGTCCGTGGTGTAGATAACATCTGGTGGATAGAGCGGCAAGGCGGCAGCGCAATGTACCACGGTGTCGCAACCGGAGAGCGCGAGTTGCACCGCTGCCTGATCGCGAATGTCACCGTCGAAAATACGGACCTGATCGCGAACATCGTCGTAATTGAACTCGGCGATATCGAGCGACGTGACCTCTACACCGCGTGCGAGCAGAAATCGAATGAGATTGATACCAAGAAACCCGGCCCCACCTGTGACCAACACATGGCGAGGGGAGGCACTATCGAATGATGAGATCATGAATACTCCAGCGATCGTTGAGGTGGGCGGCGATCATGCCGCACCCGGTCAATCAACCGTGAAGAGTATTGCGCATGGTGAGAAGGAGACGCCACGATCAGGCGGTCACACGTCGGCCTAGCAACTTTTCGGCGACCCGCAGCGTTTGCGCAGCGATCGTCAGCGCAGGATTGACCGCGGCCGAGGATGGGAAAAAGGACGCATCGACGACGTACAGATTGTCGATGTCGTGCGATTTGCAAAAGGGGTCGAGCACGGATTTCGCTGGGTCATGACCGAAGCGAAGCGTGCCGACCTGATGGGAGTTGGTTTCGATTCCCATGGTGCGATCAAGCAACACGGGATACCCGGCCTCGTGGAAAACCCGTTTCGCTTCGGACATCAGTCGTTTGTGCGCAACCTGGTTATTCGGCTTCCAGTGGATTCGAATGGTGCCGCTCGATGAGAGGGTGACACGGTTTTCGGTATCCGGAAGATCCTCGGTCATTACCCACCAATCGGTGCTGCGCGCCGCGATGGCGCTCAACATTGGTTTCGGAACCCAGGGAACGGACCCGGCGAGCATAGCCGCCTGCAACTTCCCGACTGGTTGGAGATTGCCCAACGGATACGGGAAGTTTGGTCCGTTGAAGTAGAAGTCATTCAATGCCAGGCTTTTCTGAAAGACAGTCGGGTTCTTCTTTGTGGGATGAACCCCGACCAGAATCGCGTTGTTATGCACCATGTAGTTGCGACCGACGAGCCCCGAACTGTTCGCAATTCCTCCGGACCGCAACAAAAGTGCGGCCGAGTTGACCGCGCCGCCGGAAACGACATAGGTTCCGGCGCGGACGACTTCAATGACGCCATTCCGTTCGACTTCGACACCGGTGATCGATTTACCTGACGGGTCGGTCAGGAGTTTACGAGCGAAGGTGTTGGTCTGCAGTTGCACATTTTGATGTTCGAGCGCAGGCCGAATGCCGCAGCGCTCGGCGTCGCTCTTTGCCCCGAGCTGGCATGGGTAAGCGTCACAGGTGCGGCATCGGATACAACTCCCGCCTTCCCGAAGATCGACACCGATCGGAAGTGAAAATGGATGCAGTCCCTGGACGCGAAATTTGTCTCCGAGTTCGGACATGTAGTCATCGTGCGGCATCGCGGGAAACGGGAAGTCGGTCGAGCGGTCTGGCTCCGTGGGATCGTCGCCGCTCTTGCCGTGAACGGCGTACCACCGCTCGGCGATCGCGTAGTAGGGTTCGAGTTCGTCATAGGTGACGGGCCACGCGGGTGATGTGCCAGCTTCATGTTCCAGATTCCCGAAGTCCTCCCTTCGGAATCGGGGAAAGGCGGCACCGAAGACCTTGGTGTTGCCGCCGACCCAATAGTGCACCCCGGGATGAATCGAACCACCCGCCGCGTTCTCCCAGACTTCTTTGGCCTTGTACCGATTCTTGGTGAAGACCGCTTCCGGACTCCAGTTTTCCGCCTCGCGCGGCAGGTAGTCGCCACGCTCGAGTACCAGCACAGATGCATTCGAGCCTGAGAGCGCCCGGGCGAGGGTGCCGCCGCCCATGCCGGAACCGATGATAAGAATGTCTGGGGATTCGGTGGTCATGGTATAAAGCTCACTTTTGCGGAAACATTGCCCCCACCCCTACCTGAGCGTGAAGTCGTCCATGAAAATGGAGCTGAATAGATGTGAGTTTAGGCGATACAGGCCCGGGTCACGTGGTCAACCGGGCTAAGACCCTTCAGCGTGGCGGTCGAAAGCACGTGGTTCTCTCAGTGGGTTTCGTCGTGATTCTCATCACTCGCGAACAAGTCACCGTGTCCACTCGATCAGCCGAAATTCAATGTTCCGGGAATGCTACCCGGTTGCGGGCGCTCCAAGCAGTTTGTCGAGGGCTTCGCAGAAGAAATATTCGCCCCACATCACGCTCTGATCGACGCCGAGATTGAGTCGCTCGTGATAACTTGCGTGGCGAAGGATTCCTTCCCAGCCCGATGTTTCACTGGCGACGAATTCAGGTGTCAGGAGCGTATTCAGGATGTCACGGGCATACAACCCATAGCGGTCGCATTTCGCGGGGTCCGTCGTCAGTTCCGCCAGCTGCAGGAGTCCACTTGCGGCAATGGCGGCGGCGGAACTCTCCCAGCGACGGACCGGGTTCGGTTCCTCCCAGTCATTGGGCGGGACGCCTCCAGCGGGGGTGCGATCGATGTAGAAATCGGCGCAGCGCTCAGCGGTATCAAGGAAACGGAGATCGCCACTATGGCGATAGGCCGTGCCGAAGCCGTACAGCGCCCAACATTGCCCCCGCGCCCAGGACGAGTCGGGACGCCAACCCTGGTGTGTGCCTTCCCGCAAGAACTCGCCGGTTTCGAGATCAAAAATACCTTCGTGGGCAGTGCTGCCGTCGCCGCGAACGAGATGTCTCCGGGTGGTGAGGCAGTGCTCGGTCACACGTCGGAGCAGATCGGCGTCGCCGGTTTCATTAGCGGCGTAGAATATGATCCCGATGTTCATCATGATATCGATGAAGCAGCTCTCCGGAGCAACGAAGGAGCGAAGGAATTTACCATTCTCGTTGAAGCGCAATCCCATGGTTTGACCGCCGGTAATCACCACATCCCGACGTTCGGGTTCACCCGTCAGCTCGTACCAGCGGCGGTAGGTCGACCAGAAGAGAAACCCGAGATCATGGACATTACGGTCGTGCATACGCTCTTCGATCAGCCGGGAGTAGTGTTCGGCGCGCGACAGCCACTCCAGGGCGCCGGTCCGGCGAGCAAAGATCCACATCATTCCGCCAAGGAACCCCTCGCACCAGTTCGTCCACGATGGTTTGCCGTGATGCCATTTGCCGTCCTCGGTAAAGAGGGGAAAGTAGTCCGGGTGATTCGTGGCGAGGTGGCGAACCTGGATTTCGGCGAATTTGAGCGTTTGCTCGGCACGATCCTCAAGTGAAGCGGACCAATCGATCACTGTCGTCTCCTCATACTGCGCTATCTGTTACAGCCGCGCGGGTGTCCGGGATCTTATCGTCCTTCAAAAACGGGTCGCCGCTTCTCGCGAAAAGCGGCGACCCCTTCCACTCCGTCGGCGGTTGACGCGGCGAGTGCTCCGGCCAATGCCTCGAGCACCGCTCCGCTGCCATCGCCCAGCCCGCCATCGATCACTTGCTTCGCAATCTGCACCGAAATTGGCGCATTTTCACTGATTTCGGTTGCCATCGCCAGTGTCCTCGACCTGAGATCTTCGCGCGGGACGACTTCGTTGACCAGACCCCACGCCTCGGCGCGCACGGCATCGATACGGGCACCCGTGAAGACGAGTTGCTTGGTCCGGGCGGAACCGATGAGACGAGCCATCCGCTGGGTTCCACCCCAACCAGGAACCGTTCCGATCTTGACTTCAGGTGCACCAAGTTCGATCCCGGCTGCCGCAATGCGAATGTCGGCTGCCAATGCCAGTTCCAGCCCACCTCCGAATGTGAATCCGTTCAGCGCGGCGATGGTCGGTTGTCGCAACCGGGCGACCACATCAAAAACCCGATGACCGTCCCTGATCCATCGACGCCACATGTCGATGGGTTCGAGCGCCGCCCAGGCATTGATATCGGCGCCAACCGAGAAGGCCCGGTCGCCCGATCCGGTAATGATTACCACGCGAACATCGTTGTTGCGGTCGAGCGAGTTTGTGATCGATTCGAGTTCGATCAACATGCCCGGAGTGATCGAGTTGAGCTTTTCCGGCCGAGAGAGCGTAATCGTTGCGATGGAGTCATCGATTGCCAGCAGAACCTGACTCTCGGACATCCTAAAGCTCCTTACCATCGCGAAGACGCGCGATCAGCCGCTCGGCGGAGAGCTCGGCGAGCGCCCAAAGTGTCAGCGTCGGATTTACTCCGGGACAGCTTGGGAAGGTCGAACCACTGTAGACATAGAGCCCCGGAGTGTCATGAACACGAAGTGCGCGATCGACGACGCCCGCATTTGGATCGTCGCTCATCCGGGTTCCACCGAGATCGTGGCTACTGGCGACACCGGTGAAACGAGGTCCCGCCCATGTTCTGGCCGCACCCATTTGTGTCAACACTTCGGTCGCGCGATCGGCGAAGAAATCGGCCTGTTTGACTTCATTTGGCTGCAAATCATAGGTCACCCGAACCACCGGCATTCCGAATCCACTTCGGTCACGCGAATGGGGATCGATATCGGCGTAGTTTTGCTCGTAAGGCAACGCATCGGGTTGATACCGAACGACCCCGAGGTGCTGCCATTTCAGCAGATGCTCCTTGTAGGCACTTCCCCAACGCGGAACATCGGGCGGGAGCGTTTCACGAGCGATCTGGATCGGTAGGAACTGATTCTCTGCGCCGAGGGTCGAACCACCGAGGAAACCGCCATCTCCCCAGGAATCGAATCCCTCCTGCACATAATCATCGAGCACGACGGCCTGCGATGCCGGACCCACATGGCGGTTGAACGTGACTTCGGGGAAGTAGCCATCGACATGCGGAAACTGTTTGATCATGAGGTGCTTGCCGAGTTGCCCGCAGTTGTTGCCCAGTCCATCGGGATGCGTGTCGTCGGCCGAGAGGAAAAGGAGGCGCATGTTTTCCCAGGTGTATGCGCAGAGAAGAACGGCGTCGGCTTCCTGGATATGGAGCGCGCCGTTGGCATCGGCATACTCGACACCGGTCGCACGGCCTTCGCTGTTGGTGACAACCCGAATCACGCGGCAGTGGGTGCGAAGGTCGAAATTGCCGGTCGCCAGTGCTTGCGGCACGCTGGTCAGACCCGGATGCCATTTGTCGCCCAACCAGGCACCGAAGCCGTTGTTCCAGGAGGCGTATTCGGTGGCCGGAAAACCGTTGTAGGGAATCGTGTTTTGACCGACGGGGACCGGGTGAGGGTGCAGTCCCAGCTCTCGAGCCGCGGCGGAAAAGATGTTTCCCATGCGCGAGGGTCGCATCGCCGGCATGGGGAGCGGTTTGCTCCGCTTGACGAACGGATTGGCCTCATCGCCCGCGATCCCGACCTCCCACTCAACCATCGTGAAATAGGGTTCGAGTTCGTCATAAGTGACGGGCCAATCCGCAACAGTGCAGCCCTCGGGAATCACCGATTCACCCCAACGCTCGATCACGTGACTGCGATAGCGGAAGTGGTACGGATGATAACGGCGCAACCAGCCGCCATAGTGAATGACCGAGCCACCGACGCTGTTCATCATCCGTCCGAGGGAATAGGACGGATTGCGAGTCGGTTCGCCCGCGCGAAGTCGCCATCGGATCTCTTCAGACAGAAACTTCTCGCCGAGATTCTGTCGACAGTAATAAGTAGCGCCGAGTTCATCAGGAACGAAATCTGCCGGAGTTCGGTACGGCCCCGATTCCAGTCCGACCACTTTGAGACCACCGTTGGCGAGGATCGGGGCGATGAGACCACCGACCGCGCCGACTCCGACCAGAACGACATCGACCTTACCGGAAGGTGGTTCGACACTGCGCTGGGGATCGTACCCGGGGATTTCGGCATCGCTGGAAGCCGAGCCTCCAAGCGCGAAACCGAGATCGGACAATGAATTGATCACCCCGTCCTTCGTGACCGGTTCAGAAGAGAGTTGCTCCTCCGCCGAGTTCTGTAGACAGATCCCGGTATGACCAAGCGTTTTCCAACCCAGTTTGTCACGATTTCCGCCGTAGGCGGGATCGGCAAAGAGTCCTTCCTGGCAGTGCGCCAGGAGGAGTTCGAAAAACTCGGTCTGGTGAGGAGTCACAAACGCGGGAAGTTCGGCCCGCTGCAACTGCCCGATCAACGAGTTCTGGTCCGCAACGTTGCAATCGATGAACGTTGCGCCAAAGAGCCTCAGCGCCGCCCTGTCGAAAGCCGCCAGGCCGAGGCGATACGTCTCGACTTTGCCCGAGTACGCACCGGCAAGAGCGAGTTCGAGGTAGCTCATTGCGCCGATTTCGGTAGCGCCGGGTCCGTTTTCATCAGCGGGGAAGAGTCGTTCAAAAATAGCTTCAACTGTGAGCAGCTCATGACGATTCAAACTGATCAGCGCGCTCCGCATCGTTGCAGCTCCCTGGGATTCAAGTGTTGAGACACCGGAGGACAATCAAAATGGACGTCAGCGACCGGGCATGGAGAGTCCCATCGGTTCCGGGCGAAAGATCCGCTCATCCATGAGCGTGAGATCGCTCGCGACTCTCAGCGGAATGGCAGCCTGGGCTAGCACATCGCGATCGAGATCGATTCCGGGCGCGATTTCGGTGACGGTCAGTCCCTCCGGCAGGAGCCGGATGACGGCGCGTTCGGTGACATACACTACGTTTTGACCGCGCTTTTTCGCCATTCGCCCGCTAAAGGTGACATGTTCGAGTTCCGGCACGAACTTCTTGTTCTTCCCCTCTTTCACCACGGTGACCCTGCCGCCATCAAGATCGAGTTCAAGTCCCCCGGCGGTCATATACCCGCTGAATATGATGTTTTTCGCATTGGCGGTTATGTCAACAAACCCTCCAACTCCGGCGGTGACATGTGGTTTCGCCGCGAGTTTGGAGACGTTGACACTGCCATCGGCATCGATCTGCATGAACGAAAGGCAGGTGCGATCGAAGCCGGCGCCCTGGAAATAGATGAACTGCTGCGGTGAGGGCACGATCGCCTGTGCATTCGCGGCGCAGCCAAAGGCAAAGCCGAGTAAAGGAATGCCGCCAACCGCGCCCTGCTCGATCACCCAGGTGACCGCATCGCCGTGCCCCTCCTCCAGCAGAATGCGGGGTACCAGCGCCGAGATTCCGAAACCGAGATTGACTGCTTCACCGTCGCGCAGTTCCATCGCGGCACGACGGGCGATGATTTTGTCGGAACCCCACTCGACCGCGGGGAAGGTCGAAACAGGTTCCCGAATCTCCCCGCTGATCGCCGGGTCGTAACCAGTCTGGGTCGTCTGCATCTGGTCCGGATCGACCACGATGTAATCGACCAGCACGCTCGGCACGCGAACCAGCTGGGTTGGAATCGACCCGGCGGCAGTGACACGTTTGACCTGGGCGATCACGATACCGCCGTTGTTGCGGGCAGCCAGTGCCTGATCCATTGCACCGAGAAAGGCACCCTCGTGCTCCATCGAGAGATTGCCGATCTCGTCGGCCGTCGTCGCGCGAATGATGGCGACATCAACCGGAATCGCCTTGAAGTAGAGCCACTCATCACCGTCGAAATGTACGACCTGAACAATTTCGTCAGGGGTCGCGTCGTTCATTCGACCACCGGTGCGGCGGGGATCGACGTACGTGTCCATGCCGACTTTGGTAAGCACCCCGGGTCGGCCAGCGGCGGCATCAGCATGCATGTGGAACAAGATTCCGCTCGGGATGTTGTATGCCTCGATCTCGTTCCGGTAAATCATCTGCCAGATTTTGGGCGAAGGCATCGACGACGGACCGCTCGGGTAAGAACCGGCGATCACGCGCTTGAGGAGACCCGGTTGGGCGATGTGATCGATGCCGTCAATACCGTACATGTCGCCTGCGGCGATCGGATGAATGGTCGTGAGCTGGCGTGGCGCTCCTTCGGCTGCGAAGCGTTCCCCGATGGAGCGGAGCGTTGCGTCGGGACAACCGAGCCCGCTGGAGGAGCTGATGGTCACCGTAGCGCCGTCGGGGATGAGACGCGCCGCCTCCGCCGGGGAAATGACTTTCGAGCGCGCCATCTTTGCCCTCAATCGACCAAGCAATAAGCGATCGGGAAGACCCGGCGTCACCGCTGACAATGGATCGTATCAATGGCGAGTAGTGTACGCAATCGAGAGGCGCTCGTTATTCTGGAACAGTGACGGTTCGTCCAGTCTCGGCTGATTCCGCGACTGCCAGTGCAACAGCCAGCGAACGAATGCCATCTTCACCGGTAGCGGAGGGTT
>Ga0105048_10006953_pt1 | contig 18216 bp, 19 predicted proteins | sample MAT05_FD_78382 | JGI IMG/M metagenome (GOLD analysis project Ga0105048, IMG submission 78382) | Freshwater microbial communities from Lake Fryxell liftoff mats and glacier meltwater in Antarctica - MAT-05 | ecosystem: Environmental > Aquatic > Freshwater > Ice > Liftoff microbial mat | place... | reverse complement strand
GATGACCACCTTGGCTGCCTTCCCTGGCATGACCGGCTCCGCACGGGTGTCAATCTGGGATACCCTGCGAGGATGACGAAAATCCCGTCGTGATGGAAGGCCGATTCAGCCAGCGTGATCTAGCCGCCGATCACTGCTCATGGGTACACCTCTGGTCCTGATCCGGTCGAAGGTCGCCAAGATCGCCACCTTCTGGGCTGGCGATCTTGGCGACCTTCGGCTCTGCATTCCGGCTCTCACACATCGCGGCCATCCCGCCGGTGTTGGCCCAACTGCCGAGGCAGGCAGCTCTGTGCCCCTTGCGACGAGCTAACCTGGGACGACAAAGAGGCACGGCCCTGGCTTGGCTGCCTTTTTCACGGGCGGATCATCAGCAACTGCACGGCGAGCACATTCGTCACGTTGAAGCTGGGGAGCGCGTACCACGGGTCCGCCGCTCGCTTGGCAGTGTTCGCCGCATCCCGATCGAGATTCCTTGGCTTCCGCCGCCATGTTCTGATCGTCGGCGTGCGTGGCGCTGGCGAGTTCGACCGCTCGAAGAACGCGGGTGGGAGGTCGTTGAAGCGAAGCAGCGGTCGGTCGGACGCGAACACCAGCCGTGACTGGCCGTCATCGCTGACGGCCCCGTAGATGGGTTCGTTGCGACCCATGCACACCCCGTCCAGCACGCACATCTTCCCGGTGAACGCCGCCGGAACCGTGGTCACCTCCCGTGCCGTCTCCAGTAGCAAGAGGTCACCCGGCAGCAGTCGCCACGCGTCCACCGCCGTCGCCGGGTGCCCGGCGGGCAGCCGCCACATGTAGCAGGACTGCCGCTCGAAGGCCGGAATCACTGCGTACCGCTCCCTGGTCATCAGGGCGGCGTGGTCGGCCGGTGGGCCGGGGAGCGGCACTTCGCTAACCGGCAGGGTGCCGCGGGTGTCGGGCAGGAACGGCTCGCCCTCACCGGTCGCTGCCCAGTGCGGGTTCACCCGCTCGACCGCCCCGAGCCGGGCGATCAGGTTCCGGGTCGGCGGCTGCACCTCGCGGACGACGATGTTCACGAGCGCCTGCGTGACGCCCAGCGCGCGGGCCAGCCTGGTTTGGTTCCCATCGAAGAGCCGGTCGAGGACGAGAACGAGTCGCTCGCGGGCGGCCTTCTGCCACTCGACCTGTTCCGGCGTCGGTTTTTTCCCCATCGGATGTTTTCCATTGAGAGGATGGACACAATTCATTATTGTCTCTAATAATAGACGTTCTGCGAGGGGTTGCAAGGGCGCAGCAACCCGCTTCTTCGGGGGTGACGGATGGCGAAGGTGACGATCAAGCAGGCGGCGGAGCGGACGGGCCTGTCGACCAGTCTGCTCTACCAGATCTGCGCGGAGCGGCGGTTGCCGCACTTCCGGCTGGGCCGCGAGGGGAAGCGGGGCAAGATCCTGATCGAGAAGGTCGACCTGGAGGCATTCCTGGCGGCGGCCAGGATCGAGGCGGGGGTGTGCGACGACCCGTCCGCCCCGAACAACCGCTCAGTCGCGTGATGTTGGACTGATGGTGAACGGCAGGGCCGCTCCATCATTCAGCATGGGGGCGAGAGGCGATTGGATCCGGGGTCGAGTGACCCGGCAGAAGACGGGGTTAGGAACCGCGAGATTCGCGGGACCACCCCGAGCGAGGCTGAGATGCGGAAAGCGACATGCAACACGACACACCTGACCCGGAAGTCCGGGTTCGACCCGAACGAGACGATCGCCGACGGATGAGCCAGGCCGAACTGATGGGCGGCCACGTCCACGAGACGGCCGGCGGAAAACGAATCCACATCTGGAAGCGGGGGGACAAGTTCATCGCCCGCGGCCGGTTCCAGGGCCGGTACTTCGGGGAAACCCTCGGCGACCAGTCGACCGCCACGACGAAGCGGCGGCGCCTGCTCACCACCATCGAGGACGGGGCATACAGACCGCCCAGCGAGGCCCACCGTAGGCAACTCGCCGACGGCCTCGTGCTGCGACTGACGTTCAGACAACTCGCCGAGGTGTATCTCGCGGCGAAGCGTAAGCAGGTCGGAACCCAGACGGCTACGGACTACCGTGCCCGGCTCATCCCCCTGCTCGCGTTCGCCGAACTCCCGGCGAACCGCAAGCGGTGGCCGCTGGCCGCGGACGTGGACGCGGGGTTCGTGACGGACGCGCGGGCGCACCTCTACGCCTGCCGCACGACCCGAAATGGCCGGACCGGCGGGCAGCCCCGGCCGCTGTCCCCGCGGCAGATCGTGAACGTGATGGAGACCCTGCGGGCGATGCTCGCGTGGGCCGCCGACCCCCGGAACAACAAGCTCCCGCCGGGGTGGTTGAACCCGGTCACCCGCGGCTCGGTCGGCACCCCGCCGGCCAAAGACCCGTTCCGGCGCGACCCGCTGCCCCTGGAAGCGCGCGTGCGGCTGGTCGGGCTCATGGACCGCTGGCAGCTCTGCGCCCTCGTGCCATCTCTGATCCTTCCCATGCGGCCGGACGAGGCCGCCGGGCTGCTCGTCGAGGACGTCGACTTCGGGCACGGCGAGTTGCTGTTCGGGGTGAACGTCGGGGACGTCAACTTCACGAAAAAGAGGGTGTCGTTCCGGCTCCCGTTCCCGGACGAGCTGCGACCGGTCCTACAGGCGGTGATCGACGGTCGCGGCAGCGGGCCGCTGCTGCGGAGTCGCCGGGCGTTCGGCACGGGGATGGGGCCATGCGTCACCTCGTTGTGCGACCTCAAGGCCCGGTTCGACGAGCGTTTGCTCGCGGCGAAGCCCGGCACCATCCAGACCGACCACGACCGGAAGCTGCTGTTCCGCCGCCTGCTCCGGGAACTCGGCGGGGTGAGTGCGGACGCCATGAACCGGGAGTTCAAGGCGCTGCTCACGGCGGCCGGTATCGACACCGGGGCGACGCTGTACACGCTCCGCTCGTCGGTGACGACGACCATGAGTACGGGGGCGAAGCTCGCCCACCTGGAACTGACGTACCTGACCAGCCACAGCACCCGGGACATCCTCACCCGGTACACGAGCCTGGACGTGCACGGCGAAATACGGAAGTACTTCGACCACGTCCGCCCACTGCTCGACGCGGTCAAGCGGCGGTGCGGCGAGTGGAACCTCGGAACTGCGGTCACCGGGTCCGGGAAGATAGTGAGCGAGAGCTTGTGACCGAGACGGCGGTGATGTTGGAGAAGTTGGGGCTCAGCTCAGGGGCAACCCGGAAGAGCACCAAGCAACGGACGGAACGGGGCCGCTGCCGAATGCAGGTAACCGGCCGGCCCGTCCAGCACCAATGTGAAGGAGTGGCCGATGCGATGTAAACTCGTCCTCAGCGTGTTCGCTGAGTCGGAAGCGTCGGGGGAGACGGTGGAGCTGTGCCCCGGCGGCCTGGTCGAGGAACACCCCTCGATGGAGTCGTTGATCATGAGCCTCGATGTGGCCTGCGAGCAGGGCTGGGGTGCGGCGTCGCAGGAGCAGCTGTGAGAGTTCTACGACCGCCTGGCTCGTGAAGCTGATGCCGTCCACCCGCGCTCTTCGCCTTCATGAGCAGGCAAGTCGACCGAACTCAGGAGGCAAGCTAAAGCAGGGGCAGAAGGCCCCGGCGCGGAACCAACCGAGAGTACGGTGACAGTATGCGACTGCGGCAACTGTGACGCCTACAAGGGAACCACTCAAGCCAACCCGTCGGCCCGATTCAACCGTAGCGGGCCGACGGGTTCATCCCACAACCCTTCTCCGCGGTTTCGCGGTGCATAACTGGTGCACGTTTGGTGCACACCTAACCCTATAATGCCCCTCAAGCTGGGCTCGTGGCCCGGCCGATGAGATGTTGCGAACGCCTACTTTTTCCAGTGGATTAGTGCGATCAGGCGGCAATTGTCGAGGGGGCTAAAAGTGTGTCTGGGAGATTCCCTCCCTCTCCGCATCAGCAACGCACAAAACCCCGGCCAGCCCGGGGTTTTGTCATTTCAAGCAGCCTCCGGGTCACCGCGATTTCCGCTTCCCCGACGGCTTCGTGGGCTTCGGAGCCACGGGGATGACGACCGGCCGGGGGTGGAGCTCGCGGTAACCCGCCTCCTCCCGCTCGGCGACGGCCCGGTGGTACGCGGCGACCGCCCGGTCGCGGTCGCGGTACTCGCGGTCGCGGGCCTCCCCCGACGACTCCCGCCAGTCCGCCCGGACCTTCCCGAACCGCGTGCGGACGGCGTCCCCGTCCAGGGCGACGACCCAGAACATGCCGTCGGCCACGAACACCCGCCGGGTGAGCGACCGCCCGGTCTCGGCGAAGCCCTCCGCGAGCTTCGCCACGACGGCCGCCTCGAACTCGTCGTGGTTCGTCAGGACGTGCTCGACCACGCGGCCCTCGTCCGTGACCCGGTGGCCGAAGCCGGCGGGCTGGTCGAGGAAGATCAGCTTGCACGTGTGGGGCGGCTCGCCGCCGACCAGTTCGCGCACGATCACGCTGCGTCCTTTCCACGGGAGGGTGCCGACCGCGGCCCTCTCGAACGAGTTTATGAAGTCGGTCCGCCCGCCACCCGGCCCGCGGGAGGCCGCCGCTATACTGCGAGGACGCCAGAAACACGGGACGCGACACGTCGATTCCGTGACCGAATGCCGCCGAACAGGGGGAGAGCCGTGGGGGACGTGGACGGGCCGGCCGTGATCGCCGCCACCCGGCGGTGGGTGGCCGGGGTGGTGGTCGGGTTGAACCTGTGCCCGTTCGCCCGCCGCGTGACCGACGCCGGGCTGGTCCGGTACGCGGCGACCGACGCCGGGGACGAGGAGGAGCTACTCGGGGCACTGGGCGCGGAGTTGGCTGCACTCGTGGCCGCCCCGCGGGCGGAGGTCGAGACGACCCTGTTGATTCACCCGCGGGCGCTCCCGGCGTTCCCGGAGTTCAACGACTTCCTTGCCGAGGCCGACCGGCTGGTCCGCCGCCTCGGGCTGACTGGAGTCGTTCAGTTGGTCGGGTTCCACCCGGAGTTCCGGTTCGCGGGCGCGGACCCCGACGCCCCCGAGAACTACACCAACCGGTCCCCGCACCCGATGCTCCACCTCCTCCGGGAGGAGAGCGTCACGGAGGTGGCGGGCGACGCGGCCGCGCTGGCCGAGATCCCGCGTCGGAACACCGAAACCCTCCGTGCCCTGGCCCGGGAGGGAATCCTCGCCCGCCTCGCAACGGACCCCGACGAGCGGCCGCGGTGACAGCGCCCGACTGGTCCCGTGGGTGAGCGCGAGCTGGGCGTCGCAGTTTACCGGGGACGGGACCGGGGTGATGCCCACGGCAGCGCGGCCGCGTCCGACCGCGACCACAGCCCGAGGGCGATCACGACCACGACCGCCCCGGCATACACCGGACGGGACCGCCGGCCGGGGTGGGTGGCGGGCGCCCCCATGGCTTACCCTCAAGGCTCCGGGCGTCCCCCGGGATCAGTGGGGTGGGTCGCCGGGCGGCGGGCCGGCGAACCGGTAGGCGTCGCCCAGAACCGTTCGGGTCAGGTGGATGACCTCCTGGGCGTGCCCGCGGAAGTGAGCCACACTGCGGACCGCCAGCCCGAGGGCCGTCGCCGGCTGCCCCCGGAACGAACAGGCCCGCGACCAGCCGGCCGCAGCCGGCCCGGTCAGCACCGCCGCAGCGTCCTCGACCGCCGACCGCAGGGCGTCCAGTAGGGCGGCCCCTCGGATCAGCCCCCGCGCGTCGAACTCGGCCTGCCGGTCCCGTGCGTCGGGGGCACCGCCCAACTCGCTGCCGATGAGTTGGCGGACGTTCCCGGCTAGGTGCAGGACGAGGTTCCCGACGCTGTTGAGGTCGGCGCGGGGCCGCCACCACACCTGGGCGTCGGACAGCTGGGCCAGGCAGTGCTCGATGCGGCCCAGAGCCTGCCCGAGTTCGTCCGCCAGCTCCTGGCCCACCAGGGCCGCGGTGTCGTCGGTCATGTCGTACCCCGCTCAGTTAGCCGTGCCGGGTTCGGGTGACGGCTCACTCGGCGACGACGGCCACCAATTCGATCTCGACCAGCCAGTCCGGGACGACCAGGGCGGCGACCCCGACCAGCGAGCTGGCCGGCGGGTTCACGGGGTCGAGGTAGCGGCCCCGGACCTCCCGGACCACCGGGACGTACTCGGGCTTCAACCCGACGACGAAGTACGTGATCTTCACCACGTCGCGGAAGGTCGCCCCGGCCGCGGCCAGCGCCGTCCCGAGGTTCTGGAACGTCCGCTCCACCTGGGCGCGGAAGTCTCCGCGGCCGACCACCTCGCCCCGCTCGTCCACGCTCACCTGGCCGGAGACGTGGACCGTCCGCCCGTCGGTCGCGGTGACGACATGGGTGAACCCGGCGGTCGGGTTCAGGCCGGGCGGGTTGATGAACTGCTTCGGCACGGGTGCGGCCCTCGGCGGGAAACGGGGTGGTCCGGGTCGATTGTAGTAGCCGTCTGGTACAATCACCTCACCCCCAACCCCGCCGCTGAGCCCGCCGGCGGGCGGTTCAGTCCGCCGCGGCGGGGGGCATGTAGAGGGTCACCGTTCTCGGGAGCGGGGTGAACCAGCCGGTCCGCACGCCGGCGGACTTCAGCCCGCGGCCGGCCCAACAGTTACACGTGTTGAGGGCGTGGTAGGAGCCGGTCGCGTGGTAGAAGGCGTCGATCGGGCCGTACGCGCCCCCCTCGATGGGCACGAACCGGCCGCCCTCGTCGCGGCGGAACGTGCCCAGGACGTGTTCGACCAGGCGGCGGTACTGTTCGTGGGAAATCCTAACAGTCCTGGCCCCGGCGGGCTTGACCGTGTCGTCCCACATCTCGACGTGCATGCAGGTCGCGGACGGCCAGAACACCGCCCGGAACACGGTCCCCGCCTTCAGGTCGGCGTAGGACCGGGTGTCGACGTAGAACTCCTTGTTGCCCCAGCCGAGCGCGACGCGCGTGGCCCCGCCGACGTCCCCCGCGAAGTCGCCCGCCGGGAAGAGCGGGCGCCAGTCCATCGTCTCGTTGCGGATCGGCAGGACGAGGTCGGCGTGGATCTCGGTCGAGGTGACCGTGATCTCCACGCCGTCGGCCGTCGGCGCGAAGTCGTTGTTGACCGGGATCAGACCGACCAGCACGAGGAGGCCGTAGAGTACAATCACGAAGAGGACCAGCTGGCCGCAGCGGAGGAGGGCGCGGACGGTCCGGCCGAGGAGGGTGCGGCGCGACGCGGGGATGGTCTTGTTCGAGGTCATGTCGTCGGCCGTCCCCGGATCTCGGGCGGTTAACCCACCTTCCCGTACTGCTTATCGTAGTAGCACAGGTAGTCCTTCGTCTTGATCCCCGCGACCCAGGCCGCGTTCGCCGCGTACCAGTCGATCGTCTCGCGGATGCCGCGCTCGAACGTCCACGCCGGCCCCCACCCCAGCTCGCGCTCGGCCTTCGCGCAGTCGATCGCGTAGCGGCGGTCGTGGCCGGGGCGGTCCTTCACGTACTTGATCAGCGACCGCGGCTTCCCCAGCAGGTCCAGCAGCGTGTGCGTCAGGTCGAGGTTCGTCTTCTCGCACTTGCCGCCGAAGTTGTACACCTCGCCCGGCGTCCCCTTCCGCCACGCCGCCTCCACGCCGGTGCAGTGGTCCGTCACGTGAATCCAGTCGCGCACCTGTTGGCCGTCGCCGTACACCGGAATCGGCTGGTCCGCGAGGATGTTCGTGACGAACAGCGGGATCAGCTTCTCGGGGAACTGGTACGGGCCGTAATTGTTCGAGCAGCGGGTGATGACCGCGGGCAGGCCGAACGTGTGCTGGTACGCCTGCACCAGCATGTCCGCCCCGGCCTTGCTCGCCGAGTACGGGCTGTTCGGATGCAGCGGCGTCTCCTCCGTGAACAGCCCGGTGTCGCCGAGGCTGCCGTACACCTCGTCGGTCGAGACCTGTACGTACTTCTTGACGCCGAACTCGCGGGCGGCGTCGAGCAGGAGCTGCGTGCCGATCACGTTGGTGCGCAGGAACGGCCCGCTGTCCTGGATGCTGCGGTCGACGTGGCTCTCGGCGGCGAAGTGGATCACGTCGGTGACCCCGCGTCCCATCACGGCACGGACGGTGTCGCGGTCGGTGATGTCGCCCTTCACGAACGTGTAGCGCGGGTTCTTGTCCACGCCCGCCAGGTTCGCCAAGTTGCCGGCGTAGGTGAGGGCGTCGAGGTTGACGACCGTCACGCCCGGGTCGGTGGCGAGGAGGTGGCGGACGAAGTTCGAGCCGATGAACCCGCACCCGCCGGTGACGAGCAGTGTGGACATCCTGACCCTCCGGTGACGGGGGTCGGTTTAGCCGGAAACGCCGGGCACGTCAAACCGGACTGGAGGGGGGCAAGGGTTTAAGCCAGGAGGGCGCCTGAGCGAGCCCGGGGCGGAAGCCCCGGGCGGCGTCGGCGTGGCACCCGGGGCATGGCTCCCAAGAACTCCGCCGCGGGCCGCCCGGGGCTTCCGCCCCGGGCTAGCGAAGGCGCCCTCCGGGCTCAAGCCCTGAGCCAAGATCGGCCCGAAAACCGCCGCTGAAATTGGAAGTCACGACCGTCGCGGTCATCACGTCGGCGAGCAGGGCGAGAGCGGTTTCGACCTGCGCCGCGGTCACGCACAGCGGCGGGCAGAAGCGGATACCAGCCTCGCCGCACGTGAGGAGAAGCAGTCCCCGGTGGAAGCACGCCTGGATAACGGCTTCGCGACCGCTCACGTCGGCGGCGGTCATCAGCCCCAGGCCGCGGACGTTCGCCAGCCCCGCGAGCCCCTTCAGCCCCGCGCGGAGCTGTTCGCCGCGGGCCGCCGCGTTGGCGACGTACTCGCGCTCGAGCAGGTCGATGGTGGCGAGCGCCGCCCGGCAGCTGACCGGGTTGCCGCCGAACGTGCTGGCGTGACTGCCGCTCGGCCAGTCCATCACGTCGGCCCGTGCCACGATCGCCCCGAGCGGCATCCCGCTGGCGATCCCCTTCGCGGCGCACAGGATGTCCGGCTCGACGCCGTAGTGATCGCAGGCGAACATCATCCCGGTGCGGCCCATGCCGGACTGCACTTCGTCGGCGACGAGGAGGATGCCGTGCCGGTCGCACAGCGAACGCAGGGCCGGCAGGCAACCCGGCGGTAGCGGGTGGTAGCCGCCTTCGCCCTGGATCGGCTCCACGAAGATCGCCGCGACCTCTTCCGGCGGGCAGGTGCGGCGGAACAGCGTGTACGTGAGGTCGTCCACGAGGCCGCAGCGGCCACCGCCGCAGTTGCTCGCGCACTCCCGCGGGAAGTCGATGTGGTGGATGTCCGGCACCAGCGGCGAGAAGCCGCGCCGGTGGACGAGCTTCGACCCGCTCAGCGACATCGCCCCATAAGTGCGGCCGTGGAAGGCGCCGAAGAAGGACACCACGCGGTTCCGCTTCGTGTGCCAGCGGGCGAGCTTCAGGGCCGCTTCGACCGCCTCGGCGCCGCTGTTCGTGAAGAACACCTTCTTCGGCGACCGCCCCGGGGCGATCTTCGCTATCCGCTCCGCGAGGTCGATCTGCGGGCGGTAGTAGAAGTCGGTGCCGCTCATGTGGAGCAGCTTGTCCGCCTGGTCGTGGACCGCGGCGACCACCTCCGGGTGGCAGTGCCCGGTGGCGGTCACGGCGATGCCGGCGGTGAAGTCGAGGAAGCGGTTGCCGTCCACGTCCTCGACGACGCAGCCGCTGCCGCGCTCGACGACGAGCGGGTAGACGCGCGTGTACGACGGCGACACGTACTCGGCGTCGCGCGCCAGCAGCGCCGCGGCCTTCGGACCCGGTAGCGGGGTGCGAATGTCGGGGACGGACACGCCGTCGAACGCGAACGTGGTACTCACGGTGGGCCTCCCGGACGGGCGGCTACTCGCCGGGGGGCAACCCGAGCCCCTGGCGGACCTGACGGGTGTACTGAACGATACCGAGCTGCGTCGCCTGCTCCAACGTCTCGCCCCAGTAGCGGGAGCCGGTCTCGTTCGGCCGGCCGGCGAGGACGTGGAAGGGGATGTCCTTGTCGCGGCCGCCGGGGTACGTGAGGCGGATCACGCCGCGGATGTTGCAGTGGGCGCCGGCGGCGAGCCCGTCGAGCGGGCCTTCGGGCAGCTCCACCGCGGGCGCCTCGCCGAGTTGCACGCCGGCCGCGGGGGCGCCGCCCCGGAACGCCAGCGCCCCGGCCGCCTGCTGGGCGAGCTGCCGGTCGCCGCTGGCCGCGGCCGAACGGGACAGCTCGTAGGCCGCCGCGTCGGCCGTGCGGTTCGGGCCGGCGCCGAGGCCGGTGGCGCTCCGCCCGCCGACCTGGACGGTGCCGCCCTCCTCGGTCCGCGGCGCCGGCTCGGCCGCCTTCGACACCAGCCGGAACGACGTGACCACCACGTCGACGCGCTCGGGCTTCTCGGGCAGGTCGGCGACGACCGCCTCGGTCGCCTTCTGAAGCCGGAACCAGGGGTTCTCCTTCACCCGGCTGAACCGGTAGAGCGACACGACCGGCCCCTCGAACGTCTCCTTCTCCCACGCGGGGCGGCGGTCTTCGAGAACCACCCACGACCCGCTCGCCCGACTCGGCTCCGGGAACGGCTCGACGAGTTTGGGCGCGGACTGGCACCCGACGACGAATGCAGCGACACCGAACGCGATCACCCGGTTCATGCCCCGCTCCCCTCGCTCCCCCGTGCGAACGCGGGGGTATGCCGACCTGAACAGGAGCGGTCAAGTCGTGTTGCCGCTTGCGGCTTCGCGCTCCCCAGCGCGAAGCCGCAAGCGGCAACTCATCTCACCCGGGCGCCCCCTCGATCGCCGCCGTCAGCCCCTGGGCCATCTTGATGTCGGTGCCGTGGTTCACCGTCCACGCCGTCGGGTGCGTCACCGCCGACACCAGCGCCGCGGCCGACGGGTGACCGTTGCCGCTCCGCTTCACGCCGCCGAACGGCAGGTGGACCTCCGCCCCGATGCACGGCAGGTTCACGTACCCCATGCCGTAGTCGCACTCGTCGCGGAACAGACGCATCCGCCGGTAACTCTCCGTGATCACCGCTAGCGACAGACCGTACTCCGTCGCGTTGGCGATCCGCACAGCCTCGTCATCGTCGCGGAACGGGATCAGCGCGACGTGCGGGCCGAACACCTCCTCACGGGTACAGCGCATCGCCGGGTCGTGCCCGGTGCGGTACACGAACGGCGCCACGAAACAGCCGTCGCCAGCGGGCCGCTCCGACTCCAACAACACACTCACGCCCTCGTCGTGGGCCACCCGGGTGTAGCCGAGCACCTTCTCGACCGCGGCCGGGTTCACCAGCGGGCCGGCGAAGTTCGACGGGTCGAGGGGTGCGCCAAAGCGGAGCCGGCGGGTGTTGGCCACGAACGCTTCCGCGTAGCGGTCGATCAGCGATTCCTGCACGAGAATTCGGCTCGCCGACACGCAGCGCTGCCCCGTCGTCTTGAACGCCGACAGCACGCCCGCCGTCACCGCCAGGTCGAACCGGGCGTCGTCGCAGACGATCACCGCGTTCTTGCCGCCCATCTCGGCCGCGACGATGCGATCGTGCATCGACGCGGAAATCTCCTGGATGCGGCGTCCGACCTCGTAGCTGCCGGTGAAGCAGACGACGTTCACCCGCGCGTCCCGGACCAGCGCCTCACCTGCCGCCCCGTCGCCGTGGACGAGGTTGATCGTGCCCGCGGGGAAGCCGGCTTCCGCGAACAGTTCGACGAGCCGCTGGCCGACCGCGGGCGTGTCCTCGCTCGGCTTGAACACGCACGTGTTCCCTTCGAGCAGGCTCGGCCCGAGCATCCACAGCGGCACCGCGAACGGAAAGTTCCACGGGGTGATGACGCCGACGACGCCCCACGGCTTCCGCCGCACGAACGCGTCCTTCTCCGCAATCTCGGACGCGATCACTTCGCCGAACGGGAGCCGCCCGGAGCCGAAGACGTACTGCACCATGTGCAGCCCCTCGACCACCTCGGCCCGGCACTCGGTCACGTTCTTGCCGCACTCGCGGGCCATGAGCTCCGCCAGCGCGTCGGTGTCGCGCTTGATCAGCTGCGCGAGCCGGTCGAAGCACTCGGCGCGAAGGACGCGGCTGGTGCGCCGCCACGCCGGGAACGCGGCCCTTGCGGCGGCCACGGCGTCCGACACCTCCGCGGCCGTCGCCTGCGGGAACGTACCGACGTGCTCCGTCCAGCGGGCGGGCTCGTGGCTGGCGAAGTCGGCACGGGGGGCGGACCACTCCCCGCCGATGAGCAGGCGGCCGGCGACGGGCATGGGACACCTCGGACGTGACACCGAATTGTACGCCGCCTCCCGGCCCCGTCTCAAGTTCCGCGCCCGCTTGCGGCTTTGCAGGCTCCCGCACACGTCGTAAACTTCCCGTGCCCTCCCGCCGCCCGCCCCCTCCCGCCCCGGAGACGCCGACCGATGTCCTTCCGCCTCCTGCCGCTCGCGGCCGGCGTCCTCGCCGTCGCCACCGCGGCCCTGTCCGCCCAGCCGCCCGCCGCCCTGGGTCCGACCGACTGGCCGCAGTGGCGCGGCCCCAACCGCGACGGCAAGTCGGCCGAAACCGGCCTCCTCAAGAGCTGGCCGAAGGACGGCCCGCCGCTGGCCTGGACCGCGTCCGGCCTCGGCGACGGCTTCGGCACGCCGACCGTCGTCGGGGGGAAGGTCTACCTGATGGGAACGAAGGACGGCAAGGACGGCGTCCACTGCTTGAACGAGGCCGACGGCAAGGCGGTCTGGTTCGCCCCGCTCGGCGCGTCCGCCGTCCGGGACCGGAACAACGGTTCCGGCAGTCAGCCGACGTACAGCAACGGGAAGCTCTACGCCGTGACGATCAACGGCACCGTCGCGGCGGTCGACGCCAAGACCGGCAAGGTCGCGTGGACGAGGAGCTACGAGGAGTTCGGCGCCAAGGCCGGCGGGTGGGGCTTCAACGAATCCGTCCTGGTGGACGGCGACAAGGTGATCTGTAACCCCGGTGCGAGCAAGGGTGCCGTCGTCGCCCTCAACGCCAAGACCGGGGCGACGGTGTGGGCCACGCCGATCAACCCGGTCGGCGGCGGCGGCGGGTACTCGTCGGCGGTCAAGATGACGGTGGGGACCATCCCGACCTACGTCTGCCTCCTCGGCAGCGAGGCCGGAGTCGTTGGCGTCCACGCCACCACCGGCAAGAAGCTCTGGCAGTACGCCGACAAGGGGACGAAGGGCGGGGTCGCTCAGATTCCGACGCCGGTCGTCTACGAGAACAAGGTGTGGGTGTCGTGCAGCTACGGTAAGGACGGGGGGGCGGCACTGCTCGACCTGACGGCGTCGGGGAACGACAAGATCGACATGAAGGTGGTGAAGGCCTACGGGAAGCCGGAGTTGAACAACCACCACGGCGGGATGATCCTGGTCGGCATGCACGTCTTCTTCGGCCACGACCAGAATAAGGGCGTTCCCGTGTGCTACGACATCACGACCGGCGAGAAGGCCTACCATGAGGACCGCGAGCTCCCGGGCATGTCCGGCTCGGCGGCCATCACCTTCGCCGACGGGAAGCTGTACTACCGCTACCAGAACGGGATGATGGTGCTGGTGGACCCGGACCCGACGCAGTTCAAGGTGGTGTCGTCGTTCAAGCTGCCGCCGCCGAACAACGCCAAGTTCCCGCAGAGTTGGCCGCACCCGGTCGTGGCCAACGGCCGCCTCCTCGTCCGCGACCAGGACAAGGTCTATGCGTACAGCGTGAAGGGGACGACGAACTGACGCCGACAGAAAGCCCGGGGACGGCCGTCCCCGGGCTTTCGCGTTCCCGCTTGCACCGGCCGCGGACTATGCTCTAATGACAGTGCCCCCCCCCCCCCGCGCACGTCACCCGCCATGCCCACCGCACCCCACGCCCACCGGATCGGCCTGACCCGCCGCGAGGCCGTCCAGGTCGGCTACTCGGGCCTCCTCGGCCTCGGCATGGCGGCTGCCGCCCCGGCCCAGTCGGGCGGCTCGCGCCGCAAGCCGAACTCGGTCATCATGGTGTTCCTCACCGGCGCCGCGAGCCAGCTGGAAACGTTCGACCCGAAGCCGGACAACCCCGCCGAGATCCGCGGCGAGTTCGGCACCGCCGCCACCCCGATCGCCGGCGTGCGCCTCGGCGAACACCTGCCGCTACTCGCCGCCCGCGCCGACAAGTACGCCCTGGTCCGCACCCTCGCCCACACCGACAACAACCACACCGCCGCCACCCACCACCTGACCACCGGGGCGAAGCAGCCCGGCGTGCGGTTCGACAAGCCGCTGTCGCGCGACGACTACCCCGTCTACGGCTCCGGCCTCGCCTACCTCCGCCCGCGCACCGACGGCGTCCCCGCTGCGGTCGCGCTGCCGACGTTCCTCGGCGACGGCCCGCTGGTGTGGCCCGGCCAGCACGCCGGCTTCCTCGGCCCGCGGTACGACCCGTTCCAGGTCACTCAAGACCCGAACCTCCGGTCGTTCGCCATCGACAACCTCCGCCCGACCGGCATCGACGTGGACCAGCTCCGCGACCGCGCCGCCCTCCTCGACGCGGTGAACGCCCAGCGCCGCAGCATGACCGCCAGCGCCGAGGGACGGCGGCTGAGCGACTCGCAGCAACACGCCATCACCGTGCTCACGTCCGGCCGGGTGGCGACGGCGTTCGAGATCGAGAAGGAGTCGGCCGCCGTCCGCGACCGCTACGGCCGTCACAGCTTCGGCCAGTCGCTGCTGCTGGCCCGCCGGCTGGTCGAGAGTGGCGTGTCGGTGGTGCAGGCGAACATGGGTCGCGTCCAGAACTGGGACCACCACGGCAACATCTTCCCGACGATGCGCCGCCTCCTGCCGCCGCTCGACGCCGGCGTGTCCGCCCTCCTCGACGACCTGGGCGAGCGCGGCCTGCTGGAGACGACGATGGTCGTGGTGGTGGGCGAGTTCGGGCGGACGCCCAAGGTCATCAACGCCGGCCGCGACCACTGGGCGCCGTGCTTCAGCGCCCTGTTCGCGGGGGCCGGCGTGCGGCCGGGGATCGTCGTCGGGCGGTCCGACAAGACGGCCGCGTACCCGGCGACGACGCCGTATTCGCCGGACGACCTGGGGGCGACGGTGTATCACGCCCTGGGGGTGGACCCGGCTAGTGAGGTGCGCGACCGGCTCGACCGCCCCGTGCAGCTGAACCGCGGCGAAGTCATCCGCCCGCTGTTCAGTGGGGCGTAACATTCCGCCGCTTGCGGCGTAGCACCGCCGTGCTACGCCGCAAGCGGCGACCTTTCGGAACTCTCCCATGTCCCGTTACTTTATCGCGGCGTTCGCCGCCTCTCTCCTCACGCCCCACCTCCGTGCCGAGCCCGACGTGGTCGTCTACGGCGCCACCGCCGGCGGCGTCGCGGCCGCGGTGCAGGTGGCGCGGATGGGCAAGACCGTCGTCGTGATCGAGCCCGGCAAGCACGTCGGCGGCCTGACTTCCGGCGGCCTCGGCTACACCGACAGCGGCAACAATCGCGTCATCGGCGGCATCGCCCGCGAGTTCTACCAGCGCGTCAAGAAGCACTACGACGACCCCGCCGCGTGGCCGTTCGGCAAGCGCGAGGCGTTCAGCGGCTACCGCCCCGCCGAGGACGCGATGTGGGTGTTCGAGCCGCACGTCGCCGAGAAGCTCCTCCGCGAGTTGCTCGCCGAGCACAAGGTCGAAGTGGGCTTCGGCGAACGCATCGACCGCAAGCGCGGCGCGACGCTCGGCGGCAAGCGCATCCGCTCCTTCCGCACCGAGTCCGGCAAGGTCGTGGAAGGCAAGGTGTTCATCGACGCGACCTACGAGGGCGACCTGATGGCCGCCGCCGGCGTGAGCTACGCGGTCGGCCGGGAGCCGAATTCGCGCTACGGCGAGAGCCTCAACGGCGTCGCCCGCAAGTGGAACACGCACACCCACCGCTTCCTCAGCCGCGTCGATCCGTTCGTGAAGCCGGGCGACCGCGCCAGCGGCTTCGTGTTCGGCATCGACCCGGGTCCGTACCCCGCCGACGGCGAGGGCGACAACCGCATCCAGGCGTACTGCTTCCGCATGTGCATGTCGAACGTGCCGGAGAACCGCGTGCCGTTCCCGCGGCCGGACGGCTACGTCGAGGCGTGGTACGAGCTGCTGTTCCGGAACTTCGAGGCCGGCGACCTGCGGCTGCCGCTGAAGATCGACATGATGCCCAACGGCACCACCGACACGAACAACAACTACGCCGTCAGCACCGACTTCATCGGCCAGAACTACCGCTACCCCGAGGGCGACTACGCCGAGCGCGACCGCATCACGAAGCAGCACGAGTTGTACCAGAAGGGGCTGATGTGGTCGCTGGCGAACCACCCGCGGGTGCCGGAGCAAATTCGTGACAAGTTGAAGGTGTGGGGGCTGGCGAAGCGCGAGTTCCCCTCCACCGGCCACTGGCCGCACCAGCTGTACGTCCGCGAGGCCCGGCGGCTGGTGAGCGACCACGTCATGACCGAGGCCGACTGCCGCCGTACCCGCGACACGCCGCAGAGCGTCGGCATGGGTTCGTACAACATGGACTCGCACAACTGCATGCGCTGGGTGACGCCTGACGGCACCGTGCAGAACGAGGGCGACGTGCAGGAGTCGCCCGGCGGGCCGTACCGCATCAGCTACAAGTCGGTGGTGCCTAAGACCGGCGAGTGCCCGAACCTCCTGGTCCCCGTGTGCGTGGCGAGTACGCACATCGCCTACGGCTCGATCCGCATGGAGCCGGTGTTCATGGTTCTCGGCCAGAGCTCGGCCACGGCCGCCGTGCTGGCGCTGGAAGCCGGCACCGACGTGCAGGCCGTGGACTACGCCCGGCTGCGGACACGGCTGCTAGCCGACAAGCAGGTGTTGGAGTTCGCCGCGCCGCCGTACAAGGGCGGCATCGACCCGAAGAAGTTGCTCGGGGTCGTGGTGGACGACGCCCAGGCGGAGCGGGTCGGGTTCGAGACGGTGAGTACGAGCGTCGGCCCGTTCGTCGGCACCGGCTACCGACACGACGGTAACACCGACCGCGGCAAGCAGACGACCCGGTTCACGCCCGACCTGCCGACTGCCGGCCGCTACAAGGTGCGCGTCGCGTACACGGCCAACGCCAACCGGGCGACGAACGTGCCGGTCACGGTCGTTCACGCCGGGGGAACGACGAAGGCGACGGTGAACATGCGTCGCCCGCCGGCCGTGAGCGAGTTGTTCGCGGAGGTGGGCACGTTCCGCTTCGAGGCCGGTCGCGGCGGGTCGGTGACGATCGGCAACGCCGACGCCGACGGCTACGTCATCGCCGACGCCGTCGTGTTCGTGCCGGTGAAGGATTGAGCGGGTCGCGGAACGGAAGTGCGCAGGGCGGGAGAAAGGCTGCGCGAACGTTACCCGTCGGAGGCGTCATCGAGCGGGCTCGGCGTCTTGGTGAACCACTGGTTCACGACCCAGGCGCCGACCGCCACCACGACGGACGCCACGCAGAATTCGGGTAGCACCTCGCGCGGCATGGCCAGTGCGAGTAGGCAGAACGTGAACGCCAGCACCGCCCAGGGCGGCTTCACCGCCGGGGCGTCATCCGTCACGATTGGTCCGGTCAGCACGGCTTGCACAAATCCCCCCGTTAACTGCGTGCGTATCAAGGCAACCACCGTGCCGGGGACGTGACCAAAGACTGCCCGCTTCACACGACGAGGGATGCCGATGGCGACCGAGTATCAGAACCCGGGGCCAAGCCGCGACGAGATCGACGCCAGCCACGGACCGCTCGTGCTGGAGTTTGGCACGGACTGGTGCGGCTACTGTCAGGGTGCGCAGTCGCACATCGCCGATGCGCTGGCCGGGTATGCCGGGGTACCGCACACGAAAGTCGAGGACGGCACCGGGCGGCCGCTCGGGCGGTCGTTCCGCGTAAAGCTGTGGCCGACGGTGATCGCCCTGCGCGACGGGAAAGAAGTCGCGCGGGTCGTGCGGCCGAGTTCGTCGGATGAGATACGACAGGCGTTGGCGTCGCTTGCGAAGCCCGCCGGCTGATCGGGCAGGTAAGCGGAAAGCCGGGGGACGGCCGTCCCCGGGCTTCGCCCGGAAATGCAAACAGCCCGCCGGATTTAGCCGGCGGGCTGTGATGATCTTTGACGGGTGTGTGGTGGTGTGGTGTGGGTCGGGGGCATGGCTGCTCTCGGGGGTTACCCGGGCAGCGTGTGTGTCATCCTTAGAAAGGAGGTGATCCAACCGCAGGTTCCCCTACGGTTACCT
>Ga0105048_10006952_pt1 | contig 18216 bp, 9 predicted proteins | sample MAT05_FD_78382 | JGI IMG/M metagenome (GOLD analysis project Ga0105048, IMG submission 78382) | Freshwater microbial communities from Lake Fryxell liftoff mats and glacier meltwater in Antarctica - MAT-05 | ecosystem: Environmental > Aquatic > Freshwater > Ice > Liftoff microbial mat | place... | reverse complement strand
CACGAGTATTTTTATCAACGGAGAGGGATGTAAATAAAGAAAAAAAGCCGACAATGTTGCGAGCATTATCGGCTTCGAGTGGCCCGCTACCGAATTGAGGTTCGGATTAGATGAAGCTGTATGAGGTACATACAGTCCACCTTTGCGGGTAGTTTTTGCCTTATCAAACCAAAAACAAGTTAAAATTATGCAAAAAAATGTACGAACCAAAGCGTTCCTGCTTAAAGCAATGAGAATGACGGTTACCCAATTGATGCTGCTAGTCGGATTTTGTGGATTAGCAAGTGCTCGGGACAGCAAAGCCCAGGAAGTACTTAATACAACAGTTTCGCTCAAAATCGAATCTGTTGAGATTAAAAAAGTATTTAGCCAAATCGAAAGACAGGCAGATGTGAAATTTGTGTATAGCCCCAACACGATTCGGTCTGACCAAAAAGTGTCGCTGGCTACCACCAACAAACTCTCGGAAGTATTGAGAGAATTGTTGATACCACTGGACATTTCGTACGAAGTGGTAGGGACAAGGATTTTGTTGCGAAAAAAAATCCCTGAAAAAACTTCGTCCTTAGAAGAGCGCGTAATTCCTGTATTGGAACCCCAAGAGCAAATAGTCAGGGGAAAAGTATCTGATGCCGAGCATGGCGACGGGCTTCCTGGGGTGAGTATTTTGCTAAAAGGAACCCAAAAAGGGACAACCACGAATCCAAACGGTGAGTTTTCGATAGCCGTTCCCGACGAAAAAGCCGTCTTGGTTTTCAGCTTTGTAGGTTATGAGCCACAAGAAATAGTGGTAGGTAATCGTACGCTGCTTAATGTTGGTCTAAAGGCCGATACCAAAGCGTTGAACGAGGTGGTAGTGGTAGGATACGGAACGGTCAAAAAAAGCGACTTGACAGGGTCGGTGACGCAGGTAAAATCCAAAGAACTGAATGCTTTTCCGACGTCCAACGTATTACAGGCCTTATCTGGACGGGCAGCAGGGGTGCAAGTTACCCAAAATACGGGTGCACCAGGCGGTGGAGTAAGTGTGCGTATTAGAGGAACCAACTCAATCCAAGGAAGCAATGAACCACTTTATGTTATTGACGGATTCCCTACTTCTGGCAGTAATCCGACGGTACTTAACAATGCGGATATTGAAAGTGTTGAAATCCTGAAAGACGCCTCTGCCACTGCTATTTATGGTTCTCGGGGGGCGAATGGTGTAGTGCTGATTACCACCAAACGAGGAAAAGCGGGCAAGACAAGGGTGGATTTCGAGACGAGTTTCAGTTCGCAGACCTTGCGGAAGAAGCTGGATTTAATGAATGGAAAAGAGTATGCCATGCTCTATAATGAGCAAGCAGTCAATGATAAATTAAATCCTTATTTTAGCCAAGCACAGGTCGATGGTTTTGGCGAGGGTTTTGATTGGCAAAACTTGGTTTTTCAACGTGCTCCCATGAAGACCACTTCTTTGAACATAAGCGGTGGAAACGATAAAACGCAGTTTTCTGTCTCGGGCAGCTTCTTTGGGCAGGATGGCATTGTGAAGGGCAGTGATTATAACCGCTATTCATTACGAACAAATATTAATCACAAAGTTAGTGAAAAATTCAGCGTTAATTTATCAAGTACCCTAACGCGCCTAAATACAAGCAGAAGAGACAGCGAAGGGGGCTCAAGAGGAAATTCTATGATATCTGCCGCTATTTCGGCTCCGCCCACTCTTACACCTTACAACGACGACGGTACGTATCGGGTGTTGGCCATTGCTTATCCGTTTGTGGCTACCGACCTAATCAATCCCCTTAATTTTGTCAATGAGCAAAGTAATGTAATTAAGGGTAATCGGGTGTTGACCAATGCGGCGCTTATTTATAAACCCATTCCCGAAATAACCCTTAAAATTTCGGGAGGTATCGAAAATGCCGATGACCGGACCGATAATTATACGACCCGAAAATTCTTCAATTCGCCAGGCATCGCCAATGTAAGTACGAGTCAATCGACAAGTTTACTCAACGAGAATACCATCAGTTTTGACAAAACCTTTCGACAAATACACAACATCTCCGCCGTGGCCGGTTTTACTTACCAAGATTTTGTCAATACGTCGCTTTCAGGCAGTGGCAACGGTTTTTTGAGTGATGTAATCGAAACCGCTGGACTTGGGTCAGCCATTACGCCCGGGATACCAAGCTCAGGCTACTCTAAATCTATCTTACTGTCGTATTTAGCACGGGTAAATTATGTGTTCAAAGACAAGTACTTGGCTACGGTTAGCATCAGAAGAGATGGGTCGTCGAGGTACAGTGAAGGCAATAAATGGGGATATTTTCCTTCGGGCGCACTGGCATGGCGCGTTTCCAATGAAAAATTTCTAAAGAATAACAAATTCGTTTCAGAACTGAAATTAAGAGCCAGTTGGGGCTTTACGGGCAGTCAGGCCATTGCCCCTTATGCCACCCTCAATCAGCTTTTGGCCAGTAGAACTACTTTTGATGATGCGTTGTTTGCTGCCTTTTCTCCTGGAACCCGCCTACCAGGCAACCTGAGATGGGAAACCACTGAGCAAAAAGACATCGGTGTTGATTTTGGAATCCTAAACAACAGAGTAATGTTTACCGCTGATTATTACATTAAAAACACCCGTGATTTGCTCAATACCGTTGTACTGCCTTCTTCTTTAGGCTTCATTTCCACCATTCAGAATATTGGTGAAGTACAAAATAAAGGTGTTGAATTAGGGATAGACAGCCGCATTTTCACGGGGACTTTCAAATGGGACCTTAACGCCAATATCTCCTTCAATCGCAATAAAGTGGTAAAACTTTACGGAGGTGCTGATATTTTGGGTGGAAATGTCAACGTAGTGGTCATCAATGACGTGACAAATATCCTGCGCGAAGGGCAACCCATCGGACGTTTTTGGGGCTACATTGAGGATGGTTATACAGATCAGGGAAACATTAAGTTCAAAGATCTGGATGGAAATGGCAGTATTACCCAAAATGATAAAACGTACATCGGAGACCCTAACCCGAACTTTATCTACGGAGTTAATTCAAGTATGTCGTTCAAAAATTTTGATCTTTCATTGTTTATTCAGGGTATTCAGGGTAATGATTTGTTTAATGTCAGTTCTATCGTTAATACGATTGACTACGGCTTCGGACTTAATATGCCCAAAGAAGTATTGACAAATCACTGGACACCTACCAATACAAACGCTAAATACCCTAGAGTCAGCCGAAGCACTACTTCTCGCGTCTCAGACCGATTTATTGAAGATGGATCTTACCTACGATTAAGAAATATTCAGTTGGCCTACAATTTGCCCGTTGATAAAATGGAAATAAAATGGGTGCGCAATATACAGTTATATGCTAGTGGGCAAAACTTGCTGACCCTCACCAAATACTCGTGGTGGGATCCCGAAGTAAACACAAGAGGAGGTGCTAATTCTACTGTTCAAGGGATAGACCACAATAGCTATCCTACCGCAAAGTCGGTTACGGTCGGTCTTAGAGTAGGTTTTTAAACATTTGATACAAATTTCGACTTTATAAAAAATAATCTAATGGAAAAGTCATTCTCATTTTTTTTACCTATCTCCTTTAAAGCTCTTAAAGGAGGTGTTCTTGGAGTTGTATTTCTATTTTTATGTACCTCTTGTGGAAAATTGCTGGTTGAAGAACCCAAATTTATGGTGGCTGAAAATTTCTTTAATACAGCCGCCGAAGTAGAATCTGCCACCAATGCCATCTACATCCCATTGCGCAGTACCAACTATACCGTGTATGAAACCACCTTGGAATGCCAAGCTGATTTTACCTATGGTCGAGGCAGTTGGGCACCGCTTCATGGGTATCAGGGCCTCAACGATGCCAATATTAATCGTGTAGCAGGATTATGGAATGCCTTTTACCTGAGCATTCGCAATGCCAATTTAGTGATTCAGAATGCGCCCAAGGGAAAAGCAATCAGCCAAGCCGACATCAGTAAGTACGTAGGCGAAGCCAAGTTTTTGCGGGCGTTCAATTATTTCCAATTGGTACGAAATTGGGCGGGAGTTCCGCTGCGCACTGAGGTCAATATGACCCAAATAGACCTGAAAAAAAGTACGGTTGATGAAGTATATAATTTGATTATTGCGGACTTAACAGAAGCCGGAAATGCCCTGCCTGATAAGTCATCCAATGTAGGCAGACCTTCCAAATGGGCGGCAAAGACATTATTGGCAGACGTGTATTTGCAATTAGGCAAATACACCGAGGCAAGAGATAAGGCAGATGAGGTCATCAAAAGTAATAAATTTTCGTTGGTAGCTGTCGCCTCCAAAGTCGATTTTCAGACCAAAGTATTTGGCCCTGAACTGGTCTCGACGACCGAAGAGATTTTCTATTTTAAATACACGCGCCAAATAGACCAAGGGAATTACATGCTCTGGATAACTAATCACCCAAGTACCAACCTATTTAACTTTGGGGGTGCTTTTGTGGTCTATGGCCAAACCACCGACTCATTTTATAGGGCTTGGGATGATAGCGATCTCAGAAAATCTTTATGGGAAAAAGTAAACATTGGACTTGGAGCCAACACGCTCATCAGTGCTAAGTTTACAGACTCAAAAGCTGCTAATGTGAGTGGATCAGGTAACGATGATCCTGTGTATGCCTATGCTGATGTATTGCTGATTTTTGCCGAAGCAGCTTCGAGGGTAAACAATGGCCCCACTGCCCAGGCAATAGAAGCTCTAAACCAAGTACGTCGCCGAGGCTACGGCAGAAACCCAATCGCTCCTTCTACGGTCGATTTTGTGCTAGCCAATTACAACGCCAATACGTTTTTGGACTTGGTCATCAGGGAACGGGGATACGAGTTCATCTACTTAGGAAAACGCTGGCTTGATTTGAAACGGACTGGAAAACTGAAGGACACCATTATGGCGTCAAAAGGCATAACCGTGGCCGATAAACACCTTTTTTGGCCAATTCCGCTTTCCGAATTAAACTTCAACAAAGCACTGGATCCCACCAAAGATCAAAATATAGGTTATTAAAACGAATGAGTATGGAAAAAATCAAAAGAAGAACTGCCTTGGCTTCCTTAGGCAGCCTTACGTTGGGAATGACAACCCCTATTTTGGGAAAAGGAGAAATGCTCCAAGCTCCTTATGAAATCAAAAAAATAAGCCTGAAAACCGACATTTTGGTGATTGGCGGAGGCACAGCTGGAGTGATTGCCGCCATTCAGGCAGGTAGGGCAGGACGAAAAACGATTCTTGTAGAAAATGGAAGCCAACTCGGCGGAACCACCACCACCGGGGGGGTGGCTTATCCTGGGATATTTTTTGCATGGGGGAAACAGGTAATTGGCGGTATAGGTTGGGAACTTGTTCAGGCCGCTGTGGCCTTAAACGATAATATTTTACCCAATTTCTCCATACCTCACGGCAAAAATCATCCGCGCCATCAGGTTCGTTTGAATGGTCAGTTGTATGCGCTGCTCATTGAGGAGAAATGTATAGAGGCAGGAGTTCAAATTCGGTTTTATGAAACCCCTACCCAAATCACGTTCCAAAAAAACAACTGGGTAGTTCAAACAATGGGCAAAGGGACGATTACAGAAATTATTTGTAATCAACTCATTGACTGCACGGGCAATGCTTACGCAGCATCAATTGCGGGCTTTACACTACTGCGCGAAGCCGTGACACAGCCAGGGACACTGACGTTTGAGTTGGGCGGTTATGATTTTAATTCGCTTGATTTAAAGATGATTCAGGCTCGTTACCAAGAAGCCCTCAGCAAAGGAGAGTTGGTCAAAGCCGATTTTCGTAACAATATCGTTGGCTTGTTAAGGAGTAAAGGTGACAATATATCGCATGTGATGGGAGCCGATTCTACCACTTCAGAATCGCATACGGTAGCGAACATCAAAGGACGAAAGTCATTGCTGGACACGCTGCGTTTTTTGCGGACACTACCAGGATTGGAAAAGACACATCTTATTGACATGCAAAATGAAACCGCTGTGCGCGAAACGTATCGGATCGACGGGCATTATAAAATCACTCATGCTGATTATGTTACGGGCAAAATGTTCGATGATGCTGTCTCTTATTCTTACTATCCAATTGATGTACACGACGAAAACGGCGTTGTGCCAGATCACCTGAAAGAAGGAATTGTACCTACGGTACCTCTCCGGGCGTTGATCCCCAAAAACAGTCGGAATTTTCTGGTAGCGGGTCGGTGTGTGAGCAGCGATCGGTTGGCTAATTCAGCCCTTCGGGTTCAGGCATCTTGTATGGGTATGGGGCAAGCAGCGGGGGCAGCGGCGGTTTTGGCAAATATGCAAAACAAAACACCTTTAGAGGTCTCCATTAAAGATATTAAACAACTCATTGAAGAGCATGGCGGAATTGTGCCAGTTTAACGTGTCGATGACCCTGTGACGATTATCTATGTTGGACAACTAACCTTGACTATAAACCGCTCAAAAGTCGTTATGTGGTTAGGCCGCATTTCGACTTACAACCAATGAAAAACAAAGCGTTACTTGCTATTTTATTCACTATTAGTGTTGTATCGGCTTTTTATCCAGCAGATAAAGTTGGCTTTTTTCGTTCGCCTACGCTTTCGCTCCCTATAGATACTACGTATGTCTATTTTATTGATTTTAAGGAAGTAACAGGGAAAGGTACCTTATTTCAGTCACGCTCCAAAGAGGGATATCCACTTATGTATTTTAGAAACATACAAACTGACGTGTGCTTTGATGGTAAGTGTAGGATGTTGAATGTCAATTTGTATTGGAATGTGACTGGTCGCTATCTTGGTTTCGAATTACCTCCGGGGGAATTTCTAAGCAAAACCGATCACGATCCTTTTACCAAAGAAGAATACATTCGTTTGGGCAATCTTTTGGCCGATTCCTTATCGCCGCTCGCAACATTCAGTTATGAGGCGTTAGTTCCGCGACCTGCTGCCGAAGCATTAAAAGTAGATGCTATTTCTTCTCCTACTGCGCCATACGTTTTGGATTACATCGTGAAAGGAGCGGCCTACACAACCTATAAATTATGGCATTTTGTGTATGGTCAAAGCCAACTTGAGATCGAGCAATTGACTATCAAAGAGTTATCACCAGCATTGCTACTGAAAATCATAGAAAGCGCAGACACAGGGGATAAAATGTGGGCTATAAATCATACAGGAGGCTATCTATTAACTGATTTCAAACTTCAAAGAAGTATCATTGACTTAATTACCAATCAAAACTATTCTTTGTCGGAAAGAACTATAAGTACCCTTCCGCTAAAAAAGGGCAATTTAGACTCACTCCAACATTTATTAATTGAGAAATTGAACACTAGCAATTACGCAATTAAAAAACTTATTGTCGGGAAATTGGCAGAAGCCCCCCGATTAAATGCACAAGCCATTCAAGATTTGGCGTTGCAATTAAAGACAATGAATGGAGAGTTAATTGGAAATGTATTGGATATATATCAGAAAAATAATGTCAAAGAGGTAGAAATAGGTCAGGTAGTTGCAGAATTATTAGAAAACGAAAATAATTTTATTTCTCAAAAGGCTTATAAGTTTATAAAGGAGTCAAAAATTCAAGATAAAGTAATCAATAAACAGATGGTTAGATATAAGTTGAAACACAACCTAAGTAAAAATTGAGAGGATAGACTTTATCAATATGCTGTCTTTAAGCAATACAACAAACCATTAGACGAGAAGTAAAATAAGTCAGAAACAAGCCGCAAGTCGTTTTGCCAAAGCCAAGGATGTCGAAGAAAATGGCCGCGCTAATGAAATGGCAAGCCAATCTTTATTAGGGAAGGTTTATCTTACTTTGGGCAAATATACCGAAGCCGAACAAACGCTAAAAACGGTCATTTCTTCTGGGAAATATTCGCTTGTGGCTGAGTATACCGATTTATTTAACCCTGCCAAAAAAGATACCAAAGAGACCATCTTCGCCATTCAATATTCTGAAAATAGCGCAGAGCTTGCCAATAAATTCATCTTTTTGTTTGCACCACATACTTCTGCAGGGGCAGTCACTACCCGTCCTAACATCAACATTGTTGGAGCGGGATGAAACCAACCTACCGACGACCTCATCAACGCTTTTGAAGCTGGGGATAAACGTAGAAACGTATCGGTCGGCTTTTGGAATGGATTAGATTGGGACAACCAAGTACGTCCTGTCCCCTACTGTGCCAAATACAAAGCACCTATAGCAGCACCCGATGATCGCTGCGGTGATAACCTTCCTATTTTGCGTTACTCTGATGTATTACTAATGTATGCCGAAGTATTAAATGAGTTGAACCGCACAGGAGAGGCCATTCCATTTGTACAGCAAGTACGCACCAGAGCTGGACTTATAGCTCCTATCACAGCTACTGCCAAGGAGTCGTTGAAAACACTCATTGCCAAGGAACGTCAAGTCGAGTTTTGTTTTGAAAATCAGCGTTAGTACGACCTCAAGCGTACAGGAAAAGCCATCGAGGTAATGACTGCCCACGGCCTGCGCGAAAAAGCAAGAAAATCGTACTTATATCCAGAGTCACACGCCCTTACAACCAATAAACTACTTGCTCCAATTCCTGTCAATGAGGTATCGGTTAATGAGATAGTTCAAAATCCTGGGTATTGATAGTCAAATAAGGCTTATTGGGAAACTTGTAAACTTCCCAAATAAGCCTTATTTTGCAAGCTGCTAATTCAATTACAAACCCCTTATGATATGTATAGAACGAAGGCAGTGTGGTTTTGTTTAATAGGTATTTTGCCTTTGTATGGAGTGGCTCAAACGCTGTTAGGACATCGAAACGCTGTTCCCGAAATTGTCACAGAGCAATATTTGAAAACACATCTTTCTCCTAAAATACCAAGGTTAATTCTCACACCTGAAATTCAAACCAACCTCAGATTAAAAATAAAGACAGATCCGCTTGTTAAAGCGTACTATCAATACTTGGCAAACGAAGCCAAACAGATTTTAACAATGCCTTTGATAGAAAAAAAACTGGAGGTTTTTCGGATGCCCGCAGGTATCGAAACACTTCGCGAATTGGGCATTTTATCAATGGTTTATGCTGCCAATGGCGACAAAAATGTGCTGGAAAGAATTGACAGAGAACTGCTGAATGTTTGCTCATTTTCAGATTGGAATCCACAACATTTTCTCGACGTTGCACATACTTCTTTGGCGGTCTCGTTGGCTATAGACTGGACGGGCAATGCCTTGCCCAAAAAAACAATACAATTGGCAAAAACAGCATTGATTGAGAAAGGTATTTTGCCAAGTTATGATGAAAAAGGCGTGAGAATGGGTTGGGTCAATGGTAACAACAATTGGAATACCGTTTGTCATGCTGCCATGATTTCGGCCTCGCTTGCCATTGTAGATATAAATCCTGCTTTAGCGGCGAAAACCATCACACGGGCGTTAGAAAAAATGCCTAATTCATTAAAAGAATACGCGCCCGATGGTGTGTATGTTGAAGGGCCAGGCTATTGGAGTTTTGGAACAAACTTCGCCATTATGGCTTCAAACGAATTGACCACTGCCTTGGGGAATGATTTCGGTATTTCGGCCAGCCCAGGCCTAATGCAAAGTGCTGATTTTCGACTACAAGCTACCGCGCCGTCGGGTCAGTTTTTCAACTATGCCGATTGTGATTTGGAAGCCACCGCCGATGGTGCCATGTTGTTGGCTTGGTTTGCGGCTAAAACGGGCGATGCACTTTACCTTGACATCCCTTTTTTTAAAAATCCTGAAAAGTATAGAAATGGTACTTCGGGTGATATTGGTAGATTGGCAGGCCCCGCACTTATTTGGTTGTCGCAATTTCGACAAAAGAAGCAAAGCAATTTGCCTTTGGAATGGTATGGAAAGGGTAAAAATCCCATTGCGATATTCCGTAGCCCCAAAGAAGATGCTGCCCAATTTTATCTTGGAATGAAAGGTGGAATGGCCTATTTAAGTCACGGAAATATGGATGCTGGTTCGTTTGTTTTTGAATTGAACGGTGTACGTTGGGCCATAGATCAAGGCAGGCAGGAATACAAAGTGCTAAATAAAATTGGGTTTGATTTGGCCAATTCAAAGCAAAACAGCGAACGGTGGACGTTGATTACCACAAGCAACAAAGGCCATAGTACGCTTACCGTCAATGATGCGCCTTTTAAAGTAGATGGACTTGCACCCATTATTCATTTTGACATAGGCACAAAGCCAACGGCTACGATTGATATGACGGAGGTTTATGATGGGCGTATCGCCTCATTGCTCCGTAGGTTTACCAAAGAAAGCAATCAGTCTTTTTTGGTGGAAGATTTCTATGAAACAAATGAAGCTACAAAAAACATCACTTGGACGTTTATGACAACTGCGGAGGTGATGCCAGAAAAAAATGGCGCGACCCTTACCCAAGAAGGGAAAAAATTAAAGCTTTCCATTCTCTCACCAGAGGATTTGCAGGTTTCTATTATTTCGCTCGACCCGCCGCCTTTTTATTACGACAAAAAAACTGAAAACCTCAAACGCATTGAAATCAGACTTCCTGTTCATACTTTAAAACAGAAAAAAGGAGTTATCAGCGTAAGACTTTCTGGTGAATAATCTTTTAAAAACCTACCTACAATGACATATATAGCCACCTACTTTTTTAAAAAAAGGCCAATAATAGCAATGATTCTCTTGGTTATGAGTACGAGCCTATCTGCTCAAAACCAAGTGAAAGCTAAATTAGAAAATCCAATTACGGAAGCCTATCTGAAGCAACATTTGCGAAAACAGTCGCCAAGATTGATACTTACACCTGACATTGAAAAAGTGTTAAAGGAAAGGCTAAAATCTGACCCACTTGTACAATCCTATCACCGTTATTTGCAAAAAGACGCACAGGATATTTTAAAAGAGCCATTGACCCAACATACCTTGGAAGGGTTCAGGATGTTACCAGCCTTCGAAATGCCCCACCGATTGGGGGTGTTGGCCATGGTGTATCGGCTCGATAAAAACCCAGAAGTGCTGAAACGAATCAATGAGGAATTGCTCACAGTAAGCAGTTTTGCCGACTGGAATCCACAGCATTTTTTGGATGTTTCGCAAATGTCGCTTGCCGTGGCTTTGGCCATCGATTGGACAGGCGATGCTCTCCCCAAAGAAACAGTGAAGTTAGCCAAGAATGCCATCATCGAAAAAGGGCTTCTCCCAAGCTACAATGTAAATGGCGAGCGAATGGGCTGGATTGATGGTGTTAACAATTGGAATTCCGTTTGTCATGGCGGCATGGTCGCTGCTGCATTGGCTATCGCCGAAGTAAATCCAGCACTTGCTACCAAAACCATTGCGAGGGCGTTGGAAAAACTACCTAATTCCCTAAAAGAATATGCGCCCGATGGGGCTTATCCCGAAGGCCCAGGCTATTGGCGATTTGGAACAAGCTTTTCGGTCATTGCCTCCAATGTCTTAACCACAGCACTAGGGCAAGATTTTGGTGTTGCTGCCAGCCAGGGATTTTTAGGAAGTGCTGATTTTCGTTTGCAAATGACAGGCCCAACAGGCGAATGTTTCAATTTTGCCGATTCGGACAGTCGCATGGATGGTGAGACAATGGTTTTGATGGCTTGGTTTGCTTCCCAAACGGGCAATGGCTTATATTTGAACAAGCCTTTTTTTGAAAAACCCTATGGAGGAGCGAGACTTGCAGGGCCAGGCATTGTGTGGCTGTCACAATTTTCACAGAAAAAAACAACGGAGTTGACACCCGAATGGCTGGGGAGAGGAGCAAATCCTGTCGCTGTTTTTCATGGTGAGCCCAATGACCCCAACCGACTGTTTCTAGCTTTTAAAGGGGGGGCGGCAAGCATTAGTCATGGCAATATGGACGCAGGAACGTTTGTTTTTGAATTGAATGGCGTTCGGTGGGTAATTGACCCAGGCAATCAAAATTACTATTTGCTCAACAAAATTGGGTTTCAGTTGAGCAATTATACGCAGCAAAGCGAGCGTTGGAGTTTATTGACCAAAAGTAACCTCACCCATAGCACAATTACGGCAAATGATGCCCGCTTCAAAGTAAATGTAATGGCTCCCATCTCAGATTTCAAAAAGGGAAGCCAACCCGAAGCGACGATTGATATGACCAAGGTACTGAATGGACTCATTACCTCACTCGAACGCAAGTTTATCAAAGAAAGCAACCAATCTGTTTTGATTGAAGATAGGTTTGAAGTGAACGATTCTACCCAATTTATTACTTGGGGCATGATGACTGTGGCGGATGTACTTCCCACTAAAAATGGCGCGGTGCTAAAACAAGATGGAAAGGAATTAAAACTCACCATCTTATCGCCCGACCACCTTGCTGTCTCCATTATTTCATTGGACCCAGCCCCATTGTCCATTGATAAAAACATCAAAAATCTAAAGCGAATTGAAGTAAAAGTACCCGCTTATTTATTGAAGGATAAAAAAGGAATGATTCAAATCAGACTTTCTGGAATATGAAAAACAAGATAAATATCCTGCTCTTTGTGGCCATTTGCGGCAGTATAAACCTAGTTATAGCCCAAAATCCTACCAAAAAGCCCAATATCCTCTACATTCTCGTAGATCAGTGGCGAGCGCAAGCCACAGGCTATGCAGGCGACAAAAACGTATATTGTCCCAACCTCGACCGTCTCGCTGGAGAGAGTGTCAATGTTAAAAATGCGGTTTCGGGTACGCCTGTTTGTACGCCACATCGCGCTTCTTTGATGACGGGGCAGTACCCACTCACCAATGGCGTTTTTATGAACGACGTGCTGCTTGACACCAATCAAACTACCCTTGCCAAAGTCTATAAAAGCCAAGGCTATGCCACGGGTTTTGTAGGCAAATGGCACATTGACGGCCATGGGCGCAATAGCTACATCCCACCCACGCGCCGCCAAGGGTTTGGCTATTGGCGGGGCAACGAATGTACCCACGACTACAACAACTCGCCTTATTATGCGGGCGATTCCAACAAAAAACTGATTTGGAAAGGCTACGATGTCATCGCCCAAACAGAGGATGTTTGCAATTATGTAAAAACACAGGCCAAAGAACCGAATCCATTTTTACTCCTTATTTCTATCGGTAGTCCGCATGACCCTTACCAAACTGCCCCGGAACAATACAAAAAAATGTTTGCCGACAAGGAAATCACCATCAATGAAAATGTAACCTTAGACAAGCGTGAAAAAGTAAAAAATGACTTGCGCGGCTATTATGCGCACATTGCCGCCATTGACGACTGCATCGGTAAGATGTGGCAAACATTGAAAGACTTGGGTATTGAAGATAACACCATCATCGTTTTTTCTGCTGACCATGGCGATTTGTTGGGGGCGCATGGCTCTTGGAACAAACAGCAACCTTATGAAGAAAGCATCCGCGTGCCGTTTTTGGTGCATTATCCCGCTGCGTTTGGAAAAACAGGCAAGACCTCAGAGGCATTGCTCAACTCGCCCGACATCATGCCCACACTCTTGGGCCTCAGCAATATTTCGATTCCGTCGTCGGTAGAAGGAATAGATTTTTCAGGGATATTGAAAGGGACAAAAAAAGACAACGTAAAATATACCTTGATCTCGTGCGCACAGCCTTTTGGACAGTGGGCCAGAAAAATGGGTGGCAAAGAATACCGAGGCATCGTCACGCACCGATACACCTACACCCGCGATTTGAACGGTCCGTGGCTGTTGTTTGATAATGTCAAAGACCCTTTCCAACTCAATAATCTCATCAATCAGGCCACGTATGCCAAACTGCAAAAGCAATTGGACACCGATTTGAAAGCTGAGTTACGCAAGCGAAAAGATGAATTTAGGCCAGGCATGGAGTACGTCAAAAAATGGAATTATCTCGTGGACGAAACCGAAACCGTACCGTACCGAACGGTCAATTACGAAGGGAAGCCTATTGTGGAGTAAAAAATACGACACTATACTTAATAGGGTATAACCGTTAAATCATCAAAATAAGCAGTTCCGTCAGAGTCAGCATTTGTATAGCCTAATCGGCAGGCAATCGTAATAATACCTGTACTCCCCGAGTTGAAATTTAAAGATAATTGTGTCCAGTCGTTTGTGCCATTTAAACCAATACTTGCAGGAGGCCAAGGGTTATTACTTACTATAAGGCTTAAGCAGGCTCCTTTTCCATTTGGGTTAAAGATGGGGGTAACATTTTCAGTTTTTACCCATCCTTTTAAAATATAATCAGTATTGGGAGTGAGGGTAAGTGTTTGATAGGCATAGATATCGTTGCTTTGAACTACGCCAGCTAAAGAACCACTATTCATTTTGATGCAATTAGAATAGTTTCGTCCTGTTCCATATTCCCAAGAGAAAATACCTTGATTTAGTTTCCAACCTCCTTTTTGCCAAGGCGCATGTGTAAAGCTGACAAGGGTTTCAAAATTTCCATTTATGATAAGTTTGGGAGTGGGAGATAAAGTAATGGTGACGGTTGCTGTGACACACTCAGATGAACTGCCACTTTTGCAAATAGAATAAACAAATGTATCTGTGCCTGTTATATCAGCATAAGAAGTATAACGAATAGAGCCATCCGAATTGACAGAAACTGAGCCTTTTGTTGGATTGATGACAACAGTGGGGAAGGCTATTTTAGTGAAGTCGGTAATAGCTGTACCATCAGGATTGAAATCATTTGAAAGTACAACAATTGTTTTTGGTGTTTCAATAAAGGCAACAGTATAATCTGAAATGGCAATAGGCAAATTGCAGCTTTGTAGTATCGTTTGAAAGGTGCTTCCATATTCGGTGTTGAAATTGGGCGTAAGTGTGATACTGTTTCCAGCAACATAGGCCATTTGTCTATTACTTTGTATGGTCTGATTTGAGGTAATTGTCTGAGTAGCTTTCTGGCTTCCTGCTTGAGCCAGATTTGTTAAAGATAAATCATTGGGAATCAACTCTACTATGAACGCTTCACTTGTTTGGTTTGAACAACCATATTGGCAATTGACAGTATAATTGGATGTGGTACTTGGTATCACATTAATTGATTTTGAAGTCTCGCCATTAGACCATCTGATTGCTCCATAACAGCGATTTACAGTCAATGTAGTAGCAGAACCTGTACAAATTTTGCCCTCACCATAAATGGAAGGAGGCTCAACGCCACACTCTTTTCGAAAATTGCCGCTTATAGGTATAGATATGAAAGAAGCCCCTTGGGAATCAGTCACCCTAATTCGCGACATATAGGGGCCTATTTGAGGAATATCATAAAAGATAGTAGGATTACTGCTTGGAGTAGTGTCAAAAATGCCATCGTTATTGAAATCAAATTCAGTCAGAAAAGAATCGTTATTCGGGTCGCTTGTGAGGCTGGCATTAAAAAGCGTGCTATTGCCCGTATAAGGAATATTGGGATAAAGTATCTTTAGAAATGGCTTTGGGACTTGATTAATACCAGCGGCTATCGCCAAGGTAAAACTGGAGGAGGTGGTTCTATTGCCCTGCTTGTCTCCAACCACTATACTAAAAGAGTTATATCCCGCCGAGTAGTAAACAGTCTTGAAGGTGGTATCTGATTGAGGTGAATTAAGTGCTAATTCGTCTATTACGTCACCACTTTGATTGACTAGTAGTGCATAAGCAACGGTATCTATGTCAGCAGCAGTAAACCTAATATTGAGTAAGCCATTGATAGGACTAACATTCCCTGAGGTTAAAATACCAATGGTAGGCGTACTATTAACCGTTTTATTTTTATTAAAATATTGATTTTCGTTAAGTTGTAAGGAAGATTCAAACTCTAAGCGCGTATATTCAGTCGGATAAAGCGATGGAAAAATACTTCCTCTAATGCCTCGTAATCCGTTGAACATGACCCCACCAAAAGCATTTTCATCCATACGACTATCATGTCGAAGCCCAAAAGCGTGGCCTATTTCATGGCATAAGGCGCCCAAATAAGACGACGCTAAAGAGCTAAAGGTAGTGCCTTCAAACCATGGAAAAGAAACGTTGTTGATCAAAGGATAAGGCCCCCAGCTTGATATAACTTGCCCTCCATAGTTATCATTGTTTAAGATGGATTGAGAATTGAACAAATGAATAACAAGGCTACTTAGCTGCACAACGCCTCCATAAAGCCCATTGCCTCCAAGGGTTCCTAAAGCAAGCCCTCCCGTAAATGTTGCATCTGGTTTTTGTAAAAGTGTTTCTGGAATAATGACCCAAATTTCGCCATCGGCACCCACGCTTAAACCTGCATTTTGAGCAGCTATACTTGTTCGATTAAACAAATCATTTCCATTATTACCTCTCAAATATTCCTCTGTTTCTGAAACATTCACCAAATGAATTTTTGGTCTAGGCGAGGTTTCTTCAGTTTCATATTGAAAGGTTTTTGCCCCAAATCCATTTTGTTGCATATTGTCTTTGTACCAATGTTGGGTCATTTCAATGGCGAATTGTAAGTTCTCTTTATAGTCCATTTGAGCAGCACGATTAGAAGGCACTACATAAGCAACTCGTATCCTTGGTAGTACTTTATTTAATGTATGGCTGAGTCTTGCATTAGTACCTAAATTTGTATTGGTAGCAATTTCTGTTTGATCATTTTGCATCCCTCCAATTGGATAGAAGGTTTGGGTATAAGCAGACAATACCTGTACGGTGAAGAACAAAGCGGGCAATAAGTGTTTCATAGCATCAATACTCTATTAAAATTAATGGATAAAACTCCAAAAAAGAATGTATATAAAATAGGATTACGGTCAGTTTTCTTTTCCTATTTAAGAATTAATCGAAAAGACAAGATAGTATAGGACAGTTATCGCCCAAGTATTTTTAATATTTGTGTGTATTTAAACCTTGATAAATAAGATGCTTCAAAAGTTACTGCAAGCCATTTTTATGGCTGCCCTCGTGCCTCAAGTACACGCCCAAACCGAATTGAAAGCCACTTATCTGAGGTGCGAGTATAAAATCAACCCAACTACCGATGTTGCTCATCCACGCTTGAGCTGGGAGCTTACATCTAAAATCAATAACCAGTATCAGACAGGTTATCAGCTATTGGTGGCTTCTTCGCCTTCCCTTTTGCAAGAAGGTAAAGCTGATTTATGGGATAGTCAGAAAGTGACGAGTAGCGCTACTTCACAGATTGAATACGCAGGTAAGCCGCTGGAATCGAGGCAAATATACTATTGGAGAGTAAGAAGCTGGGATAAGAACGGCCAAGCAGGTGCATGGAGTAATATCGCCAAATGGGAAATGGGTTTTCTCCAAAAAACAGATTGGAAAGCGCGTTTTATAGGGCTTGACCTAAATCATCTTGGCAAAGGCAAAGACTATCATTTACCGCCTGCTCCTTTTTTAAGGAAAGAAATAACCCTCAAAGCACCCATCAAAAAAGCAAGACTGTATGTCACGGCCTTGGGCTTGTATGAGTTTCAAATAAATGGACAAAAAATAGGAAATGACTATTTTAATCCTGGCTGGACTGACTATGACAAACGCCTTTATTATCAAGTATATGACGTAAGCAAGGAGCTAAAAACAGGAAAAAACGCCTTAGGGTCTATCCTTTCGTATGGTTGGTATGCTGGTTATTTGGGCTATGCACTACTTGTAAACAATCCAGTCGTGAAGAATTTCTATGGAGCAGTTCCCGCTCTAAAGGCTCAGTTGGAAATAGAATATACCAACGGGCAAAAAGAAACTATTCTAACCGACGATACTTGGAAAGCCAATCATGGCCCTATCGTCGAGTCTGATATTTTGAATGGAGAAGTGTATGATGCCACCAAAGAATTAACAGGCTGGAATAAAACAGGCTACAACGAGGCTGCTTGGAAAAATGCAAGCCTAATCGCTGACAAATCCGAACGGCTGATTCAGATTCACCCAGGAGACCCCGTGCGAGAAGTAGCACAACTAGCCCCTAAAAGCGTAAAAATCGTTAGCCAAAAAAAGTATTTGATAGACATGGGGCAAAACTTTGCGGGTATCATCAGCATTCATCTCAAAGCCAATAAGGGCGACTCCATTTTGTTCAAATTTGGCGAAATGCTCTACCCCGATGGTAAAATCATGACCGAAAACCTGCGCAAAGCCCGTGGAAGTGATTTGTATATTGCCAAAGGTACACCCAATGGCGAAACTTATATACCGCGCTTTACTTACCACGGTT
>Ga0105048_10006951_pt1 | contig 18216 bp, 13 predicted proteins | sample MAT05_FD_78382 | JGI IMG/M metagenome (GOLD analysis project Ga0105048, IMG submission 78382) | Freshwater microbial communities from Lake Fryxell liftoff mats and glacier meltwater in Antarctica - MAT-05 | ecosystem: Environmental > Aquatic > Freshwater > Ice > Liftoff microbial mat | place... | reverse complement strand
GAACGCTATGTCGTCCTAGAAGGACGCATTTTCGACAGATGTTAAGGCTTTTTCTGCTCACCAATGACGATATCGAAGTTGCACTTTTTTCAGCTACCTTGCACCAAGACAAAGATATGGGCGGACAATAGCATTACCCCCCGCATCGGTAATAAACAGATCGCCATTAGGGCCAAACGTGAGGTTATAGGGGTTCGAATCTTTCGGGTCGGGCGCATTAGGGTGGGCATTCCGAACAAACGTACCAATGTCGATCCCAGTTGGCAAACTGGCCGGAAAAGGTGCCGTTACGCCCGGAACAAAGCCGGCCAAATCGGCAACGTAGAGCCTGTCTTCGGTACCATGCAGGATATAGAGCTTACCATCTTTATACAGCAAGTGGTTGAGTCCTTCGGGGGAATTCTCCGGGCTGACTGCTGACACAAAGCCGGTAATCACGGGGTACTTAACGCCCGCCGGGGTGATCACCGTAACCTGACCGTTGTTTACTGTTCCACTACCCGCTTCAGTTACCCATATGTTGCCGGCTGGATCTTCGGCTAAACCAATAGGTGCCCGAAGACCTGTGGCAAAGGGTGGCCCCTGGGCTGCACTCAACGTCATTGGGTTCGGAATTGGGTGGTCCTGCAAACAACTGGCAACGGCGAAAATAAAACCACTCATGACGAGCAAGGTTCGGAATGATTGAAACGTAGCGTATTTTTTGTTCATGATTCGAGTTGGTTAAACGTGTTTTGGAAGAGTAAAATCACTTAAAGAGCTGAAACGTAAGTTCTTAATGTGAAAAATACCGCCATAAATTGACTAAGTGGTAAGTATAGTTTTTAAACGGATCAACGTTCGCTGGGACCAATGCTGAGTGCCTTTCAGAAAGCTCAACAAAACCCCATCGGCACAGAAAAATAGGAGTAATCGCTATTTGTGTCGGCGGGTCTTGTATTTTTTACTAATTTTCGGGCGTCTCTAATCCGACTGTCGTGACCGAATTACTACCTACACAATCATCACTCCTGCCAGAGCAGCAGGAGAAATTACGTGAATTGACCACTCAGAGCTGGAATCTTGAACTGGTTATTTCGGGAGTCGCCCTGTTTGCGGTACTGCAACTGCCCGACTTGCTCGATCAGGCGTTCGATTACTTCCGGTACAATTTCATGAGCCACACCAACGGGATGCCGGGGATGTTGCCTTCACTGGCCTACAGCATGATGAAGGCTACCTGCTATGTGTTGTTTATGGCTTTCCTGACCAATTTTGTAATGCGGGCGTTTTAGGTTGGGCTGGTGGGCTTGCTCGCCGTGTATCCTAGTGGTATACACTACGATCGAATTCCCTTTTCCACGCCGTATGCACAAAAGCGGATGGCCGAAGACCTGGGCCCGCTCGATGCCTATATACTGCGGCTCGACCGACGGTGTAACATCGTTTTTGCCGTGGCCTTTTTGTTTGTTTTTATCCTGGTATTTGTTGCTTTTGGGTATCTGCAGGTATTATTTGTGTACTCATTTTTGCGACCTAATATCCCCGCAGAAGCCCTGGGTGTACTCAAAATTATCGCTTCTGTGATGTTGGCAATCTATTTCATTACCAGCATTGTATTGAGCCTCCCCTTTGTTAGAGCAAACCCGACCGGAGTTAAACTGCATTATCAGTTTATCTCCCTAAGCAGGCTACTGTACTGGGGAATGTATAAACCGCTGGGATTCATTATGAACACCTTTTATAGTCACCTGCCATCTCAGAAAATTTTACGCGCACTTGCCCTGATGATGGGCGTCTTTTTTGTGATGGTTATAGTCGAACTATTAGCCGATTTTTCGCGGGTAGATCGGCGAGTATCAATCTTTAATCAACGCCATTTGTACACGGCACGGCACGATAGTCTGTTTATAAATCCAACTGCTTACGACAACCAACGCGCTGAAAATGACTATGTCGATGCAGCCTCCATCCAGTCCGATGTAATTACCGAACCATTCATCCGGCTGTATATTGCCTACCCTAAAGCCTTAGATACGTTATTGACTCAGCTGACCACAATGCCCGCTCGGTTCGATTCATTGCCAAAACGGGAGAAACGACGGCAATTTGCTGTGTGGAGTAGTCAGCAGATTTCCCAGTTAATGCGCATTACGGTCAATGACTCGTTGTACGGTAGCCCTGATCTGCTTTTTACGCAACGCGGCCAACTCGAACAACGCGGCTGGCAAACGGTGCTGATTCCAACGAACCTCCGAATGGGAAAGAACACCATTGAGGTCGGTATTCAGGCCGACTCCCTGACGAAGCCGGAAGAAATAATCACCATACCGTTCTGGTATGTACCCAACAAATAGCGTCGCTATTCCAGCGGCTCAGAAGTGGAGCTGAAAAGTGGCAGGTATGTTTCCCAAAAGGGCGGATGCTTGCCACTTTTAGTACTTACCAGTCCGCCAAAAGCATGAATGCCGATAACGGTGGTAAATCTCTTTGCTGGTTGTCTTTCAACTAATAAAGAGATTTACCAACACGTCTATGACTATTCCCGACCTCCGGCTCTGGCAACGCGAACTCAATCAGGAGCTGAAAGATATTCTGGCTTACTGGCAACGGTATGCCCCCGACCAAACCAACGGTGGTTTTTATGGTGCCGTGGGTTACGACAATGTTCCCAAACCGAACGCGGCCAAAGGAGTAGTACTCAACAGTCGAATTTTGTGGACGTTTTCGGCGGCTGCCTTGCATACACAACATGACGATGAGTATTTGCCGACCGCCAAACGGGCTTTCGAATACCTGGACACCCATTTCCGAGACCGGCAAAACGGGGGGGTGTACTGGATGGTCGATGCTAAAGGTCAAGCTGTTGACGACAGTAAACAGTTGTATGGCCAGGCATTTGCCGTGTATGGCCTGAGCGAATATTACCGCGCTACCCGCCACAAACCCGCCTTGGAATTTGCGCAGGAGATTTTCCAGGCAATGGTCAAACAGGCTTACGACCGGGACCCCGCCCGGCACGGTGGTTTTATAGAGGCTTTTGCCCGCAACTGGACCGAAGCCAAATCGTATGTTATTGCCCGCAAAGACAATGGCGAAAGCAAAACCATGAATACCCACCTGCACATTCTGGAAGCGTTTGTGAGTTTGCTCCGGGTGTGGCCATCCGATGAGGTGAAAAAGCAGGTGAGGGGCTTAATCAACAACTTTCTTGGTCAAATCATCGACCCGAAAACACACCGAATGGTTCTGTTTCAGGGCATTAACTGGGAACCCCGCCGAACGGGCATCAGTTATGGGCACGACATTGAAGCCTCGTGGCTGTTGCTCGAAGCGGCCGAGGTGCTGCACGATGCTGACTTGATTACCAAAGTTCGCAAAGAATCGGTGCTGATGGCAAAGGCAGCCGTGTCGGGCCTGGACCCCGATGGAGGCATGAACTACGAGTACGAAGGCCCCGACCAAAACCTGCCCAAACAGAATCCCGCCAGTGGTCACTGGAACCGTGAACGATCGTGGTGGGTAATGGCCGAAGCAATGGTTGGGTTTATGAATGCCTATCAATTGACAAAAGACAAGGCCTATCTGGAAAAGTCTGCCGCCAGTTGGGAGTACACCAAAAAGCACCTGCTCGATACCAAAAACGGCGAATGGTACCTCGGGGTTGATGCTACGGGTAAGGTGTTGGGTAACGAAAAAATCAGCCCCTGGAAATGCCCCTATCACAACGGCCGTGCCTGTATCGAAACCATAGAACGCATCGGAACGATCATTGATAAGTGATCCGGATAGAATACAGATTCGATTCGATCCGCGTTCGATCCTGACAAACAGTTTTCCAAAGGCAACCAATTACCCAGTTACCAACTCAAAATACCAACCGGAAATCGCTGCCTTTGCCGGGGGTTGAGGTTACGGTTAACTGACCGCCATGAAGTTGCATGATCTGGCGGGACAGGCTCAGGCCGATGCCAGAGCCTGTTTTTTTTGTCGTGTAAAACGGAATAAAAATCTGCTCGATGGCTTCCGGTTCAATGCCGGGGCCATTATCACATACAGAAAGGGTAGTTCGATTATCAGCCGTACTGGCTTCGAGCCTAATGGCGGCATCGGTAGGGTCGTCGTAGGCTTCCATCGCGTTGCGAAGCAAATTGAGCAGGATCATTTCAACCTGTTCCGCATCGGCCAAAATAGTCGGGGCGGGCGACGGCACCGTAACGGTAAGTGTAATCTCTCGGCGGTTAAGATCGGGCTGAGCCAGTTTTGCTACGCTCAACAGCAACTCTTTCACGCGCACCTCGCCCAACTTTGGTTGCGGAATCGACGTGAAACTTCGATAAGCATCCACAAATCGCATGATACCTTGTCCCCGGCTTTCGATTGTCATTAGTGCATCGCGAAGATCATTTAAGGACGAGGAAAGGAGTAGGGGAGAAGGGGAAGGATAACTATTCCTTTCCTCTCTGCCTCCCTCTTTCCTTTCCTCGTCTTGCATCCCCATCAAATCAATTTCGACTATATCCCGCATGGTGCCGGTAAGCGACACAATGGGCGTAATGGAGTTCATGATCTCGTGGCGCAACACCTTGGTCAGGTTCTGCCAGGCTTCCAGTTCTTTCTGCTGTAGTTCTGACCGGATATTCTGCAACGATACGACCGACACCAAACGCCCCCGCAGACGGACGCTCGTACTGCGGACGGTTAGCTCACCGTCGCGCCCGCTTTGGTAGGTTGCTGCAGCGGACCCGGTGTGCATTTTCAGCCAGTTATGCAGATCGGCTTGGGTGGCCTGCAAGTCCGACAGCGTACGGAGCCGATACACATTGAGCAGCCTTAGCGCCGTTTGATTCACTAGTTCAACGCGCCCATTGCTATCGAATGAAAGGAGTCCTACATTAACGTGTTGTACAATCGTGTTCAGGTAATGCAGGTTAGCTTCTTTTTCAGCCCGCGCCTGCCTGAAAGCTTCAAGCACTGTATTGAACTGCCCGTTGAGGGCGCGGAACCCCGGCCCGAGGGTATCGTCGGCACGAAACGAAATGGCAAAATCAGAATACTGAACAGACTCTAAAAATCGCGTCAGTTTACGGTTTGTGCTGGTGCAATACGCAAACAAATTGATGGCTAAACCAATAACAAGCACTCCACTAAAAACCGGTAATACAGGCGGGTACAGCGTCCACCACCAATACCCCATTAGCAGAGCCAGTAGCACAATAAGGCCAATACGCCAACCAATACCGATCACGAAGCGGTTCATAGTTACCCTGAAATCCAGCTAAACTCATACGCCAGCGTGGGCGATTTTGTCCGGTCAGCTACCCGGCGAAGACGGTCGGGGAGGGCCATCAGGTAGTCGCGGGCACGTTGACCAGTATCATTGAGATCAGTTATGTGGGCAATATTCCAGTCGACGAGCAGCGAGTCCATTAGGGTGATGTAGTCGTTGGTTGTGTATACGCCGAGACGCTGGGCGGCATCGGAAAAATGACTGAACGTTTGTCCTATTTTCATGCCTGTTTCGCGGAGGAAATGGGCCGGCATCACGATTTTCTTGCGCATCATATCCTCAAACGCCAGCATCATTTCAGACGGGTCTACTTCCAGAATTAAGCTCACAAATGCCTTGTAGGCTTTTGCGTGGCGCATTTCATCGGCAGCAATTACCCCACAAATCTTTGATAGCTGTGCGCATCCGGCTTGCTTGGCGAGGGTAGCTGTTCGGCGGTGCGATAGGTTGGTGGCTAGCTCCTGAAAAGAGGTATAAATGAAATTCCGGTAGGGGTCTTTGCCCGTTCCAATGTCGAATCCGTCGGCAATAAGATACTGGGTCGACGTTTCCATCGCCCGCATATTCACCCGGCCCGAGAGGTACAAAAACTTATTGAGCAAGTCGCCGTGGCGGTTTTCTTCGGCAGTCCAGCCCCGAATCCAGCGTGACCATCCGTTGGCTTCGCCCTGTTCTACACCTTCCATATCCATCAGCCACGACTCATAGGTAGGCAGAGCCTCCTCGGTAATTGTATCGCCAACCAGCACGGCCATATAGTCGTAGGAGAGTTCGCGGGTGCTTTGCTGCAATTCTTTTATTTCCTCAAAAAATGTTTCCTGTGTGGCATCAGGCAACAGATCGGCAGGTTGCCAATTTGTGTCGACAGGCTTCAAATAGTCGCCTACTAACGCGTCTATTTTTTCGCCGACGAAGCGCATTACATCCAAACGAGAACCAGAAAGTGTCATAGTATCAACCAACGAAGTTATGAATGATGAATGTGTAATGATGAATTTGCTAACGCGGCACTATTATGCGTCAGCAAATTCATCATTACGCATTGATCATTGTTTTAAAAGGCAAAGTACGGAGAATTTATAGGGTATATCACGTAGAAAACACTTCATACGTGAAAAAAAGCCATCAATGGCGGTTAATTTGCATCCTTTTACGATTTCTAATGAAGATAGTACTCGATTACGTGTTAAGCACGGTTTATTTGCTCTTTTTGGGCTTAGTATTGGTGATTTTTCACGGTTTACAGGTCTTTACATTTGATTTATTTGGCCGCCCCGTTCAAAAAGTAGTGGTCGATTGGATGAATGCTTGCCTTACGTATGGGCTCTATCTGACAGGCAGTAGCATTCGACTGCAACAGAAGACTCTTTTACCAACCGATCGCCCTATCATTTTTGTAGCCAACCACCAGAGTCTATTCGATATATCGCCGATAAGCTGGTTCATGCGTCGGCACACGCCCGTTTTTGTGTCGAAAATCGAGCTTCAGTACGGCACCCCGTCCGTTTCGTATAACCTCCGCCGAAGTGGTGCCGCCCTCATTGACCGAACCAATCAGAAACAGGCTATTGGCGAGATTGCCCGCCTGGGTAAACAGATTCAGGACCGGCGCGAATCGGCGGTGATTTTCCCGGAGGGGACCCGCTCGGCATCGGGGCAATTAAAGCCCTTTGCCTCGGCGGGAGTAGCTGTATTGCTCAAAAAAGCACCATCGGCACTGGTGGTGCCCATTGCTATCAACGGAACGGGCCGATTTAATCCTCACAAATTATTTCCGCTTCGGTCGTTTACCCGAATGTCGTGGACAATATTGCCTGGTATCGAACCGAAGGGGCTAACGGCCGATGCTATTGTAAAGCAAGCCGAAGAGGCAATTGCGCAGGAGCTGGGGTAACGGTCTACATACCGTACTTCTCCAGTCGCCGGTACAAAGCCTGCCGCGACAGGCCCAATTCTCGGGCAACCTCGGTGATGTTGCCCCCATATTTCTGCATGGCCTGCTGAATCAATCGCCGTTCCATGTCGTCTAGCTGCATCGAATCGGCCAGGGCTGTTTCCGCAGAAAGGCCTACTGTACTTGTGCCAACGCCACCAAAAAAGTCGCCTGGTTCCAGCAGAGTACCTTGCGTCAGAATTACGGCTCGTTCCACGGCATGTTGCAGTTCGCGGACATTGCCGGGCCAACGGTGTTGTTTTAGGTGCCGCACTAAAGCCGGGCTAATTCCGGTTACAGGCCGGTTATATTGCTTTCGGTACTGGTTCAGGAAAAAATTGGCGAGTGGTTCTATATCATCGGGGCGATCCCGAAGAGCGGGCAGATTCAGTTCAATAGTATTGATTCGGTACAGCAGATCCTGCCGAAACCGAAGCGTCGGACCGTCCGACGAGGCTATACGTTCGGTGGTGATGTTGGCGTTGGTAGCGCAAATGAGCCGCACGTCGATGGCTTTGGGCTTGTTACTGCCAATGCGTGTGACCTGCCGTTGCTGCAACACAGTAAGCAGGCGGGCCTGTTGGGGAAGCGAAATATTACCGATTTCATCTAAAAAAACGGTACCTCCCTGGGCTTCCTCAAACCGTCCGGCCCGGTCGTCGCGGGCATCGGTGAAGGCCCCTTTCACATGGCCAAACAGTTCACTCTCAAACAGCGATTCGCTCAAAGCACCCACGTCAACCGGCACAAACGGCTTCGCGCTCCGTCCCGACTGCTCGTGAATCATCCGGGCAATCAGGTCTTTTCCGGTGCCGTTCTCGCCCAGAATCAGCACGTTGGCATCGGTATTGGCCACCCGGCTAACCGTGTCGAGTACTTGACGCATGGCCGCACTCTGGGCAATGAGCGATGTCTGGGCTGGCGTTCCAGTGCTGGCCTTTCCTTTCAGCGATTCGCCTTTTCGGCTCTCGCCAAACGGCGGACCGGCTTTCTCTTTTCCCGCTTCGCCCATCGCTGCTTCGATAGTCGCCAGCAGTTTGTCGTTTTGCCAGGGTTTTAATACAAAATCTTTGGCTCCGACTTTCATGGCTCGTACGGCCATTTCTACATCGCCATAAGCTGTAATAAGTACCACAGCCGATGAGGGGTCGATGTCGAGAATACGGTCGAGCCAGAAAAAGCCTTCGCGTCCACTACTAAGGTCGCGCTGGAAATTCATGTCGAGCAGAATAGCATCATAGTGCCCGTTGTTGATGAGAAAGGGGATACGTTCGGGGTTTTTTTCAATGTCGACATGGCCGAAATGGCGTTTGAGCAGCAACTTGGCGGCCATTAGCACATCGGGGTCGTCGTCGATGATCAGGATACGGGGCATGTTGTCAGTGAACAGCCAACAGTGAACAGTCCCAGCGGGGAACCGCAACAGTCAGCAATACGTAGCGCAAATTTACGGCTTATTACTAACTGTTGCGGTTCCCCGACGGAACTGTTCACTGTTGGCTGCTAATTGGTCACTAAAAAGTTGTTTACTGTTTGATAATCTTCACTGTCTGGCTCTTGGAGGGCGTATTGACCTGAATCAGGTATAGACCTGGTATCCGACCCAACCGAAGTGTTTGGCGTTCGGTTACCTGAGCACGCTCCACAAAATGAGTTTCAACGGATACGCCCTGCTCGTTTACCACATTCAGAACTAGCGGCTGACCGTCGGCACCCTGCACCTGCACCGTCACTGACTCAGTAACAACAGGATTGCCCAGTACACTGACAGTCAGCTCCTTATTGGTTTCGACATTACCGACGCGGCTCAATCCGCAAGCCTGCCGAAAGTTAAACACCTGACTGACAGCCTCCCCATTTTGGCGGGCCATCATGGTAATGGTACTATTGTTACGGTCGCTCACTACGCCCAGTTCGATCGTGGCGCGGGGATTGGTGGTCCAGGCGGTTACGCCAACAGCCATGTACTCAACTGGGGAGCCATTGCCGCCTGTTGTCTGGAAAACCAACTCGCGGGTGGCACAATTGTATTGCGGAGCCAGCAAGGCGAGGGGGCCGGGTTGGGTTGGGGGCGTGGCACTGTTGCAGAATTGCCGAAAGTTGAACACAAACGGAGTAGCGTTGATGCTTCCCTGCCGGGCCATCAGCGTGATGGTGCTGGTGTTCGGATCAAGCACTAAGCCCGATTCAATGGTGGCAACGGGGTTGGTTGTCCAGCCGGTTACGCCAACGGCCATGTACTCAATCGGTATTGTTGCACCGATCAGGCTTGTGCTCTGAAACGTAAGTTGGCGCGTGGCACAATTATAAAGCGGTGTTTGCAAGGCGAGTCCGCTGTTGACTGGCGTCGAGACCTGAAACACCGAGACCGAATTACTCACTTCGTTGGCCAGCAGCACTAACCCCTGCCCGTTGGGGCTGTCGGCAGGGGCAATATAAAGAACGCCTTCTGGCCCCCTGTCGTCGGTGGCGGCATTGGGTACAGCATTCCGATTGATTGCAAAGGTTGTGAATTGAGGGGCCAACGGATTGGTCACGTCGTACACAATAACGCCCCCAATTCGCTCAAGTCCGATAAATGCGTAGTAACGCCCGCCAATTTCGGCAATGGTTACGCCCTCGGGTTCGGGGCCTTTGTTATCAGAACGATCTTTAACCGCTACCGAGTTGCCATTGCTGGCGTTAAACAGCCGTGGAAAACTTTCCCGTGTATAACGCTCTAAATCGTCGCCACTGTCATAGAGCAATGACCCGCTGCTGTTCCAGATCGAAAACGAGCGGCCACCCAGCACATGAATCTGGTCGAAATCGCCGTCGCCATCCGTATCGCCCGTTGCGTTGGTCACGGTCAGGCGGCCCAACAACTGATTATTCTTGAGGTCGGCAGCGTTGGGGAACGCCGTTGGGTCGAGTACATATCCGGCTGCCCCCACCCGAACTTCTTCGTTGAGGCCAGGGTAATCGCGGGCATCGCCCTCGTTAGCGGTTATAAAATACGTTTGCCCCCCAATCACATACGAAGCAATGGCATCGGGCTGGTACATACCAAATACGGGTTGTTTCTGCAAGGTTAATGCCCCCCCCTGGTCAGTGGGATCAAACGCGTTTACGTCGAGGTTATGGTTTTTCAGCCCCAGCGGGCGAATTGGATTCGGAGCCAGCGTTTTGGCATCCAGGTCTATCACGAGCAGGGCGTTGTTTTCCTGCAAGGTCACGTAGGCGAAGCGCGAGTCGGGGGTAAAGGCCACGTATTCAGGCTCCAGATCCTGGGCTACAGTGCTTCCATTGGCTACGTTGCCCGACCGTCCGTATATTCTTACCCCGGCAGCCCGAAGCGCATCGCGTTGCCCATTGAGGCTTGCCAGGCCTATTGTCGTAACGTTGGCCTGAGTCAGTCCGGCAATGCCACCGCTGATGTCGACGATGGTTACGGAGCCTTCAGGATCAACTCCCCCGGTACTGTAACTGTTGGGTTCACCCTCGTTGGGGGTTACCACGTAGCGACCATCGGGAGAAAAGCCAATCATATCGGGCATGGCACCGGCTGTTACCTGCTTTTGTAGGTTTCCGTTGATGTCGAAAAACGCAATCGAGCCATTAGCCTGTGGGTTTAATCCTTCCAGAGCCACCGCTACGATCCCTCCCCGAACGTCCACGCTATTGATATTGCCGAGTGCCGAAATATCAACCGACGCAACCGCAGCTGGTGCCGACGGGTTGGTAAAATTCACAATGTCGAGCCGCCGACCAATTGAGTTGGCGATAAACAGCCGCTTGCTGGCTTTGTCGAATGCTATAATCTCCGAAGAGCCTGCCGTAGGGTTGCGATAGCTCGTCAGCAGGCTCAACGACAGAGCCGAGGAGGGGCCTGGGGTAGGTTTATCGTTATCGACAATCTGGATCAGGTGGGTGGGAGTAGCCCCCGCCAGTACGCCGGCAAGGTTTTGCAACCGCAGAAAAATGAATTCATCAGCTTCAGAAGCAGCGTCATCCGTTACTGTCAAGGTTACCGACTGTGGAGCTGTGCTATTGGCCGGGAAGGTCACTGTGGTGCCACTCAGGGCATAGTCGGTGCCGTTTTGGGCATTGCCCGATGATACGAACACCTGTGCCGACACCGTGGCCGTGGCCGATGCACTCAGGCTTAGGTTAAGCACAACTGTCCCGGCATTTTCTGCAACGGTGCGGCTGGCTCCCACAAACGATACCGTTTGGGCCTTTATTACCGTGCACAAACACAGCAAGCAGCCAATAATGAAGTAGATTTGTCTCATTTTAATAAGCTAAAGTAAATGGAAGAGTGATTAGATCGCAAAGTTCTGCGTTGGCTCATTACCACATTATTAAGGTTTAGGCCGGATACGTAACACACCGTTAATGGCCCTTTAACTTGTCCGCTTTCGGACGGTAATGCGTCCGAGGGCGGACGACTAATCGATTATTTGGCGAGTTAACTTACTGATAATCTGTAGGCTATTTCATTTGGCATAGCAATTGGTAATTGGGTAGCCAAGGTGATTGTGGTAAGTCGGCAATTAGTACCTAATTCCAACTATCCAATTGCCAAATTACCTCAGTTACCAATTTCCCAATTACAAAATGGATCGCGCATTACCCAAACGTTTCTGGACTCAACAACGCATCGCGCTGGCGGCTGGCGGCACATTGGTTATCGGCCTGTTAGCCTACACATTTCTGCTGGCAGACACCCGATCAAAACTGAACGTTGAAAAAGAAAAAATCACGATTTCAACGGTTTCAACAGGTCCTTTTGAAGATTTTATTGCCGTGACGGGCGTTGTACAACCCTTGAAAACCATACGCTTAGATGCCATAGCCGGCGGATACGTCACCGAAAAACTGGTGGAAGGTGGCACGATGGTAAAGCAGGGAGATGTGTTGCTTCGGCTCGAAAACCAGAACCTTCGTCTCAACTTCCTACAGTCTGAAACAGAAGCCAACCGGCTTGTAAACGACTTGCAGAATACCCGGCAGCGGTTGCGGGTGGAGCGGTATTCGCTCCGCAAAGCCCTCTCCGACCTCGATTTCCAGATTAGCCAGACCAAAGACGTATATGACCGGCAGGCCAGACTGTTCAACGATAAGGTGATTTCAGAACAGGATTTTATGAAGGCTAAGCTCGACTACGAGCGGTTGGTAGAGCAACGGAAAATCGAAGCTGAATCACAGAAATATCAGGAAGAGAACTCCCGAACGCAGATTCAGATGCTGGAAGGTACGCTGGCCCGAACCCAGAAAAACGTGTCGCTCTGGCAGCAAACGCTCAATAATCTGGTGGTGAAAGCACCCGTTTCGGGGCAGTTGTCGAGCATCGATGTAGAAGTAGGCTCCAATATCAATCAAGGGCAGAACATTGGCCAAATCGACGATATGAACGGGTTTAAAATGCGGGTTGGGGTTGATGAACACTATAACAACCGCATTTTTTCGGGGCTGAAAGGGACGTTTGAGTACAACGGCGCGAAACACGAACTGGAAATTACCCGCGTTTACCCGGAATCCCGCAATGGCCGCATCGACGTGGATATGAAGTTCACGCAGGCTGCCCCGAAGGATCTCAAGCGCGGTCAGTCGTCGCCGATTCAGTTGGAGTTGGGCAAAGCGGCCAAAGCGATGCTGCTTCCTGTTGGTGGGTTCTTCTCCGACACGGGCGGCAACTGGGTCTATGTGGTTGACAACTCCGGCAAGCGGGCCACCAAACGCAATATCACCCTGGGACGCAAAAACCCCGAATTCTACGAGGTGCTGCAAGGCTTACAGCCTGGTGAGCAGATTATTACGTCGTCATACGAGAATTTTGGCGACAACGAAGTTTTGGAATTCTAAACTCTTTGCATTCAACTTTATTATGATTCAGACAGTCAATTTACAGAAGTTATTTGCCACCGAAGAAGTCGAGACTACTGCCCTGAACGGCATTAACATGGACGTGAAGGATGGTGAGTTCGTTGCCATAATGGGGCCATCGGGCTGCGGTAAGTCCACGTTGCTCAACATTCTGGGCCTGCTGGATAACCCCAGCGACGGCGAATACAACTTTTACGGCACGGCGGTGGCCAAAATGACCGAACGGCAGCGGGCGCAGCTTCGCAAAGGCTCAATCGGGTTCGTGTTTCAGAGCTTCAACCTGATCGACGAACTGACGGTCTATGAAAACGTAGAACTGCCGTTGCTGTACCTGAAAACCCCCGCCGACGAGCGTAAAACCCGCGTGGAAGCGTCCTTGACGCGCATGAACATCATGCACCGGCGCAATCACTTTCCGCAGCAACTGTCGGGTGGGCAGCAACAACGCACGGCGATTGCGCGGGCGGTGGTGGCCAAACCCAAGCTGATTCTGGCCGACGAACCAACGGGTAACCTCGACTCGGTGAACGGCGAGGAAGTTATGAAGCTATTAGGCGAACTGAACGACGAAGGTACCACCATCATCATGGTGACGCACTCACCCTACGACGCGGGTTTTGCCCACCGGATCGTGAACCTGTTTGACGGGAAGGTGGTGACGGAAAATTTCCATGTTTAAACGAACGGCCCCAGGTCAATCTGGAGTACTTCCGAAAACGACGATTCAGTAGCTTGCCCGCCATCGCCTTTGCGGTAACGGAGCCATTTCTCGGTTTTGTAGTCATACACAAACGCTTCCTGAATACCATACAAGGCACCATCAGTAAGCTGAACAACCTTTTGAAGATCACCTTTTACGCCCCGCGTCTGGCACACTTCGATGATAACCCGAGTTTGGTCGGTGTCGTTTTCGTAAAGAATGACATCAGGAGTTGGGCTGCTGTATTCCCCAAGCATCGTTTCGGGCAGCGGTTCGTAGGCAATTTTCCCTGACTCGTATAGCGGATACAGCTTTGCGGTAAGGCGGGCAATAATACGCTGATGAATGATTGGCGCATTCACGCTCATATCATTGACAATGGGTGCTGGATGAACCTGCTCGGGATACGTGACGGGTGTTGTCATGACTAAATTGATTTCTTCAAATTTAACCAAACCCCTTATGTTTCGCAACTATCTCAAAATTGCCTGGCGGAATCTGATCCGTCACCACAACTTTACTGTCCTCAACGTGCTGGGCCTGAGCGTGGGTGTGGCCGTTGCCCTGCTCTTGTTCATGGCCGTGCGCTACGACCTCAGCTTCGATCAGTTTCATGCTGATACCAACCGGATTTACCGGGTGGTGCGGAAGCAGGTTTATGCCAACGGCAACGAGAACTTTACGTCTGGCAACCCACTACCCGTAGCAGCCGCGCTCAAAACCGACCTGCCACAGTTGGAAGCCATTGTGCCGGTCTTTGCCACGCTCGATCCGCAAGTGACAGTGCTGGGCAAAAAACCCAATGCCACTAACTATACCACCAAGTTTAACGAAGATGACGAGGGGTTCATGGCCGGGCCGGAATTTTTTAACCTGTTCAATTTTCGCTGGTTAGCCGGTCAGCCGAGCGTGCTGGCCCGGCCCAACGTGGTGGTATTGACGGAGACATATGCCCGGAAGTATTTTGGTGAGGCCGGGCAGGCGGTGGGTAAGTTTCTGCGGATCAACAACAAATTTACAATGCAGGTCGGGGGCATACTGGCCGACCCGCCCCAAAACACCAGTTTTCCGCTAAACATCGTGATCTCCTACGAAACCAAACGCGCCGACAAAACGGGGTCGTTTGGCTTCGGCGGGTTCGATAGCTGGGGCAGCACCAGCAGCAACGACCAGCTCTTTGTCAAACTACCGGCCAATTTTACGGCTGCCCAGGCTGACGCGCTTCTGGAGAAATTCTCGCGTAAGCACTACGACGAACCAAATGCCAACGACAAAAAGACCAACTTTCTAAGCCCGCTGGCCGAGTTGCACCACGATGCCCGCTTTGATACGTTCTCGTCCAAAACAGTAACCGTGCCGCGTCAGCGGCTGTGGAACATGGTGTTGGTGGGGGTGCTGATTCTGCTGATGGCCTGTATCAATTTCGTCAATATCGCGTCGGCGATGGCTGCGAAACGGGCCAAAGAAGTAGGCGTTCGGAAAGTGCTGGGTAGCCGGAAACGCCAGTTGGTAGCGCAGTTTCTGGCCGAAACGTTTCTGGTCGTGCTGGCTGCCATGGTGCTGGGCATGATCCTAGCCTACGCAGCACTGCCGCTGCTGGGCAGGCTATTTGGTCTGCCAACCGATGCGTCATTGTATTTCCGGGCTGATTTGGTGCTGGCTTTGCTCGGCCTACTGGGCCTGCTCACGGCACTGGCAGGGCTGTATCCGGCCTTCGTGCTGTCGTCGTTTTCACCCCTGGCGGTGTTCCGTCAGAGCAACCCGTCGGGCTGGTTGCGAGGCCTGTCAATCCGTCAGACGCTGATTGTGATGCAGTTTACGGCAGCTTTGGTACTCATTATCAGCACGGTGGTGAATCTGCGGCAGATGGACTACCTCAGCCGCATGAACCTTGGCTTCGCCAAAGAGGGCGTGTACAATTTCCCGATGGATACCGAATACGGCAACCGCAACGCCACGTTGCGAAACGAACTGCTCCGCATTCCGGGGGTAAGCAGCGTGGCGTTTTCGTCGGATTTCCCGTCGTCGGGTAACAGATGGGAAAATAACTTCTCGTTTACCGACCTATCAAAAGACGAAGATTTTGTGGTGGCGCAGAAGATGACCGACGGTGATTTTTTCAAGACCTACGGTATTCCATTCGTGGCTGGTGCGCCTTACGCAACCAACGACACCGTACCGAAGTTTGTGGTCAACGAAACCTTGCTGAAAAAACTCAACATCCGTAACCCGGCATCGGTTATCGGGCGTAAACTGAAGATTGGCGGTTCGGAACCTGTCGAAATTGTAGGTGTGGTGAAGGACTTTCACACCAACTCGGCCCGCGACGGCGGCATTCAGCCGCTGGCATTCAGAACGTTGCCGCAATTCTATTGGGGCGGCAGTGTCAAAATACAGTCGCCTGATCTGCCGCAAACTGTCGCGCAGGTTCGGGCCACCTACGCGAAGGTGTTTCCTGAAGTGGCCTTTGTGGGTAAGTTTTACGAGGAACGATTGAACAAGTACTACGAGACGGAGCAGCAGATGGGGTTGCTCTACCGGGTCTTCGCCGGGCTGACCATCTTCATTGCCTGCCTGGGTCTGTTCGGTCTGGCTGCATTCACTGCTGAGCAGCGCACCAAAGAAATCGGGGTACGTAAAGTGCTGGGGGCCAGTGTGGCCAGTATCGTGACGCTGTTATCGAAAGACTTCCTCAAGTTAGTGCTGATCGCTATTGTGATTGCCTCGCCGATTGCGTGGTGGGCCATGAATCGGTGGCTACAGGACTTCGCCTACAAAATCGACATCGAATGGTGGGTGTTTGCGCTGGCAGGTTTGCTGGCGGTGAGCATTGCCCTGCTGACGGTCAGTTTCCAGAGCGTAAAAGCCGCCCTGATGAACCCGGTTAAATCATTGAGAAGCGAATAAACCCAAGAAATCATGTTTAGAAACTACCTCAAAATCGCTGTTCGGACGCTGAGCCGGAATAAACTGTACACCGTCGTTAACGTAACGGGGCTGACCTTTGGCATCACGTGCTTTCTGCTGATTGGTCTCTACCTGTTCAATGAACTGACCTTCGATCAGCAACACAGCCGAACGAGCCGGATTTACCGCGCCATTCAGCACAAAAAAACGCCGACGGAAGACCTGACGATGGCGGCATCGAGTTATAACGTAGCCGAAGAAGCGAAGAAGCAAATCAGCGAAATCGAGAACTCAACCCGCATAATCCGGCTGGGACGGGCCAACCTGTCGAACCCCAAAAACAAGCACACGTTTCAGGAAACAATCTCAGTAGGCACCCCGGAACTGCTGGAAATCTTCGATTTTGAAACACTCGACGGCGATGGCAAATCGGCCCTGAACGAGCCAAACTCCATCATCCTCGTTGAAGAATTAGCCCGGCTGCTTTTTGGCACGACCGATGTCGTTGGCAGAACCGTCGATTTTGAGTTTGGCCTGAACAAGCCGCTCCGAATTACGGCGGTCCTGAAAAACCACCCCCGCAATTCGAGTTTCAATTTCAATTCGATAATTTCGGAAGCTACCCTCAGTGCCGATGATGAGTTTGCGGAAATGACATCGGACTGGGATTCGCAGAACTTCCTGACGTTTTTTCTGCTGAAAGAAAACGCCAACCCAGTGACAGCATCCCAAAAAATCACGGGTTTGCTCAACGCCAACGTACAATGGGAACCGGGAACGTCGGCGCGGTACAGCCTGCAGCCCCTGGCTGACATTCACCTGCATTCCGAAGGTATTGTGGACAGGGCCAGAAACGACAACGTAGCAGCCATGAGTCAGGGGGTACTGCGCTACGTCAACATCTTTGCGATTGTGGCCCTGTTTGTCCTGCTCATTGCCTGCATCAATTACATGAATCTGGCCACGGCGCGGGCTTCCAATCGGTCGAAGGAAATTGGCGTTCGCAAGGCCAATGGCGCGTTCAGGCATCACCTGATCTATCAGTTTCTGACCGAGTCGCTGCTCGTCACGACCCTGTCGTTTCTGCTGGCCGTAGTACTCACCAACGCCTTGCTTCCGGTCTTCAACGAGTTTACTCACAAAGAACTTTCGCTCGGTATTAATACCGACTACCGGATTTGGCTGTTTAGCTTCCTCGCGCTTGTTGTTACGGGCTTAGTGTCGGGTAGTTATCCAGCATTTTTATTGTCGGGATTCAGTCCACTTGCGTTGCTGAAAAGCCTAAAAATCAGGAATAAAGGCGATTTATCACTTCGAAAGGGGCTGGTCGTTTTTCAGTTCACGATTTCGGTTGTGATGATGATCGCCACCATTGTGCTTTTCCAGCAAATCCGGTTTGCCAATACCAAAGACCTTGGTTTCAATAAAGAACTGCTCGTAGTGGTTGACATCAACAGCGGGGACGTGCGGAACGGGGCCGAAACGATAAAAGCCGGGTTCAGCAAAATCCCGGCGGTCAAAAACGTAACTGTAACCTCG
>Ga0105048_10006950_pt1 | contig 18218 bp, 14 predicted proteins | sample MAT05_FD_78382 | JGI IMG/M metagenome (GOLD analysis project Ga0105048, IMG submission 78382) | Freshwater microbial communities from Lake Fryxell liftoff mats and glacier meltwater in Antarctica - MAT-05 | ecosystem: Environmental > Aquatic > Freshwater > Ice > Liftoff microbial mat | place... | reverse complement strand
TCATCCACGGCAACTTCCCGGCCCGAGCGCAAGAACAAACCCAGCCAGAAAAATCGCAACCTAAAGAAAAGGAAACACTTAGCGGTCCACCCATCTACATAACTGAAAACTCGCCGGAGGTCATCGCCCACTACAAACATCAGTTCCCCGGCCGCAAAATCATCGTTCTGGCGGCCGACGACGTCGCCAAGGGCATCAACCTCGAGGACGACATGCCCGTCGCCCCTCGAAAGTCCGCCTGACCGCGGTCAAATCGGCTTCGCCCGGCACAATCTGGACACCTTCACAGGATACGTGTGCCCGCCCTACGCGCTCAAACCAGCCAAGCTCACATCCAACAACCGTATGAACTCATCCACATCCCCCCGCCGGATATTCAGTGGCGGAGAAATCCGAATGACATTCCCATTCAGCCCCCCCTTGCCAATCAGAATCCGGTTCTCCCGCGCCAACTCCATCAGTCGCGCCGTCTCCGCCGTGGCCGGAGTCTTCGACTTCCGGTCCGTCACCAGTTCCATCGCCTGCATCAACCCCATTCCCCGCACGTCCCCGATAATCGGGTACTTCTCCTGCAACTCCTCCAGCCGCGAACGCAAATAGCCTCCCGTCTCCGCGGCATTCGCCGCCAGATTCTCTTCCGCAATCAAATCGATCACCGCCTTCGCCGCCACCGTCGGAATCGGCCCGCCGCCAAACGTCGAAATCGTCAGGCCCTTCAACCCATTCGCCACCTCCGGGCGCGCCGCCGTCAAACCGATCGGCAACCCGTTCCCCAACCCCTTCGCGCTCGTCAACATATCCGGAGTAACGCCCCATTGCTCAATGCCCCACCACTTGTTGCCCGTTCGGCCCCAAGCCGTCTGCACCTCGTCGCTAATGAAGATCCCGCCATGCTCCCGCACAATCGCCGCCACAATGCCGAAGTACTCCTTCGGCGGCGTGATGAACCCGCCCACGCCCTGTATCGGTTCCGCAATCATCCCCGCAATCTGCCCGGATGTCGTCGTGCGAATCACGTCCTTCACATCCTGCGCGCACTTCACGTCGCAGCTCGGATAGGTCAGCCCGAACGGGCAGCGGTAGCAATAGGCATTGTGCGCAAACGCGATCCCCGGCTGCATCACCGGTCCCAGCTTCCACGCCCCTTGACCAGTCAATCCCATCGCCAGCGACGAGCGCCCATGATAGGAGTGCCGCAGCGCGATAATCTCCGAAGACCCCGTGTAACAGCGCGCCGCCAGAATCGCCATTTCGTTCGCTTCCGTGCCGCTGGTCGTAAAGAACGACTTCCAGCCCTCGCCAGGCGCAATCCCGGAAATGGTTCGCGCCAGTGCCGCCTGCGGTTCCGTCGCAAAGACCGTCGAAACGTGCTGGAGCTTGTCCGTCTGCGCGTGAACCTTCTCGTTCACCTTGTCATTACAGTGGCCCACGCTGATCGTCAAAATGCCGCCAAAGAAATCCAGGTACTGGTTGCCGTCCGCGTCCCAGACAAACTGATCTTTGGCGTGCGTAATCACCAGCGGTTCCCGGTAGTAATGGAACACCGACGGGAACAGGCACTCTTTATTCGCCAGAATGATTTCTTCTTTGGTCACGATTCTTCGATTGTAATTGGAACCCGTGCTTAGAATGGGACGATCCCCGTTGCAAGGACCCCGTACTCTGCCCGTCCACGACCCCAGTCTCTATAACGAAGACCTCGCGCCGGTCCCGCTGGATCGCCGGACCTGGGGCATCTACAGCTACGCCTCCCTCTGGGTCGCCATGAGCGTCTGCATTCCCACCTACATGCTCGCCTCCGGGTTAATCGCCGGCGGCATGAACTGGTGGCAGGCCGTCGGCACCATTCTGCTCGGAAACGTGATTGTCCTCGTGCCGATGCTCCTCAACGCGCATGCCGGCACGAAGTATGGCATTCCCTTTCCCGTTCTCGTCCGCGCCTCGTTCGGCGTTCGAGGCGCCAATCTCCCCGCCGTCCTGCGCGCCCTGGTCGCCTGCGGCTGGTTCGGCATCCAAACCTGGATCGGAGGTCAGGCCATCCATTCGATGCTGAAAATCCTCTGGCCGGCCGCGGCGGCGGATGGCGTCGTCTGGATCTGCTTTGGCGCCTTCTGGCTGCTTAACATGTACGTGATCTGGCGCGGCATCGAAACCATCCGCTTCCTGGAAGGGATCGGCGCGCCGTTCATGCTCGGCGTCGGCCTGCTGCTCCTGTGGTGGATCACCGGCAAAGCGGGCGGACTCGGGCCCGTCCTCAGCTCTCCCGGCAAGTTCCAAACCGCCGGCGAATTCTTCGCGTTCTTCATTCCGTCGCTCACGGCCATGGTTGGCTTCTGGGCCACCGTCGCCCTCAACATCCCCGACTTCACCCGCTATGCCAAAAGCCAGCGCGCCCAGGCTCTCGGCCAGGCGCTCGGTCTGCCCCTGGCCATGACGCTGTACTCCTTCATCGGCGTCGCCGTAACCTCCGCTTCCGTCGTACTCTTCGGCGAGGCCATCTGGGATCCCGTCCTGCTAATCGGCCGTTTCAACGAACCGCTGATCGCCTTCATCGCCTTGATCGCGATCCTCCTCGCCACCCTGAACACCAACGTCGCCGCCAACGTCGTCTCGCCCTCCAACGATTTCTCGAACCTGAACCCGCAACTGATCTCCTTCCGCACCGGCGGCCTCATCACCGGCGTCATCGGTATCGCCATGATGCCCTGGAAGCTCCTCAGCGACTTCAACGCCTATATCTTCGGCTGGCTGGTCGGCTACTCCGGCCTCCTCGGCCCCATCGCCGGTGTCATGATTGCCGACTACTTCATCGTCCGCAAACAAGTCCTCAACCTGGACGATCTCTACCGCCGCGGCGGCGCCTACGAGTACAACGGCGGCTGGAATGGGCGCGCCGTACTCAGCCTCGCCGCGGGCATCGCGCTGGCGCTCGTCGGGCTCGCCATCCCCCCGCTAAGATGGCTCTACGACTACGCCTGGTTCATCGGCTTCGTCGTCGCCGCCGGTGTCTACGTGTTGGCCATGCGAGGAGGAAAACAATGAACAGTTCGAAAGGCTTGCAGGAGACGTTTCCGCCATTCAGCGGCCATGAAGCGGCGGTCGAGGCGAACCGCTGCCTCTTCTGTTACGACGCCCCCTGCGTCCACGCCTGCCCCACGCACATCGACATCCCACGCTTCATCAAGAAGATCGCGACCGGCAATCTGAAAGGCTCGGCCCGCGCCATTCTGGACGCCAACTTACTCGGCGCCACCTGTTCCCGCGTCTGCCCGGTACAGGAGCTATGCGAAGGCGCCTGCGTCCTCGGCTCGGAACATAAGCCCATCATGATCGGACGTCTCCAGCGCCACGCCATGGATTCCGTCTCCGATCGCGGCCCGTCCATAATCCCCATCGCGCCTCCCACCGGCAAGCAGATCGCCGTCGTCGGCTCCGGTCCGGCAGGACTCTCCTGTGCCGGTGAACTGGCCAAACGCGGACACTCCGTCACCATCTTCGAAAAACGCACCCTGGGCGGCGGGCTATCCACCTACGGCATCATCGACCTCCGTGAGCCTGTCGAAGTCTCCTTGGACGAAGTGCAAATGATCATAAATCTCGGCGTCCGCATCGAGTCCAATGTCGAACTTGGCCGCGATGTAATCCTGTCCGAACTCCAAAGCCGCTTCGACGCCGTTTTCTTAGGAATCGGACTCGGCCAAACCCTGGAGATCGGCATCTCCGGCGAAGAGCACATCCTCGACGGACTCGAATACATCGAAGCCAGCAAACTGGGTACCACTCAAATCGACATTGGCCGCAACGTGACCGTCATCGGAGCCGGCAACACCGCCATCGATTGCGCGACCGTCGCCATTCGTTTAGGCGCCGAATCGGTGACCATGATCTACCGCCGCACCGCCGATGAGATGACCGCCTATCCCCACGAATACGATTTCATCAAGCAGGAAGGCGTTATCTTCCGCTTCCTTACACAACCCGTCCGCGTCCTCTCCGAAGCCGGCCGCGTCACCGGACTCGAGTGCGTGCGCATGGAACTGGGCGAGCCGGATGCCTCCGGCCGCAGAGCCCCGCGGCCCGTGCCCGGCTCGGAGTTTGTCGTGCAGACCGATCAGGTAGTCAAAGCGGTCGGCCAGGAAAAGGCGCACGCGGCGCTCGGCCTGGCGCTCATCAAGGGGTTCATCGCCGTGAATGCGGAGTTCGAAACCAGCGTCCCCGGAGTCTACGCCGGCGGCGACACCATCCGCGAAAAGGGTACCGCATCCACCGTCATGGCCGTACAGGACGGCAAACTGGCCGCCGCCGCCATTCATTCCCGGCTAACAAAGGGGGCTCAGTAACATGGCCGATCTCCGCACCAACTTCGCCGGCATCAAATCGCCGAACCCCTTCTGGCTGGCCTCGGCGCCGCCTTCCAATTCAGGCGCCCAGGTTCACCGCGCCTTCGAAGCCGGTTGGGGCGGCGCCGTCTGGAAGACCATCGGACCGCCCGTGCTCAACGTCTCCAACCGCTACGGTGCCTGGCACTACGGCGGCCAGCGCATGCTCGGCATCAATAACGTAGAACTGATCTCGGACCGCCCGTTGGAGCTGAACCTGCGCGAGATCGCCGATGTGAAACGCGCCTGGCCGGACCGCGCCGTCATCGCCTCCGCCATGGTCGAATCGAAACCGCAGGCCTGGCACGACATCGTCCGCCGCATCGAAGACACCGGCGCCGATGGCATCGAGCTGAACTACGGCTGCCCCCACGGCATGAGCGAACGCGGCATGGGCAGCGCCGTCGGCCAGGACCCCTTCTATTGCGAGCAAATCACCCGTTGGGTCAAGGACGTCGCGAAGATTCCCGTCATCGTCAAACTGACGCCGAACATCACCAATATCGTCATTCCGGCAAGAGCCGCCGTCGCCGCCGGCGCCAATGCCCTCTCCCTCATCAACACCATCAACTCCATCGCCGCCGTCGATTTGGACACCTTCGAATTGACGCCCAACATCGGCGGCAAAGGCGGACACGGCGGCTACGCCGGACCGGCTGTGAAGCCGATCGCCTTGAACATGCTGGCTTCCGTCGCCGGAGACAGCGTCGTGCAGGCGGCCGGTCTACCCATTTCCGGCATGGGCGGTGTCACCACTTGGAGGGACGCCGCCGAATTCCTGCTCCTGGGCGCAAGCAGCGTACAAGTCTGCACCGCCGTCATGCACTACGGCTTCCGCATAGTCGAGGATCTCTGCGACGGCCTCTCCAACTGGATGGACGAAAAGGGCATAGCCACGGTTGCCGATATCGTCGGGAAAAGCCTTCCGCGCGTGTCCGATTTCAAGGACTTCAACCTGTCCTTTCAAGCCGTGGCGCGCATCGACTCCGCCAAATGCATCAAGTGCAACCTCTGCTACGTGGCCTGCAACGACACCGCCCATCAATGTATCGACCTGATCAACACCGGGGGCAAGCCTGTCCAGCCATTCGCTTATAGCGTCCGTTCCAACGGCAAAGACGAGGCCACTGCGACGCGTCCCCAGCCGCAAGTCCGCGAAGAGGATTGTGTCGGCTGCCGTCTCTGCTTCAACGTCTGTCCCGTAGAGAACTGCATCGCCATGGTCGAAGTTCCCAGCGGCCGCGAACCCGTCACCTGGGACGAAATCATGACGTCCAATCGCGCCGTCACCGAGGACTGGGAAGCCATGAAGAAGTACCGGGAAGACAACGAAATCCACATTCATTGAGGTCATCGATCCGCAATGCCACTCCTGATCCGCAACGGCGACATTATCACCTCCGGCTCCCGCACCCAGGCCGACATCTGGATCGAGGACGAGACCATCACCCGCATCGGCCGTGACCTCGTGGCGCCGCCCGGCGCCGAAGTAATCGACGCCACCGGGAAGTATGTCTTCCCCGGCTTCCTTGACCCGCACGTTCATATCTACCTGCCCTTCATGTCGACCTTCGCCAAGGACACCCACGAAACTGCCTCCATCGCGGCTCTGGTCGGAGGAACGACGACCTACATTGAAATGTGCTGCCCGTCGCGGCTCGACGATCCTTTGGAGGCCTATCAACTTTGGCGGAGTAAAGCCGAAGGACAGAGCGCCTGTGACTACACCTTCCACATGTCCGTCACGCAATTCGGGGACAAGACCGAAGGCCAGTTGCGGGAAATCGTCGCCGACGGAATCAGCTCCTTCAAAATCTTCCTCGCCTACAAAAATTTCTTCGGCGTCGACGACGGCGAGATGGTTCGGACACTCCAGTTGGCCCGGAAACTCGGCGTAATCGTCACCGCCCATTGTGAAAACGCCGATCTGGTGGCGTCGTTGCAGGCAAGCCTCCTGGCGGCTGGCCACACCGGTCCGGAATGGCACGAACCGAGCCGGCCGGAGTCCGTTGAAGCGGAAGGGACAAACCACTTCGCGACGTTCCTGGAAGCCACCGGAGCCGCGGGTTACGTCGTGCACCTCTCCTGCCGCGCGGCGCTCGAACGCGCGCTGGCCGCCAAGGCGCGCGGCGTGCGCCTCTGGGTCGAATCGGTGATCCCGCACTTCATTCTCGATAAGACCCACGCCGAACGCCCCGGTGTGGAGGGCATGAAGCACGTAATGTCGCCACCGTTGCGCGAGCGGTCGAATCAGAAGGCGCTCTGGGACGGCCTGCGAACCGGAGCAATCGATACCGTCGGAACAGACCACTGCCCCTTTGACGTCGCGCAAAAGTGGATGGGCAAGGACGCCTTCACCCAGATTCCGAACGGAATTCCCGGAATCGAAGAGCGCGTCAATCTGCTCTACACCTACGGTGTGCGCAAAGGCGGGCTCGACCTGCATCGCTTCGTCGACGCAGCCAGCACACAAGCGGCAAAACTCTTCGGCCTGTTCCCCCGCAAAGGAACCATCGCCGTCGGCGCCGACGCCGATATCGTCGTCTACGATCCCGCCTTTCGCGGCGTCATCGCAGCCTCCGCGCAACACACCAATTGCGACTACAGCGGCTTCGAAGGAATGCCGATCGAAGGGCGTCCATCGGTAGTCACCGTCCGCGGAAAAGTACAGGTTCGAGACGGCGCATTCGTCGGCGAACGCGCCAGAGGAAAATTCCTGAAACGCGAGCCGGGGTACCTATAATGGACGCCGCGCCCCTCCTGGCCGAGATCGCCAGCGCCTTCGCGGCCGCGAACCTGGAAGCGATTCTCATCGGCAACGCCGGCGCCGCGCTGCACGGCGCGCCGGTAACGACCCTGGACTTCGACTTCCTCTACCGGCCTTCTTCCACCAACGCCGCGAAGCTCCGCAAAGTCGCCGAAATTCTCGGAGGGCAAATCAGCCAGCCGTTCCCAGACAGCTCAACCGTTTTCCGCATCGTACGGAAGGATGCTCAACTCCAGATCGACCTCACGAGCCAAATCCATGGAGTCAAATCCTTCAATAGCCTGCCCAGCAAGGCAGTTGGAATCAATGTTGGCGGCCGGACCTTTCTGGTGGCTTCGCTGGCTGATATCATCAGGAGTAAGAGGGAAGCTAATCGCCCTCAGGACGTCGCGGTGCTACATGTCCTCCAAGCAACTCTCGAAGAACAACAAAACGCCCAAGCCGACCAAACGTGAGTTGGCCCTGGAAGCCATGCGCCAAGGCAGTGAGCAGGAACTCAGGGACATGATCCGCCGCCAACTCGAACTTCCCATGAACAAGCGCACCCACTTCCTTCGTGTCCGCCTGCCAAATGGCGGCTCCTGTCTATAGCGGCCACGCGTCAAACGTGCCAATAATGACGGGAAGCCCCCATGAACATTGACGCGAATCGCACAATCGCCGAACTGAAGGAACTGCGCGCGTTGACCGCGGACGAAAACGGCGCGCAGCGCGTCGCCTGGACCGATACCTGGCTGCAAGCCCGCGACTGGTTCACCACGAAGCTCGCCGGCCTTCCCGTCGAAGATCACTACGACTCCGCCGGCAATCGCTGGATCACCCTCCCCGGCGAGAGCGAAAAGGCCCTCATTATCGGCAGCCATTTGGACTCGGTACCAAACGGCGGCTGGCTCGACGGTTGTCTCGGAGTCATGACCGGCCTCGAAATTCTCCGCGCCTTCGCGGAAAAGTATGACAACCGCCCGCCCCTCACCATCCGCGTCGTCGACTTTGCCGACGAAGAGGGCGCCCGCTTCGGCCGCAGCCTTCTCGGTTCTTCCGCCTTCGCCGGCACGCATTCCATCGAAGCGGACCGTGGCCGCCTCGACAAAGACGGCATTCGCCTCGAAGACGCCCTTCGCCGCTGCGGCGTCGAGATCGATCGCTTCCCCGAAGCTGTCCAGGAACAAAAATCGGCCGCCGCCTATCTCGAACTGCATATCGAACAAGGCCCCGTACTCGAAAATCTTGGCCTGCCGTTAGGCGTCGTACTTGGCACCAAGGGCGTCGAGCGCCACGCCGTAACTTTCCATGGACAGGAAGCGCATTCCGGGTCCACGCCCATGGCCGCGCGCCGCGACGCTTTAGCCGCGGCCGCCAAACTGGCCCTCGAAATCCGCCCCATCGCCACTAAGCACCCTGACGCCGTCTGCACCGTCGGCAGCCTGAAAACCTTCCCCGGCATCGTCACCGCCGTCGTCGGACGCTGCGAAGCCACCCTCGATCAACGCGACCTCGATGCCGCGGTGCTGGCGGAAATGTTCGCGTCGGCCCGCGAAGCCAGCGAGCGTTTCGCACGCGAAGAGGGCTGCACCGTAGAATGGTCGCGCATCTGGAATATTGAGCCCGTTCCATTTCATCCCGGCCTCATCGAACTCTGCGAAGCCGCCACTACAAAGCTCGCCGGCGCAACGCGAAAGCTCCCGTCAGGCCCGCTGCACGACGCAGCCGAAGTCTCCCGCGCCGGCATCCCCTCGGTAATGATGTTCGTCCAATCCCTCGGCGGAATCAGCCACAACAAGATCGAGAACACGCGCGAAGAACATCTGAAGCTCGCCGTGGAAGCCATGGCCGATCTCGCGGAACAGACCGCCGCGTGGATACTCAAATAGCGAATATCATGGTCCATGAGGTGACTTATGTCGGTTACAGACACAGCCGTTGAAATCGGACGGGTACATCATTGGGTCAACGGGAAACGTGTCCCGTCCGAGTCCGGGCGCTCGGGAATTGTCTGGAATCCGGCTACCGGAGAACCGCAGGCCCACGTCGATTTCGCCAGAGCCGAAGATGTCGACATCGCCGTTGCCGCCGCAAAAGCGGCCTTCCCCGCCTGGCGCGCGACGGCCCTCTCCCGGCGTTCGGAAATCCTCTTCAAGCTCCGCGAACTCGTCGACGCCAATCGCCGCGAAATCGCCCGGATCCTCTCGTCCGAACACGGCAAAACCATCGCCGACGCGATGGGCGAAGTCGCCCGCGGCCTCGAAAACATCGAATTCGCCTGCGGCGCGCCGCAACTGCTGAAAGGCAGCTTCTCGGAACAAGCCAGCCGCGGCATCGATGTCTATCAGATCCGCCAGCCACTGGGCGTCGTGGCCGGAATCACGCCGTTTAACTTCCCCGCCATGGTGCCGATGTGGATGTTTGCCAACGCCATCGCCTGTGGCAACACCTTCATCTTAAAGCCATCGGAACGAAACCCCTCGGCGAGCCTCTTCCTGGCGGAGCTACTCCAACGTGCCGGCCTTCCCGACGGCGTCTTCAACGTCGTTCAGGGGGACAAAGTAGCTGTCCAGCGCCTGCTCGATCATCCGGATGTTAAAGCCATTAGCTTCGTCGGCTCGACGCCGGTTGCCAAGTACATCTACGAAACCGCCACGCGAAACGGGAAACGCGTCCAGGCGCTGGGCGGCGCGAAGAATCACATGCTCGTGCTGCCGGATGCCGACATCGAGATGGCCGCCGACGCCGCCGTTTCGGCCGCGTATGGCTCCGCCGGCGAACGATGCATGGCCGTCTCCGTGGTTGTCGCCGTTGGCGCCGCCGCCGATCCGCTGATAGCCGCCATTCGCCAACGGATGGCAAAGATCGTAGTCGGCCCCGGCGCCGAACCCGGCGTTGAAATGGGTCCGCTCATCACCCGCGAGCACCGCGATCGCGTCGCCTCTTATGTCGCGAACGCCGAAGGCGAGGGCGCCTCCATCGTCGTCGACGGCCGTGACGATCCCGCCTCCCAACGCAAAGGCTTCTTCCTCGGCGCCACCTTGCTCGATAACGTGAAACCGGGAATGGCCTGCTATGAAGACGAGATATTCGGGCCTGTCCTAGGGGTCGTTCGCGTCAACTCCTATGACGAGGCGCTCACCATGATCAACGACAACCCGTACGGCAACGGCACGGCGATCTTCACCCGCGACGGCGGCGCCGCCCGCCAATTTCAGTTCGATGCCGACGCGGGCATGGTCGGAATCAACGTATCGATTCCCGTCCCGGTGTCTTATTACAGCTTCGGCGGATGGAAGGGCTCGCTCTTCGGCGACCTGCACATGTACGGCCCCGAAGGCATCCAGTTCTACACGAAGGCGAAAGTCGTCACCAGTCGTTGGCCCGATCCGGGCACCAGCAAAGTGGACCTTGGATTTCCCCAGTCGCGCTGACCTGCGGCGCGCATGCGCCCGTTCGTTACGCCAACATCACCGAGGGATTGTAGACGAGGATGCGGGAACACTCTTCGCATTGCCACAGCTTGTCGGGCTCGGTTTTTACACCTTGCCAGAAGGCCAGCCGGAAGGTCATTTGACAAACGCCGCAGTTGCCTTCGATGGCCTCGCAGAGGATGGGTCCTGTTTTGTATTTCTTGCGGAGGCGATCGTAGAGCTGGGCGAACTTTGGATCGAGACCAGCTACGAGTTCCTTAACGCTCTCGGAGTTCTTGGCGATTTGGCCAACGCCCGCTTTATGTTCCTGCTCGGCCGCCTTGAAGTGTTCGAGGCCGGCCTTTTGCGCGACCGTTAAAGAGGCTTGATCTTCCTTTAGTTTGGGCTCGAGCGTTTCGGCCTCTTCCATCAGTTCGAGCGTTCGGTCCTCGTTCTTCCCGATTTCGGTTTCATTGAACTTGATCTCGTGCTCGAAAGCGGTCACCTGTGCTTCGCTGGCTGCCTGGTCGAGTTGTACTTTAAGTTTCTTCAACTTCGCCTGTCGGAGTTGGACATCTCCTTCGAGGGAGCGCCGCTCCTTCTCATTGCCGGTTAACTTCGCCTGTAGCGCGTCAACTTGTTGCTTTTTGGCCTCCACCGCTTTCTTTTCGGCGGTAAGGATTTTGGGCAGTTCGGTGAGGCGAACCTGGAGGTGATGGGTCTGCGCGTCCAGTTGCTCGAGGCGCGCGAGGGTTGATATCTCTGGAAGCATACTTGCTAGCGGATTCTAGCACGCAATCGCTCTAGGGGCTTAGCGATGACGGTCATGGCGAGATCCAAATCTTCGATTTTCAAGGCGCGGCAGGTGTAGTAGTAGAGGCCTAACGCGGTGGGGATCGCTAACGCCAATGTTGTCAGGTGGCGACCGCGGCCGGCGGGTTGCCAATGGGCGGCTAACGCCGCCGCCCCCCACACTCCGAAGGCCATTACCGCCGAGGCGAAGGTGATCTTCATGACGCTGGAGAACAAAGTGCGGCCGTATATGCCGCCGACGCGGTTGCGCAGAATGATGAACTGGACAATCGCCCCCGATATGGCCACGGCGGCGGTGGAGAGCGCAAGGCCCGCGTGCCCAAAACTGGAGGCCTGGGTCATATTCGAAACGATGAAAAAGTTAGTCGCAATACTGACCAGGCTGATATACATCGGCGTCCGGGAATCCTTCAACGCGTAGAACGCGGGGACAAGGATTTTCAGGGCGGCGTAGCCGACGAGGCCGACCGCGAACCAGGAAAGCGCCGCGGCGGTCTGCTTCGTATCGTAGACGCCGAATTCACCGCCTTCGAAAAGCGAACCGATGATGGCGTCTCCGATAACGATCAGGCCGGCGGAGGACGGAATAGTTAGCAGGAAGACGAGACCGAGCGACCGGGAAAGGGTACGGCGGAAGTCATCCATGTCTCCGTTCGCGGCGGCTCTGGATATCGCGGGGAGGGTTGCGCCGCCGATGGCGACACCGAACAATCCGAGCGGCAACTGCATGAAGCGGAAGGCGCAGGCGACCCAACTGACGGGCCCGTTGAGGCCGGTGACCGGATCGACGATTTGCGAGGCGAAGTTGGAATTCACCATGACGTTGATCTGGACCGCGGCGCTACCGAGAATGGCGGGACCCATCAGTTTGGCGATATGGATGAGGCCGGGGTGACCGAAATCGAAGGCGGGTTTGAAAACGAAGCCTTCCCGGATCAGGCTGGGAACCTGGGCAAAGAGTTGCAATGCGCCGCCGGCGACAACGCCCCACGCCATGCCCTCAATGGGAGTGATGCCGATGCGCGGGCCGGCGATGTGCCCCATGAAGAGGCCGAAAAGGAGCGACCCCACATTGAACATGGACGATGACAAAGCAGGGAGCGCGAACCGGTTGCAGGCATTCAATATGCCCATGACTTGCGCGGCGAGGGCGACCAGCAGCAAGAAAGGGAACATGGTTCGCGTCATGGCGACTGTCAGTTCAAATTTGCCGGGGACCTGGCGGAAGCCGGGCGCGAGGATACCGACGAGTTCGGGTGCAAAGGCCATGCCAAGGAGGCAGATGGCGCCGACGATAACGATTATGGCGGTCGCCACCAGGTTCGCCAGATACGCCGCGTCGGCGCGCGACTTCCTTTGCAGGTATTCGACGAAGGTGGGAACAAACGCTGAGCTGAGCGCTCCTTCCGCGAAGAGGTCGCGGGTTAAATTGGGAATGCGGAAGGCCTGTAGAAAGGCATCGTTAGCGGCTCCGGCGCCGAAGAGACGCATCAGGGCCATTTCGCGGGCGAGTCCGGTGACGCGACTGGCGAGGACCGCAATTGACGTGATGCCAGCCGAGCGGGCTACGCTCTCCGCCGTATTGCGTTGGCGCAGTGCGATGCCGGCGCTGTCGGTTTCAGCCACCTAACCCCCGTAGCGTTCGAGGAAGTACGCGACGGTCGCGATTCCCTGGTAGTAGTTGGCCAGTTTGAACTTTTCGTTCGGAGAATGCAGCCCATCATCGGGGAGGCCGAAACCCATGAGGATCGTGGGAATGCCGAGGTGCCTGGCAAAATCGCCGACGATAGGGATAGAGCCGCCAGAACGGGTAAATACGGTTTTGCGGCCGAGGGATTCCTCGAAGACTTCGGCGGCAATCGCGATTGCCGGATGGTCCGGGTTGACCAGAATACCAGGGCTGGCGCCGAGTACATTTACCTTGGTTTCGATGCCCTTGGGAGCGTTGGCGGCGACCCAGTCGCGGAAAGCTCCGATGATTTTTTCCGGGTCCTGATCCGGGACCATACGGAGGCTGACTTTGGCGAGCGCTTTAGCGGGGATGACTGTCTTAGAACCGGCTCCCGTAAAGCCGCCCGCGATGCCGTGAACTTCGAGCGTGGGGCGGGACCAGGTTTTCTCGAAGACGCTACGGCCCGGTTCGCCGGTGATGGGCGCGCCGATTTCGTTGCTTACATAGTCGGCAGGGTTGAATGGGAGAGATTCCCAGCTTTCGAGTTCAGCGGCCGCAGGTTCCTTTACGTCGTCATAGAAGCCGGGAATTTGAATTACGCCGTCGGCATTCTTCGCTTTGGCGAGGAGTTCGATAAGGCCAAAGACGGCGTTGGGCGCGGCGCCGCCGTAGAGGCCGGAGTGAAGATCGCGGGATGGTCCGGTGGCCTCAACCTCCATGTAGATCAGCCCGCGGAGGCCGATGCAGAGGGTGGGAATGCCTTCGGCGTAGAGGGCAGTGTCGGAAACCAGGGCGACATCCGCTTTGAGCCGTTCCTTGTTTTCGGGGACGAATTTGGCGATCGAAGCGCCGCCGATCTCCTCTTCGCCTTCGATGAGAAATTTCAAGTTTAGGGGGAAAGTTCCGGTGAGGGCCTTCAGCGCTTCCGCGGCTTTGATGTGGCAGTACATTTGCCCCTTGTCGTCGACCGCGCCGCGGGCGTAAATGTTGCCGTTGCGGACGACGGGGTCGAAGGGCGGGGATTCCCAGAGTTCGAGAGGGTCGGGGGGCTGGACGTCGTAGTGGCCGTAGCAGAGGACCGTGGGTTTGCCGGGAGCATGGAGCCATTCCGCGTAGACGAGAGGGTGGCGATCGGTGGGAATAATTTCGATGTTTTCGAGGCCGGCCTTTTCGAGGGCGGACGTGGTGAATAGAGCGGCGCGAGTGACTTCGTCTTTGTAGTCTGGAAGCGTTGAAATACTGGGGATTCGAATGAACTGGAAGAGTTCTTCGAGGAGACGAGCCTGGTTGGCGTCGATCCATTGATTGATGGCGGAGAGGCTGGCGGGGGTGGACATGGGAATCTTCATTATAGAAGGGTGAGGATTCGCGGCTTTTTGCTATTGACGATCAGCACTGAACTTTCCCGTCGGGTTGGTTGTGGTGTCAGAACGAGATATCGAGTCGAACGGTCATCGCCACGTTTCACCTTGTAACGTTCCGCCGCGTCCAGGGAATGATTTTGGGAAGCGTTGACACCGAAAGCACGTACGAACCAACCCCCTTTCAAAATGTCCGCGATGGAAACTGGAGGGAATGATTTCACGCGCCTGCCCGCGGCGGCACTTTTTTATCGGACAAAAGTCATCACGGGTCAACCGATCAGGAATTGCTCCAGCGCGTCGGAGGGTACGCGGACGCCAACGAAAAACTGACCGAATTTGGCATACTTCGCGCTTACCTCGTCGAAGCGCATTTCGTAGATCAGCCGTTTGAAAACCAGCGGGTCGTCGGCGAACAGGTCGACGGCCCACTCCCAATCGTCGAGCCCGATCGATCCGGTGATGATCTGTTTCACTTCATCGGCGTAGCGCCGGCCAATCATACCGTGATCGTGCATCATCCGCTGCCGCTCTTCAATCGGCACTGTGTACCAGTTTTCCGTTTCGCCGCGCAGTCGATCCATCGGGTAAAAGCAGATGTACTTGCGGTCGGGGAATGTCGGGTAGATGCGCGGCGCCATCGCATCGCGCTGACGGTCGAGGGTGGCCCTGATCTCGGCGTTCCACTCCTCTGAGTGCGGCGCCAAACCCCGATCGAGCAGGGCGCGATAGGTCTTTACGGTGGATTCGTAAAGCCCCAGTTCGACAACCGAAAAATAAGAGTGAACTTGCCGGAGCATTGTGCCGATAGAGAGTCTTGAGAGTTGGAGTTCGGCGAGATGAAGTTCGGCCGCGTCTTGGCGGAAGTGAACGATCATCAGATCTGCCTTGTGCCCAATCATCGTGAAAATGGCCGACGGAAACGCCTCGTTGGCTTCCCATTCCTTCAGTTTGAATACCAATTCCCGAAGCATCGATCGTTTTTGGAGCATCGGTGTGTTGTTCCAGGCGGTCTGATCGAATCGGAGCAATTGGTGGAGCGCCCAGGAGCCTTCAATGGTTAGGGGAACGGCCGGCAGCGCGGCGGGGTTTGACATAAGAATTCCACTTTCTACTGTAACTAAGGTTTTTGCACTATTCAGAAATCGGCGCGATATGCCGAAAGACAACGTAGGGGCGAAGGAGTGTCCCGAACGACTCTATGCAACGTGTGTGGATAACGCTACTGTCAGCATTTCTTCTCGCCGCGGGCGCGGCGTCAGGACAGACAACCCAAACGCGCATTTTTACGGAGCCGGCTGGCGCTTCGTTCTTCGTTGATGGGACCAAATACACGAGTTCGGCTACTTTTTTCTGGCCGAAAGGCAGCCGTCACACCGTTTGGGTCGTGAGTACCCAGTATACGGGCGATTCGACAAAGATGGAGTTCGGCGGTTGGTCCGACGATAAGACGCTACTGTCCCCCGGCGCCTCGCCGGCCATCACCGTAACCGCCGACCCGGATTTCTTGAGTTTGAAGGCTACGTTCGTCGTTACCCATCGTATCGACGTCCTTTGGTACAACATTCTGCCGAATCCGCTGCCCGAGACCGCGATTCTGTGTGAGAGCGGCGGAAGGCCTGGAAACCATTCGGCCGGGAACATCCTCCCCGTACCGGCGACAGCCCCCCCCGTAGGAACACCGGCGCCGCCATCCGTGACCCCAAACGCTCCCCCGTCATCGACACCCGTTCAGACGGTGCAACCGGGATTTTTCATGGTGCCCGGACCTGGCGCCCTCTACATTAACGGTACTTGCGTCGCAAATTCGTTGTCGATCTGGCTGCCTCAAAGTTCGGTGATCACGTTCAATGCCTTTCCCGCCCGCGGATTTGTGTTCGAAGGCTGGCAAGTGGATGGCAGACCGCATACCGATAGTTTTTTGCGGACGTACACGGTGATCGGACCGGCGGTAGTTTCGCCGCGTTTCGCCCCCGCTAAACGGGTTGCGATTCAGACCGAGCCCTATGGCCTGGACATCATGGTCGACCGGACACGGACTCCGACGCGGTTTCCAGAGGAAATTGAGCTGCGGTACCGGGATTCCGGTAATATTTATCCGATTCCGCCGTGGGAGTTCGATTTTGCGGAGGGCTCCAGCCATATTTTGGGCGCGCCTCCGACCCAACTTGATCTGACCGGAAAGACTTGGATCCTGGACAGTTTCAGTATCGGGGGAGGGGAAGGAACGATTTTCAAGGCCGTCGGAGCGAATACGCCACAGATCATTACCGCCCGGTTTGTCAGGGGCGCGGGCGTATCGTTCCTCACGAACCCCGTCGGATTGAAGTTAAACGTCGACGGCCGGGAGTGGCCCTCCTATAATTTTGTCTGGGGCGTCGGGACGAAACATACGGTGACTGCGCCCGCCCTGGTGACTGACACGAGAGGGCGAAAGTATAGGTTCTTGGGTTGGGCTCACGGCGGAGACGCAACGCAACAGGTGACGACGCCGGAAGAATCGGAACTGGGCGGTCTGCGCATGGTTGCCAACTACGAACTCCTGCCACGAGTCGTGATTTCCACGACGCAGCCGGGTTCGCGTTTACAAGTTGATGGAACGCTATGCCCGTTGCCGTGCGTTTTGGACCGGCCGGCGGGGACGACAGTCGCGCTATCAGTGCCTGAGTCCGTAGCGCTCGGCTCGGATTCGCGCATTCAATTTGATGGCTGGAGCGATTCGGCAACGCCATCGAGGACGGTCAGTTTCGGTGCGGCCGACCAGCAACTGAGCTTCCGGTACCGGACTTTTAACCGCTTTCAGGCCTTGGCCGATCCGGCCGAAGGGGCGACATTCCGGCTGGAACCGGCTTCAGCGGACGGATTCTATCCGAATGACGTAACCGTGCAAGTCACAGCCGTTGCCGTCGAGGGCTTCAGGTTTCGCCGATGGGAGGGAGACCTCTCGGGCACCAGTGCCGGCGGTTTTCTTTCGATGCTGGTACCTCGCCTGGTTCGGGCGCAACTGGACAAAGTCCCTTTCATTCCGAGTTCGGGTATTCGCAACGCTGCCGGGGAGACGCCAACGAAAGCAGTTGCGCCGGGCTCGATTGTCTCGATATTTGGTACTGGTCTGGCCAACGACTACGTTGCCGGAGCGAATGGTCCGCTGACGCAAACCCTGGGAAACGTCACCGCGCGCATCGGAACGCGGTTGCTGCCTCTGTTGTTTGTCTCACCGGAACAGGTAAACGCCTATTTGCCATCTGATCTCGCCGATGGCGAGTACACGCTCGGGGTTAGAAACGGATCACTCCCGGAGATCGCGGGGAAACTGACCATCGTCCGGAACGCGCCGGGGATCTTCGGCCAATTGATCGGAGAACAATTCGTGGCGACGGCGCAGCGGCCGGACGGGTCGCTCGCAGCGCCCGATAGGCCCGCCCAGCGCGGCGAGCAGATCGTGTTGATGGGAACCGGTTTTGGCGCCTACCAGCGCGGTATTCTCGATGGGTTTCCGGCCGTGGAGAACCCGCCGAACCCATTGCGAACCCTGCCGCAAATCGTGGCCGGAGATCAGGCCTATACGGTGGATTTCGCGGGTGCGGCGCCAGGGCTAGTTGGCGTTACGATCATTCGCTTCACGGTGCCAGCCAGTTGGACTCCCGGCACAGTCGAATTACGGGTACGGCAAGGCGAAGTCGAGAGTAACCGGGTCCTGTTGCCGGTGGAGTAACCATGATTAAGAGGCTGATCCAAAAATTTCGCGGGTTGATAGCGCTGCTGGCTGTATCAGTCGCCGCGGCATCAGGGGCGACGATCGGAGGCTCGGAGCCGATGGCGTGGCGCTTT
>Ga0105048_10006949_pt1 | contig 18218 bp, 13 predicted proteins | sample MAT05_FD_78382 | JGI IMG/M metagenome (GOLD analysis project Ga0105048, IMG submission 78382) | Freshwater microbial communities from Lake Fryxell liftoff mats and glacier meltwater in Antarctica - MAT-05 | ecosystem: Environmental > Aquatic > Freshwater > Ice > Liftoff microbial mat | place... | reverse complement strand
ACAAGAAATTTTAATTTATTGTACAGATGGTAAAGGGTGGATACAATCTCTAAAAAAAAGGGAAATTATACAAGCAGGAGAATTTATTGTAATTCCATCTAAGATACCGCATTCTTATGGTGCGGATAATGAAGATCCATGGAGTATATATTGGGTTCATTTAACTGGAACCATGCTTAATGTAGCGGAAGATTTGTTTTTGTGGCGCAATGGTGTGCAAAAAGTAAAACAAATCACCTATTCTGAAGAGCGGAATAAGTTATTCAAAAAAATTGCAGATACCTTTCTAAAAGGATATAGTGCATCAAATTTAATATTCGCCAATCTTACGCTAAACTATTACCTGGCATCATTTTTAGTTCCGGAACATTTTGAAAAAAAAAGTACAGAAGAGGTGGCTGTAAGTGTAATTGATAAAGCAATTGAATATATGCAGCAAAATCTTTCAAATGCTGTTACGCTGGATAATATTGCTCAATCCGCACATCTGTCAGTTTCATTTTTTTCACGAAAGTTTAAAAAAGAAACAGGTTATACTCCTATAGAATACTTTAATCATCTTCGTATTCAGAAATCTTGCCAATTATTACAATTCAGCGAGTTGCGTATTAATGAGGTTGCTTTAGAAGTTGGCATACCTGATCCGTTCTACTTTTCGAGATTGTTTAAACAGCAAATGGGCGTTTCGCCTGTAAATTATCGGAAAAACGGACGGGTTTGATTAATACAGTTACCGTCATTAATAATGGTAACTCTTGAAGAAACGTATACGGGGGTATTTCAATTGTGGTCGTTATTTTGGTTGGTAAGGACACGGACCAAGGCTGCCGTAATATTTATCACCACAAACCACTGAATGCCGAAGACAATTTGAAATGCACCCTCGTATATATCCTTACTTCCATGTAGACAAGTATGGCGAATTTGGGTGTGTGGCGGAGGCCCCCTGTGTAATCCGAACGCCATCTTTTCCATAGCACAAAATGGTGGGCTTATGCCTGGGATAATTTTTTAAAATTACAGGCTGCCGCCAAGTTCTAATGTGTAAAATTTGGGACCGCGTTTTGATTGGCTGATCCTTGCTAACTTCCATACATCAACAATATGATATGACCCGGTTTTGACTTGTTTAAAGCAGCTTGTGGATTAGCCAAAGCCGTTTGCTCTGTACGCCCTTCATTTTTAACAAATCCGCAGGGCTTACGTAATATGTCGGCTTGGTGTAAGAAAAATTGTCTGGCCGTATCTCTTGTTTACCATCGGCAATATTAATTGTTTGTACCTGGCTAAATGAAAAACTAACGCTAACACAGTGGACTTTTAAATTGAATTTGCCCTCACCAACAGCCATCATATTAGTTAACTCAAAACCCGGGCGCACAAAATGGTTGGCGGTAGCAGGATATACCGTTTTTTGTAAAACCCCGGTACTAATTCTACTGGCATTAAAAAATTTAACACGTACGATTATTGGGCGAACAAACGAGGCTGAATAATCAAAACTAAGTGTAAGCTTCGCCAAATTGGTTTCTGTATTTTTTAGCGAAAGAAAGCCTGAGTTAAGACTGGCTGTCCAGCTTTTTTGATTGCATGTATTTTCTACCACTAATTGAAGTGCATCAAAAAACATAGTGGTATACGCCACATCTACAACGCCAATTTACCCCACTCTACTTTTGACCGCAGAGCTGGGTTGTCAGCGTTCGCTAAAGCTTCCGTCCAATTTTCTCCCATTTATAATCTTTTAACCTGGGGTATTCGCGGTTGAAGTCTGTAGTAATTAGTGATTGGGCATTACTGTTAAAAACTGCTATAAAACAAAATCGGAAAGAAATGCCCTTTTATGATGGGCCAGGCAGAATAATACTGACATCTTTTTTAAGAATGGTGGCTCTTTATTGTTCAAGACGTTTTAATTAATTACTTTAATAATTTCTTTAATTTCCAAGGATCGCGTTCTTCGCGGCTGCGCATTGCATTGGCCCCGGCATCATTTATAAACTCTTCTTTTTGCAAATCCCAATTTAGTTTTCTACCCAAAAGCATCGATATATTTCCCATGTGGGTCATGGTTGAAACACGTTGAAGATCTTCTACCGGATGAAAAGGTTCTTCGCGGGTTTTGATGCACTGAATAAAGTTAGCATGTTCACTGGGGGCTGTTACCAAATGTATGTCGGCCGGCTTGATTTCTGAATTAAGAATCTCAGTTGAACTGGCTTCCAGCGGCCCCGCCCATCCACTTATTTTAAGCCATCCGTCAGTTCCGTAGCAAGCTATTTCCCTGGTATTAGAATGTACATCCATAACAACACCGTTCTCATATAAATAGGTAAGATTATAGGTTTCGGCAGTGTTATAAGATCCTGTAGCAAAAACGCCTTTTCCGTCTACAGAAACTGGCCCGGATTTTTCAGTTCCGTTGGCACGTTGTGCGGTATCCATCATGTGGGCGCCCCAATCGGTAATATTGCCTCCCGAATAGTCAAAATTGAAGCGAAATTTACCATGACAGCGACCTGGAAAGTAAGGTGCTTTGGGCGCAGGGCCTAACCATAAATCATAATCAAACCCTTCTGGTACTGGCTGTACTACCAGGTCTTCGGGCTTAATTTTAACCGGGCCACTTAGCAGCCCACAAACAACCTTTTGTAATTTTCCAATCCGGCCATTTCTTACCAGCCCGGCCATGCGCAGGTATTGGGAAAGTGCCCGATCCTCAAGACTGGTTTGGTAAATACGATCGTGCTTAGCAACCACATCGCACAAAATTCTGCCCTGCTCTATGGTTTGAGTGGGTTTTTCGCAACATACATCTTTACCCGCCTGAATAGCCAATACGGACATTGGCACGTGCCAATGATCGGGCGTTGAAATCTGTACCGCATCAATATCTCTTCTTAGCAGAACTTCTCTAAAATCGTTGTAAATTTTACAGTCCTGGTTGCCGTAGTGCTGGTCAATAATGTTTTTTGCTTTTAGTGCGTGCTGCAAATCAACATCGCACACGGCCACTACCTTGCAGGTGTCAAGTTTTAAATAAGGCGGAAGGTTCCAACTGGTACCGTGACTACCTACCCCGATCATCGCAAGGTTAATTTTGTCGTTTGCCCCAAATGCGCTTGCTTTTATGATTGTAGGAAAAACTAATGCACCGCCCGCAATAAGACCTGAATTTCGTAAAAAATTTCTTCTGGATATAGACATGATTTTTATAGATTTAATGTATTGGTAAAGAGTTGGAAATAATTGCCCAGGTACGATTTAAAAACCTGTTGGTAAAAAAAGGTGTGAACAACTGAATAGCGGTTTGCCGTACAAGTAAGCCCCAATGCGGCGGGGACGATGTTTAATACTTATTCTGCTGCCGGCTCCAAAAAAAAGAGAGAAACGGCGAACAAAAAAATGTAGCAGCTATTTTTGAAAGGTCACTTAGCCAGAAAACCGGGTTGGTTTAAATGGCATTTCACTTAGCCGAAACAGCTTCACTTTCAATTTAGCTTTTTCATATATTTTTTCCAGGTGGCCATTGATGTTGTTAAATGATCCTGCGGCTTTTCTTTCAGCGCATAGCACTGCAATCCAATAGGCCCTTTATACTCATTTTGTTGTAAAATTTTAAGCACTTTTAAAACATTAAACGAGCCGTTGCCCAGCGGCTGAATTAATCGATCCCACTCCATTTTGTTGGTTTCGCCATCATCGGCTCCGTTAATAGATACTGAAAACAGGTAGGGAACCGCCTTGGTAAGTTCCGTTTCAAGTTGCGCCGGGTCTTCCAATTTAAGGTAATGACACAGGTTAAATACGGCACCTAAGTTGCGCCTGTTCACTTTTTGGGTTAAGGCTACCGCATGACCCACCTTAATTAACCAATCGCCATGATGTGGATACAGCGCTATTCTTACGCCATAATCGTCTGCATAATCGGCCAATTTTTGAAGTATTGAAATACATATTGAATCGCCGGTGGCATTTGACGGGGTGCGGCTTTTACTATTAATATGCACCCAAACGGTAGCGCCTTTGTCTTTTAATTTAGGAATCAAATCGTATAATCGTGCATCAATAGCTTCCTTAGCCTCCAGATCTACCTTGGCCCAAATCATAAACACTTTTAAATTTTGCTGCTGTACAGCTTCTAGTTTTTTATCGTTTTGCTCCGGGGAGCCGGCATTCATTTCTATACCGTCAAAGCCAAGTTGTTTTAAAAGTTTGGCCTGGGCAACAGGGTCAGTAGCGTACTCCGACCTGGAGAAAGCATCGGAGAAACAAAAAAATTTAGGGTTGAAGGATTGTGCGTTGATGGTAGCAAGGGATAACCAAACGCAAATAAAAATCAATAGCAGTTTCATAATTGGCAGAGCGTTTAAATGTTAAAGTTGAGGCAAATTATTAATGCAACCCTTAATAAACGTTAAACAGGCAATTAACAAGCAATTAATGTTGATAACATGGCGATAAAATAACCATGCTAATCAAATAATTCAGAAAAAGATGGAGTAAATTTTTCGCCGTAATAAAGCTTGTATTCCTGGGAAAATTTATTAAAGTAGTGCCTGGCTAACTTATTGTCGGTCAACACCTTCATTAACATTTCAATCATGTCCTCATTAATAGGATCGAACAGCATCAGCAAGTCTATCCAGTTAATTAATTCTTCTTTAGAAAAAATTTCCCGGTTTTTTTCGAGAACGAAATTTAGTGCTTCTATTATTTCTGTATCTACGCTTTCTTTAAAGGTATCCAACCACGAATATTGGTCTTCGGGAAGAAATTTTCCTTTTGAGATAACTGCATAAAATGAAGCAAGTAATACCGGTGTGTGGTTTACCGGGTTAGTAAGTTTTTTTAGGTACGCAAAACACAAAGGGTAATCAAAACAAACCCTGTTACTATCCAGGTTCACTTTCCAGAAATTATTCTCAAAAACCAATTGCACACCGGGCATTTCCTTCAGCGCCATACGCAGTTTATGTATTGATACGTTGCGGTTATTGGCTGCTTTTTTGCTATCGAAACCGTTCCATAAAACCATGGTCAGCTCCTCTGTTGAAATACCTTGCTCGTATTTTTGCGAGTGCAGCAAAAGCACCAACAGCAACTCGCGTATTTTAGGGCTTACCTCTGTAACCCGGTTCACCCCTGCTGTGTCTATCAGCCTGAATTTTCCAAAAACCTGTATTTGAACTTTGGCGGGCAACGTAGTATCAATCGCTTCGGCAAAAATTGTTTCAATTGGATTTATGGCCGTTTCAATAACCAGCCCTTCTAATACAAGCGTTGCGGTTTTTTCTGGTTCGGGCGTAGGTAAAACTTTTACCTGTTCCGGCAATCCTCCTCCGGCAAGGGGTATTGGATTATTTATTGCTGGATATCTATTTGTTATTCTTTTTGCGATAAAAATAAAAGCCACCACCGACAGTATTAGTAAAAAAGCAGCTGCCCAATACCAATAGGTGGCAGCTACAGCCGAATTAAGAGGTGCAAGATCTTTGGCGAGTAACAGAATTTCGGTTTCACTCAAGGCACGGTTCCAAAGTACAAAATTGCTCATTTGGCCATTAAAATATCTGCCTCCTACCAAAGTTGTACGGCCAATGTATAGCGAATCCGTTCCTTCGTATGCGGGGTGGTTGTTTGAACGGCTATCAAGCCTGCCGTTCACATAAATTGCCTGCTCGCCAGAAAACTTCATATAGCGCCATACCACATGATACCATCTGCCTGTTTCAAGATGATTTTTACCTAAATGATCGTTGCCAAAAAAACCAAAATATGGAATGCTGTTTCGTAAACTAAGGTGGATGCTGCTGCCAAGATCGCTGGTGTAAGTACCAACGATACTTTGTTCTATACCAGCACTATCCAGTTTTAGCCAACGGCAAAAGTAAAATCAGATTGAATAATACCTAATTCGTTGGCAGGGGCAAGAGAAATCCAACGCCTTGTTCCAAATGATGCAACTGGCCCGCGTTGTGCGTCGGGCCTAAATTGTATGCCGTGGCTAATACCGTAAATACCACTGTTGCTATTGTTTTTCGTATTGTTTGAAAGGGGAAAGTACACCTGCAACTGATTTTTTATATCAACAGGATTGGCAAAAAAATTAACTGGATTATGCCTGTCTTTGCCATTGACTTGTATGGAAGATGGCGAAAACCCGAAGCCGGGGCTTTGGGGCGTTAATATAATTTTTTCATTGGGTGCAAGCGGAAAACTAAAATTGCCATGGGTGAATTTCTGCTTTTCACCCCCCCAAATTACAAAATCCAAGGGCAGCAGGTTGTGCTGCACTTTGCCCGAAACAACCTTGAACGAATCAACAAGTCCGGCTTTTTCTCTTGTAATTTGTAATGCCGGGTCAGTAACAAAAAAGCTTACTCTTTTTCCATTCTGCTTCCACAGGTCCAGCAAATAATTAAGCACATACTGCCAGCCCGACCAGCCTGAACTTACATATCTTTTCTTCAGGTCCTTAAAAAGTTCAGAGCCGCTAAAAAAATCCATCATCAATAAATCAGCACGAAAATCGCCTTTTTCGATGTCATTGACCAGTGTAGGAATGCTTAAAGATGGTTTTAACTTTAAACCGTAGTCCCAAAATTTTGATACCCAATTGGGTAAACCGTTTTCATCGGCCAGAGAAAATATGATGACTTGTTTTTTAGCCGCCTCCACCTGAGCTAACGATGGAAATGAGCCATCTGCGCTGCTGGTCACCACCAAATCCATCAACCCGGTTTCCACTAAAAGCAACTTCACCTCATCCCACGATATTTCTGGTTCGATAAAAAGCGCAATGATACGTTGTGGATGCGATTGTAAAAATGAGGACCAGTCCCTAAAATTATAATCAACTGCTACATGTTGGTTTTGGAAGGGGATCTCAACGTTGTTGGTCCGTTTATTTTTTACGATACTTACTTTAAATCCATCGCATTGTGCTAACAAATCTTTAGTTACTTTATTATGTTTGGTTTGGCTTAAATCGTAAATAACCTGGGTGCGATTAGCAAGCCACGCTTGCCCGTTGGCAGATGATATTTGGTTTATTAAAAAGAGGAAAAAGATTATGATTTTACGCATCGTTATTTGTCAACATTTGTAATTGATAAAGATAAAAATTGTTTCGTAACACCTTTGGTTTACCAATATAAAAAGAATACAGCCTGAACAGGTTTTTAATTTGGTATACAACATTTTTTAAATATTGCAGGAACGCCAACCTTATTTCGGGAGTAATGACTATCATGTTTTTTTATGGCCCTGTTAATTGGCCATTAATCAACAATTAATCAACCAGATGTAGATTTACAAATAAAAATTTGATATGCAACGGTGCTTTTGTATTAAGGGGTTTACGCTTATTCCCCTCGCCTTTTTGTTGGCGGCAACAATAGCCATTGGCCAGCAAAAAGAAAAAAACAATCTTGAAAACCGGACTGACCTGCCACCGACCGTAAGCCCTGTAATTGGCAAAACGGCCCCTTCGGATGCCACCATACTTTTTGACAAAAACAACCTTGACTTATGGGAAGGCGTGAAAGTAAAAAGCCCTATTGCGTGGAAAGTAGATGGCGACCATTTTAGTGTAGAACCAGCAACAGGAAGCATTGTGACTAAACAGGCATACGGCGATTGCCAGCTACATATTGAATGGAAAATCCCTGCCCTTGAAGTACATGAAAACTTGCGGTATGGCAATTCGGGGGTGCTATTTATGGGGTTGTACGAAGTGCAGATTTATTCGTCGTTTAACAACGAGCATAAGATTTATTACAATGGCCAGGCCGGAAGTATTTATAAGCAGTTTGTACCAATGGTAAATGCCTGCCTGCCACCAGAACAATGGCAAAGTTTCGATATTGTTTTTGTTGCACCGAGGTTTAATGCCGACAAGTCGCTAAAGTTGCCCGCCCAGCTTACCGTTTTTCACAATGGCGTGTTGATACAATATGATGTACCCCTGAAAGGTGCCACCAACAACGGCGATTATACTGAATACAAATGGCACCCTGAAGAACTTCCTTTAATGCTACAGGAACATAACAGCCGCATCAGTTTCCAGAATATTTGGATACGCAAGTTAAACCTGGCGAAGTAAAATCAGAACGTAGAATCATCACACAGCTTGAAATTTATCTATAGGGACACATTCCTGAAATTTGCCCGGCACTAATTGATATACCTGCACTTTTGTTACATAAAATTTTGAAGTTGTATACGCCTGTATAGTTAATTTTTTAACGGATGAATAGAAAAATCGGAAAGCATTGTCCCCGTTTTTATTTTCTTCCAACCCGGTTACTATTGCTTCTTTTTGGGAAGTAGTGCAATTAACGAATGTGCTGTTAAAATCGCTCCTGGCTTTTGTTATAAAAGATTTTAGACCCGACATGAACTTTTGCTGGTTTTTGGAAGTGTAACAATCATTCACCATCTTGATTATAAAAAGATGTGCAAAAATGTCTATGGCCCCTGGTGCTTTAGTTTTTGGAAGTATGGTTTCTGATAATGTTGGCAGAACCTTTTCCCGGTCAGCATCAATATTTATTTTTTTTAATTGAATGGTGGCCTTTCCGCTATCCTGTAAACAAGAAGGTACCAATAGCAAAGCGCCAGATGCAAATGCCAATTGTTTTATAGCTGTTCTTCTTTGCATATAAATGGTTTAAAATCTATCTGTTTTAAAGGGTATTTGTTTTTAGTTGAGTTACTGCATGGTCAACAGCCCTGGCAGTTAGTGCCATATAAGTTAATGATGGATTTTGTGTAGAAGTGGAGGTCATACAGGCACCATCTGCTATAAAAACGTTGGTGCAAAGATGCAACTGGTTCCATTTGTTTAGTAACGATGTTTTAGGATCGCTTCCCATACGTACGCGTTGACCTGCTTCACCTCGTTATCGTATTGTTTTGCCTGGTTGTAGTAAACATTATCCTCTATCCATACCGGCAGTTTAGCGGTATTATAACCTTCCAATCCGTATTTGCTATCGGCTTTACCATCACCAATAAAAACATTGTTGTATACCCTGTCGTCTCAGCCAAATATGGTTGTAAGCCCTTTTACGTTGGTGGAATGCGGCAAAAAATAGGGGGTAAAGCGATTTAAATCTGGCCTTATTACCACCACCCCTTGTATTAAATTTTGGATATATGCTCCCCCACCCGACTGGTTGTTGATGGCCTGTGGCGATAGAAAAATATTATTGTCTACGATATAAGGCCCATGATTTACTTCTACAAACAAATCCTGTTTTGCATTATTGTATAATAAATTATGGGATACCCTGGCGCCCTGCGTCATCAAGTGGAGCCAAATACCCCGCCCGTTATCATGAATATTGTTGCCTTTAATAATTACATCAACAGGGGCATGGAATTTAATTCCGCCTATGTCCGCGCCATCAAACTGTCGCTTAGCCCAAATATTATAAATGTGGTTGTTTTCGATGGTGCTGAAAACAGCGCCCATGCTACCGCAAATGCCTGTTTGCTCACAATTGAAAATTTGGTTGTTGCGAACATTATGCGACCGTACCGTTTCTTTGTTCCAGTTATTCCGTAATTCGTTAAACACTACTTCGATGTAATGGATATTTCCATCGCGGTTTACGTTGTCCTTGTCTGCCGACCATACATTTTGCCCGGTGCTTCGCTCTTTGCCAAGGGTAATTCCGTTGCACTTGGAGTCGCCGATAATGTTGTTTTCAATAATCCGGCCCTTGTTCCAATGGGTGGAAATCATACCTACCTGTTCGGCAGTGGGCGCCGCCCATTGGGTGGCTGCCTGGCTTATGGTAAACGCGGTAATGGTAATGTAATTGATGTTAGATTTATCAGGATAAAAGCAGGTTTTGCGGGTGGTGATTTCTACCAAATTTTTGGTGGGATCTGCGTTTTGAAAGTTAGCCCGGATAGTAGTGTTGTTATCATTGCTTTCGCAATACCACGTACTTAATGAACCTGGGGTGTCTTTAATGTCGTTCATTGCTACAGGGTTAATTACTTTAGCCAGCCTTTCCTTTTTAAACAAAGATTTGCCGTTTAAAAACACTTCGCCAGTATGGTGTATTCTTTCTTTATTTTCAAACCAATCGCCATTAATAGAATCTTTATAGGGGTTATAATTTCCAAAAAATGAGTTGGGAATAATTACTTTCCAAACCCCATTTTTTTCCTGCTGCCATCCGCCTACCACTTCCGAACCTTTGATGTCAACTTTTTCACCGCGGGCGGCACAATACACGATCCGCTTCGCCTCACTTTTGTCGCCTTTTAGCGGGTTATCCCACTCGCGGTAAGTGCCGCCATGTACGGTTGGTATCACCTGCGTAGGCTACTGCAACTGCGGCAGCCATTGTTTTAAAATGCATAGCAAGTGTGCCTTTGTTAGCATCATTCCCGTTTTTAGCAACATGCACTTCTTTAGCAAAAGCGGTGGAGCTAATCAATAAGCTTAGCGCAATAATAGTTGGCTTTAATGTATGCATTTGTGTAATTTTTCGGGAACCTTAGACCTGTCCATAATCGCCTACAGGCAACATGCCTTAGACCTGTCCATAATCGCCTTTAAATATTTTTGCCGTGTCGTTTTGTAATTCTTCTGTTTCGCCAAAAAAAAATAAGCCGCGGGCAACGAGGTAGCCGTAATCGTGGTAGAAGCGGATATTGTCTGCGGTAATGTTTGTGTTGGGTATAAACTGATGTTAGTTAATCATGACGTAACGTTTTTAGTGTTTTTTGCGGTTGCGTTAACGATTGAAGCGGCATCCTTTTTGTCCGCCATCGGCGGACAAAAAGATATAGCGGAAAGCGTGTTAAAACGCCCAAATTCTCCTCTCAACCACCCTGTTCAATTAATTGTGTTTCCAGTTCTTCCATTGTTTTCCCTTTCGTTTTCGGGAACACGAAATTTGATGTAAACAAGGTAAATGACTTAGAATACAGCGAACTAAGAAAGTGTTACCGATGTACCAAATTGTTTATTTTATACAGGAAAAGAGAAACTGGCGGCAAAGCCTGCCAGCCATAACACCAGCGTTGCTAAAGAAAGTACGAGCCCCCTGATAAGGTTAGGAAATATTTTGGAAAGGATAACCCAGGTAACTGCACCTAAACTGGTCGAAAAACCTGCGATATACACCAGTAAAAAAATAAGCACCAGGTAATACTGATAAAAATTATAGTGGAAGCAAGCGGCTACTGCCAGTGGTGAGATGGCCATAATTACACAGCCCGCAAGCAATAGTTTTTTACGGCCAGCTTTATTAACCAACCATATAGCCACCAGGGTAAATATTAGCATGGTTACCCCGATTGCAATAGTTTGCATAGAGGCGATGGCGGCACTTACACCCGTGTTGTTAAAAATTTTGGGAGCATAATATAGTATGGCGTTAATGCCGGTAATCTGCTGAAAGGTGGCAATGCGTATGCCCATAATAAGCACCTTGCCTTATCGGGGCAATAACAAATTTTTTAGCGTGCCGGCAGATTGGCTGCTAAAACTATGGCTAATGCTAAGTAACTCCGCCTGGGCATTGGCTTTGCCTTTTGTTTTTGAAAGTATGTGAAATGCTTTGTTTTGCTGATTTTTTTGAACAAGCCAGCAGGGCGTTTCGGGCACTAAAAACAAGGCAACAAAAAAATACTGCCGGGAGGGCTTGTAAAGCAAACATTCAGCGCCAACTGTTTACACCAATATCAGACAATGCATAGTTTACTACGTAGGCCAATAGAATGCCCATTACGATGGCAGTTGATAGAGCGCAACCATCCTATCTCAAAAGGAAGCGGGTACTGTTTCGGCCTTGTACATGGGCACCACAATGGCGGCGGCGCCTACTGAAATGCCACCCGCTATTCTAAACAATATTAACATGGAAAGCGATTGGGAAAGTGCTACGCCTATACCGGTGGCAGCAAACAAAAAAGCACAGGCAAACAACGCCATTTTGCGGCCCAGCACATCGTACATGTTTACCGGCCAGCATTGCACCCATGCCGCAGCCAATTAATACGGAACTGACAGCCCAGCCCGGCATCACTTCATTTAACTGAAAATAGCTTTTTATAAAGGGAATAATGCCCGATATAATGGCCGTATCAAAACCAAACAGCACACCCCCAAGGGCATAAATAGTGCTGATGAGCAGAATGTATTTTTTATTAAAGTATATCGGCAGATTTAAGGTTGCTACTGAATAACCGGTTAGCGTATATGGCATGCTTTGGTTATAAAAAAGTGTTTGATAATTACATTTTATAGCGCTCTTTAAGTAATTGCATCATGTACAAATTTATGTTCCACTGGCTGGCAATGGGTTGATTTGTTTCAGGATGATGTACCATGTACGGGTAAGGCCCAAACTCTGGCGTTATGGTAAAAGCTTCAATGCCGGATTGTATCTGCAGGTTAACTATTTTGTCCCACCACGATAAATGAGCATTTAGTTCAGGTTGCCAGGCAGCTACACGTGGGTCGGGTACCTGTGCAGACTCGCCGTACCCCACCCGGGCATGGATGTGTATGGCACGGCTTATGGCAAGCTCAATGGCGTCGTCCTGTTCTTCCAACAAACTTTCTGATACATTGCACCAATGGGAAAAATCGGCGGTAATGCGTACGTCAGGGTTAGCCGTCAATAATTCCTTTGAAATATGAGCAGCAAACAAGGCTTTGTTTCGATGGGTTTCATGGGCGATTGGCACGCCTGTTTCATCCGAAATTTTTTGCGCTATCGCGAAAAGGCGGCTGTTTTGTTCCAGGGTGAAATAATCTTTTCCGGTTTGTGAGTCTATCAGCACCGGATTGAGGCTGGCTATATTGCGAAGGTATTTTTGGAAACTGGTGGCATGTTGCTCAAAATCCTTTTCGAACGATTGATAGTACTGGCCAATTACCAGCAGCTGGTGCTTTTTCAGTGCCTGGGTAATTTCGTTCCTTTCGGTATCGTCAAAAGAAATTCCGGTTTCTACACCATCGTACCCTGCGGCTTTAACTTTTGCACAAAACTCATTCCATGGTAAGTTTTCGGCGCCCCAACGGGGGCAGAAATAGTTAATATTCATAAATTATGGCTGCAGTTCGTTTTTATTTTTTACAGAAGCGGGTTTGGCTTTTTATATATTCGAAAAGTTTGTAGATGATACATTGATAAAAATTTTAAATATTAACTATCCCGCCTTCATAACCTTAGTTGCTTTATCTGAAATTTTTGATATCATTTACCATTTCAGAATCATTTTACTCTCCGCTTTACCATCATTAATGTAATTCACCAAATAGTTGCCGCCCATCAGTTCCGAAGCATCTATACTTGTTTGAACGGCATTTTTTGCTACAGCGTATTGCCGAATAACTCTTCCATCAACTGACATAATTTGAATGAAGGCACCCGCCCGTGCTTTGGGATGGCTAACGGTTACCGTACTCAACACAGGATTAGGGAAAATACTTAATCCCACGATAAAATTTTTATCTACCCTTATAACAACTACTTTACTGTACTTAAAACTGCCATCTTTATCTACCATTCTCAAGCGATAATAATTTAGACCATCTAGCAATTTAAAATCTTCAAATTGATAGCTGTTTGGAGAAAATGTATTCTTTGCAGGCACCCTGCCAATGGCTAAAAAATCCCGACCATTTTGGCCTTTTTCAATTACAAATTCCTGTGCATTTACTTCCGAAGCTGTTAGCCATTTCAAAAGACCCGTATTGTTTACCAATGATCCAGCAAAGGAAACAAGGCCAATGGGCAATGGCAACTCGGATGGTGAAAATGCAACCCCTCTAAAACCATAATTAGCACCTGCCGTAGCAAGTGTTAAAATTGTAACAGTTGGTGAAGCCCCGCTAGGTACCATTGCATTGGTGCGGCCACTTACATCGGTAATGGCATACAGCCTGTTATTGGTAGCTGTACCGTTGCCACTTGTGGCATAAATTACCGGATTCCCATTGTTATTTACTGTTGCGATAAGTGCCGAAACGGATGTGCCAGGAAAGTAGGAATTAGAAGGTGTATTTGCATTGCTGTTTATAGCTATCCAGGCTGTGCCATTAAAATAATACTTTTCTAAACCGGCGTTTACATTCGCAACATACAAAACATCTAAGCCAGTACTGTTCCAGCTTACATTGGCGTCCATGTCCAGAAAGGCAAAGGCCTGATAGCTTTGTGAACTTGGAACCGTAGCGGTATTGGTAAGCGCCGATGAACCTGTGGGCAATGCTACATTGGTGAAATTTAAACTACTAAAACCTTGCTGATGGTAAAAGCGATCATTAAATATGCCCAGGCTTCGTTGTGCTACATTATTTACAACGATGGGGGTGGTAGTTTGGCCAAAGTTTACAAAACCTATATTGTTGATACCTGTCCAGAACCGGCTACCATTATCTGAAACCGCAATTTTAGCATTGCCTGAAGCAGAAGTGGGGAAATTGGTGCTATAATCGACCAACCCTTTGTAATTAACCCGGCCAATTACTTTATTACCAGCGGTGCTTGTTGCAGCAGTTTCACCGGTAGGTTGATCGTACCCGATAATACTCAAATAGCGCCCATCTGTCGTACGGCTTAATTGCCCTTCATATGCAACATTTCCATTTGCAGTAAGCCGGCTTCCGGTGCTTAAACTACCAACAGGAACTGTTTTAAGCGGAGCGGCCTGGTTGGCAACCGTTACATTAAATTCTAATAAGCTAACGGATGCAGTATTAGCACCCAAAGCGGTGGTACCATTACCCACCCGGGATACAACAATATTACCTTGTACAAAATCAGCACCCAGCACAGGTAGGCTTTTTGTAACGGCTTTAGCAGGATTGAAAGATGCGTTTCCAGCCTGGTTTGCAGTAATTATTGAAATGCCTTCACCCACTATTTTAATATTTCCATTTACAATAGTGGCAACAGCCGTATTGGAACTGATATAATTTACAGCCAACCCCGAACTTGCGGTTGCTCCCGGATCAAAATCAACATCACCAAAGCTTTTTATGGGGAGTGGATTGAATGAAATGGTTTGCAACCCCTTTGTAGCATCATAACCTTCTCCGGTTACAGAAAAATTATAGGGGTTTTCATTAACATCGTTACTGGCTATGCTAATACTACCATTGTACGCAATAAATTGTGTGGTAGTAAGTGTTACCTCAAAAGTGGCAGTGGCCCCTGCAGCAATAGAAGGCGGAGCATCAGTGGCCAAAGTAAAACCAGCGCCTGTAACATTTACCCGCGGATTACCATTTAGGTTTAGCACAGCACCCCCTAAATTTTCTATGGTGAATGTTATTTTATTAGGGGTTGCATAATCTACCAGCCCATAATTGTAATTCCCTGAATTATCAGGAATATTAGTGCCTGCTTGTTTAGTATTTATTTCTGGCACTAAGGCGTTCGATTCAAATGCACCCATATCCGGAGCAGGCCCAAAGGGTACTGCATTTCCAAGATAATCAATGGTATAGCTAAGGTTAGCTCCTGCATTTATAGCAGGGCTGTTGGGTTGCAAGCGAAGATCCTTATTAGCAAGATCTACAAATAAGGGGTCTGTAATAAATTCCCCATCCCCCAAAATAACGGAGCCCATAACGGCACCATTTAACAAATGAAAAATATTATTGGTATGGGTAAATACATTAGAAGTTCCTACCCTTTCGCCTGCGCCGCCTAATACAAAAATATTGTTGCGAAAAAAGAGACCATTTACCTCACCAAACATGTTGTCGAAGGGTGTTCCTGCTGCCGTGATAAAAGTATTATTCTCTACTTTAAAATTACTGGTGGGAAACGAAGGCTTAACAACAAAAAGAGACCTGTTTTCAATAAAGATGTTATAGGCAATAGTGATGTCTGTATTAGTACCCTGACCAACACTTGCTTCCACAATGCCTACACCCTGGTCTACATAGTTATGGTGCACGTATGTACCTGTACAATTGGCATAAAACTCAAGAAATCCTCCATCTACCCCATAATCGAAACTTGGGCCTACATTATTAATAGAACGATTATAAGAAATTTCATTATAAGGGCCTCGCAGCCAAAAAGAAGTTGCACCAAAATCGTTGTCACAGGGGTTTCGGGTCCATCGGGGATCGGTGCTGGGCAGGGAGCAAAATTCACCTGTATCGTTCACCACCATTTTTAAATCATGGATATAATTGTTGGTAAGTAAGTTGTATGAACTATTATCATTGATATAAAAAGCGATTCCAGTGGTAGTAACTTCACAATTACGAATGATATTGTAGTTGGCTCCAGTTTGTAATCTAAATCCATAATTGCCGGTATTTTGCACCAGCAGATCTTCTATGGTCACATAACTCGCCGCAATACTAATACCGCTGTTGAACCTGTTACCACCATTGGTGAAGGAAGGTTTATCGCCAGTACCATAAGCCCTGAACGTAATACGATTCTGAGCTGTGCCACTCCTGCTGATACGCAGTATAAATTCAAATGCCTGAATGGACCATGATGACCCTCTGGCAAAATTGATAGTGTCACCCGGCTGAAAATTTCCATTATTTACCGGGGTTAAGGAAGCCCAGGGAGTGGCGGTGGTGGTACCATTATTGGCATCGCTGCCAGTATTACTATTTACATAATAGTCTGTAGCAAAACTACAATTTGCTACTAAAATCATCACTATAGTACAGTAAGTTCTCAATCGCATATTATTTATTTGATGTGTTTGAATAATTTGCATATCTTAAAAACAACCGTTTAGTCAAATTCTTATTCTATATTTTAATTCATCCATCGCTATTTCAGGATAAAAATTTTGCTTGTTTTATTTAAACCATCATTGTCTGTAATTTTCAATAAATACATCCCGCTGCTCAATGCATTTACGCCAATTTTAATTGAGTTTATACCTTCACTGGAAGCGTTCACATTTCTATTGATCAGCAAATGACCCTGTATGTCATAAATACCAATAACGACAGTTGCACCCAATTTTGCCGGATAGCTCACCATTATATTGTCTTTGGCAGGATTGGGAAATACATTGATAACTGGTGAAGCAATTGATCCTTTCTTTAAAGACACGATTTTGCTGGATTTAAATGAGCCATCCTTATCCACCATTTTTAAACGATAAAATAACTGACCAACCGGGACATTGTAATCGGTAAAAGAATACCGATATCCGTTTATGGCATTTTTAGCTGCCACGGTTCCAATTCCATAAAAACTTGTGCCGTCGGTACTTTTTTCTATCCCGAATTCTTTTGCGTTTATTTCCTGAGAGGTGGCCCAGTTGAGCAAGGCGTTATTGCCATTTAGATTACCAGTAAAGGACTGCAAGCCAATTGGCAATAAATTGGCTTCTTCCGTCATCAGTACATTGTCTAAATAAACCGGAATAGCGCTACCCCCTAAAAAGAACCGGAAAGCAATTGAACCCGTGTGAGTACTGGTCCAAAAGTAGGGGCCAAAATTTGTTGGTGTAGTGGTTACAGGTATTGTATTTCTCGAAAAAATGGTAGAAAACGGCGAAGCATTTAATAAAAAATTTAGCCTGATATTTCGTGCCGCATCGGCACTTGCCGTAAAAGTAATCAGGTAGTTCCTGTCTTTTACCACAAAAACATTGGTGCTCAATTGTATATTGTCAACATTTGAGTTTGAAGTTCCAAGGTTAGTCATCGTTACTTGACCCACATTGGTTGTGTAACCAGGCTGTGCAACTGAAACTACGGTGGAAGCACCACCAGCTTTATTTGAAAAAGACCATCCTGTAGTGTTTACATCAAAAGTTGGGTTGGTGATCATGTTGGTACCCGGAGGAGGAAGTATTGGTGTAACCGTTAGCAGCTGAGCAATGCTCTTAGCTGGATTTGTATTGGCATCGCCAGGCTGGGAAGCGGTAATGGTAGTGGTGCCTGCTGCTTTTACCCTAATATTACCGGATACAGTATCCGCTACGTTGGTATTAGAGCTGGTGTATGTAATTGATAAACTTAGACTTGAGGTGGCTGCCGGATCAAAATTTGGATCGCCAAGTATTTTTATTGGAAGTGGATTAAAGGCAATTGTTTGAAGGGCTTTGGTACCATCGTAACCATAACCCGTTATTGCAAAGTTGTAAGGATTTTCATCTGCATCATCATTTGCAATACTTATTGTGCCTGTATACACACCGACTGTAACAGGAGACAATTTTACCTGAAAAGTAGCCGAACCATT
>Ga0105048_10006948_pt1 | contig 18221 bp, 14 predicted proteins | sample MAT05_FD_78382 | JGI IMG/M metagenome (GOLD analysis project Ga0105048, IMG submission 78382) | Freshwater microbial communities from Lake Fryxell liftoff mats and glacier meltwater in Antarctica - MAT-05 | ecosystem: Environmental > Aquatic > Freshwater > Ice > Liftoff microbial mat | place... | reverse complement strand
CTGCCCGGGGCCATGCCAGGTGATCTTGCCGCCCCGGTCGACGTCGAGCACGAGCGTGCCGTCCGTCGGTCGCTCGGCTGCCTCGGTACGTCTGCCTGCGGTGTAGACCGAGGGGTGCTCGAGGAGGAGAAGTGTGTCCGGCGCCCGCCCTGCGACCACCGCGGCGTGTACTGCCCGCTGCTGGTCCAGAGCGACGAGATACGGCACGGAGTTGGCGCTTAGCCCCGTGACGACAATGTCGACCATGTGTTCAGTCTAGGTGGCGCCGGCATCCCGGAAAACACGATGGCCCGCAACCGCCGAAGCGGATACGGGCCATCGTGGAGCTGTTGCGGCTCAGATGCCCAGGTTCCCCTGGAAGTCTCCCGACTCGAGACGGTTCTTCATGGTGACGAGGAACTTCGCGGCGTCGGCTCCGTCGACGATGCGGTGGTCGTAGGAAAGCGCGAGGTAGACCATCGAGCGGATCGCGATCGCGTCGCTGCCGTCCTGGGTCACGACGACGGGCCGCTTCACGACGATCCCCGTTCCGAGGATCGCGGACTGCGGCAGGAACACGACGGGAGTGTCGAACAACGCACCGCGCGAACCGGTGTTCGTCAGGGTGAACGTGCCCCCGGCGAGCTCGTCAGGCTTGAGCTTGTTGTCGCGGGTGCGGGCTGCGAGGTCGGCGATCTGCTGCGCGAACTCGGCAAGTGTGAGCTCACCCGCCTCGCGGATCACCGGAGTAAGCAGGCCGCGTTCGGTCTCGACCGCGATGCTCAAATTTTCCTGCGCCGGATAGACGATCGTGTCACCGTCGATCGTGGCGTTCACGATCGGCACGGCCTTGAGCGCCTCGGTGGCCGCGAGGGCGAAGAACGGCAGGAACGACAGCTTTACGCCGGTCTTCTCGTGGAAGGAGCCCTTGGTCTTGTCGCGGAAGTTCGCAACGCGGGTCACATCGACCTCGACGACCGACGTCAGCTGTGCGGAGGACTGCATCGAAGCAACCGCCCGCTCGGCGATGACCTTGCGAAGGCGCGACATCGGCACGGTTGTGCCGCGCAGCGGCGACACCTCCACGGGAGCGGCGGCTTCTGCCGAGGGCGCGGCCTGTGCCGACGACGCGGCAACGACGTCCTCCTTGCGGATCCGCCCTCCGACACCCGTTCCGGTGAGGGAACCGAGGTCGACGCTGAGCTCGTTGGCGAGCTTGCGCACGAGCGGGGTGACGTATCCGGCGTTCGATGCGGAATCAGGAGCCTCCGCGTGTGCTTGTGGCGCGGCGGGTGCGGCAGGTGGCGCAACGGCGGGAGCCGCAGCAGCAGGAGCCGCAGAGGGCGCAGCAGGAGCCGCAGAGGGCGCAGCAGGAGCTGCGGGGGAAGGCGCAGGCGCCGCGGCGGGAGCGGGGATGGCCGACACCGGAGGTGCCGCGGCGGGAGCGGGAGCTGTCTCGGCGGGCGCCTCATCGACGTCCTCCGCGGGCTCTGGTGCGTGTGCGGGGGCGGCGGGCGCCTCATCAGGCGCGGGAGCCTCGGTCGAGGGCACCTCGGCGGCAGCAACCTCTTCTGCTGGAGCGGGCGCTGCCGGTACCGTCTGGGCGGGAGCGGCCTGCTCCGCTGGCGCGGGCTCCTCCTCTGCGGGGGCCGCCTCGGCCTCTGGCGCTGCCGGGGTCTCGCCGCCGCCGGAGCCATCGCCGATCCGCACGAGGGCGGTTCCGACCTCGACGGTCTCGTCCTCGGCGACGAGGATCTCTTCAATGATGCCAGCCACCGGCGACGGGATCTCGGTATCGACCTTGTCGGTCGAGACTTCGAGCAGCGGCTCGTCCACCTCCACCCGGTCGCCCACGTTCTTCAGCCAGCGGGTGACCGTACCCTCGGTGACACTCTCACCGAGTGCCGGAAGGTTGACGGATTCGCTCATCAGTAATGCTCCTTATATGAAGTGACGTGCTTTTAGCTTAGTTCTCGGCCGGACCGCGGCACGGTCAGGCGTGAAGTGGTTTCCCCGCCAAGGCGAGGAAGGCCTCGCCGAGTGCCTCGTCCTGGGTGGGGTGAGCGTGCAGCAGAGGGGTGATGTCCTCGGGGTACGCCTCCCAGTTCACAATGAGCTGGGCCTCGCCGATGAGCTCGCCGACCCGGTCGCCGATCATGTGCACACCGACGACGGGGCCGTCATTCACGCGGACGACCTTGATTGACCCCGCCGTGCCGAGGATGTGGCTCTTGCCGTTGCCGGCGAGGTTGTAGTCGTAGCTCGAGACGTTGTCCGTGCCGTACTGCTCGCGGGCGATGGCCTCGCTGAGCCCGACCGAGGCGACCTCGGGATGGGAGTACGTGACCTTGGGAACGTTGATGTCGTCGATGACCTGGGGCCCCAGTCCCGCGATCTCCTCGGCGACGAAGATTCCGTGCTGGAAGCCTCGGTGGGCAAGCTGAAGGCCGGGAACGATGTCGCCGACGGCGTAGACCCCGGCAACGCTCGTCGCAAGACGCTCGTTGGTGATGACGAACCCGCGGTCCATCGTGACGCCGACCTCTTCATAGCCGAGTCCGGCGGTGGACGGTCCGCGGCCGACCGCGACGAGCAGGAGCTCGGCCTCGATCGTGCGTCCATCCTCGAGGGTCACGACGACGCCCTGATCGTTCTGGGTCACGCTCTGGAACCGAGTGCCGAGGACAAAGTTGATTCCACGCTTGCGGAAGGCCCGCTCGAACTGCTTGCTGATGCTCTCGTCTTCGTTCGGTACGAGGTGGGGAAGCGCCTCGATGATCGTGACGTCGGTACCGAACGATTCCCAGACACTCGCGAACTCCACGCCGATAACGCCGCCGCCGAGCACGGCGACGGTCTTCGGGATGAAGTCAAGCTCGATGGCTTGCTCGGAGGTGATGACGCGCCCACCGATCTCGAGGCCGGGCAGCGAACGGGAGTAGGAGCCGGAGGCCAGCACGATGTTCTTGCCGGTGATGACCTGGTCGCCGACCTGGACGGTCGTGGGCGAGGTGAGCTTGCCCTCGCCCTCGATGACGGTGATGCCACGCTTCTTGATCAGCCCGGTGAGTCCCTTGAACTTGCTCGAGACGACCTCTTCGCGGTAAGCGGTGACGGCCGCGATGTCGACACCGTGGAAGTCGGCATTGACACCGTACTTCGCAGATTCACGCGTGACGTCGGCGACCTCGGCCGAGTGCAGCAGGGCCTTGGTCGGGATACAACCAACGTGCAGGCAGGTGCCGCCGAGCTTGCCCTTTTCGATCAGGCCCACGGTGAAGCCCAACTGGGAGGCTCGCAGCGCGGCAGCGTAACCGCCGCTGCCCGCTCCGAGAATGACGATGTCGAAATTTTGTTCAGACACTCAACAGCTCCTTGCACATCACGATTCTTGTCACGAAAACTGCCGACAGATTCGGCAGCGGGACGGGTTTGCGGGACTCGGATGCCCCGCGAAAACCCTACTACCCCCGCGAAAACTCTTCGGCCACCTCGAGCAATGTTCTGACCGCGACACCGGTCGGGCCCTTGACCGTCGAGCCGTAACCACCGCCGCCGTTGTTCGCCGCGCCGGCGATATCGAGGTGCGCCCACGGGATCTGCGTGGAGTCGTCGTCGGCGGTCCTGCCGACGAACTCCCGCAGGAACACGGCGGCGATCAGCATCCCGCCCGCCGTGTTGCCCATCTTCACGTTGGCGAGGTCGGCGATGTCGGAGTCGAGCAGCGAGCGCAGCTCAGAGGGTAGCGGCATCGGCCAGAGGGTCTCCCCGGTGCGATCGCCCGCCGCGACGACACGCCGTACGAAGTCATCGTCGCCCATCGTGGCAACGTAGCGGTTTCCCATCGCAACGATGGCAGCACCCGTGAGCGTCGCGACGTCGATGATCGCGTCGGGGAATTCCTCACTCGCCGCGACGAGGCCGTCGGCGAGGACGAGCCGACCCTCGGCATCCGTGTTGAGCACTTCGACGGTCTTGCCTCCGCGCAGTCTCAGCACATCGTTCGGGCGAGTCGCCGAACCGGACGGCATGTTCTCAGCGAGGCACAGCCACGCGGTGAGCCGCACCGGCAGCTCGAGCTTCGCCGCGGCGATGACGACGGCGAGGGCCGTGGCGGCGCCGGTCATGTCGTACTTCATGCCCACCATCGATGCCGCGGGCTTCAGCGACAGGCCGCCCGTGTCAAATGTGATTCCCTTTCCGACGATCGCGAGGTGCTTCGCGGCCCCGGCAGGCGAGTAGCTCACCTTGACCATGCGCGGTCCGCGGTCGGATCCCTTGCCCACGCCGACGAGGCCGCCGTAGCCGCCGTCGACGAGCTCCTGGTCGGCGATCACGGTCAGCTCGATGGGCAGGCCGCTTGCCAACTCGTGCGCTGCCGAGGCGAACGACGCCGGGTACAGGTCGGACGGGGGAGCGTTGACGAGGTCACGAACGGTATGAATCGCGGTCCCGACTGCTGTTGCACGTGCCACGAGTCCATCTTCGGGCGTGTGCGTGGCGACGATGACGAACTCGGCGGGGAGCCGCGACTGCGGCTCCTGCGGCGCCGACCGGTAATCGAGGTAGCTGTAGCCGCCGATCGCCACCCCCTCGAGGATCGCGAGAAGGTCGGAGTCGTTTGCGGCAGGCAGAGCAACGGCGACTCGCTCGGCACCGCGAATGGTGCGCGCCGCCGCGCCGGCAGCGTAGCGCAGCGAGTGTGCGTTGAGGGGGTCGGAGCCGAGCCCAACAAGGGCAAGCGATCCGGCGGCACCGCCGACGCCGGGAAGGCGCCGTACATCGTCCTTCGCGCCGGTGAATCCGATTGTCGCAAGGGACTGCTGCAGGGCGGCAAAGTGGTCGCCCACTCCTACAATCGTGCCGCCGTCCTTGCCGGATGCGACTCCGATCACGAGGACGTCGGCGGGGACGTCGATGGCGGATTCGGTGGTCAGGCGCAGTGAGGACACGGTCATTCGGCCATGGTAGCTGTGCCGTCCGGCTCGGTCCGCGCGAGCCGCGCCTGTTCGCTCTCGGCACCTGCCATGAGCGCCATCCCCCCGGCCCGCCGATTGAGAGGCGCGTAGAATTGCCTCATGCGTGACCCAGCTGGACTCTACGACCTCACCCCGGAGGAGGCGTCCGTGCCGGAGGGCCTTCATCTCGTCGCGGGCCTCACCGGATTCGCGGACGCAGGATCAGCGGTGACCCAGGTGAGTGAGTATCTCCTCGACACCCTCGACCATCAGGTGATCGCCACCTTCGATGCGGACGTGCTGTTGGACTACCGCGCCCGGCGCCCCGTCGTCTACTTCGACCAGGATCACCTCACCGACTACCAGCCGCCCACCCTCGCGCTTTACCTCGCGACGGACGAGGCAGGGCAGCAGTTCCTCCATCTCACCGGGTTCGAGCCTGACTTCCAGTGGGAGCGCTTCAGCGCGGCGGTGCTCGAGCTCCTTGCGCGATTCAAGGTCAAGACGACCACGTGGGTGCATGCGATACCGATGCCCGTTCCGCACACGAGGCCGATCGGCGTAACCGTGAGCGGCAACCGCACCGAGCTCATCGATGCGATGTCGGTCTGGCGGCCACGGACGCAGGTGCCCGCGAACGCGCTGCATCTCGTGGAATACCGGCTTCAGCAGCTCGACCATGCGACCGTCGGATTCGTTCTGCTGGTTCCGCACTACCTTGCCGAGACCGAGCATCCGGATGCGGCGGTCAAAGCCCTCGAGAGCATCAGCGCCGCCACCGGGCTGATCTTCCCGACCGAACGACTGCGTGCGGCGGGCCGGGAGTTTCTCGCGAAGATCGACGCCCAAGTGCAGACGAATCACGAGCTCGCGCGGCTCGTCGGCACGCTTGAGGAGCGCCACGACTCCTACATGGCGGGCAACCCGCTGCGCTCACCGCTCACCGACGAGGCAGGCGAACTGCCCTCGGCGGATGAGATCGCGGCGGAGCTCGAGAACTTCCTCGCGACTCGCCACAGCGGCGACGAGGACCAGCCCCGCACTTAGAGTGGGCGAGTGAATTCCGCCCGATCCTGGCTCATCTGGGCAATCGCCGTAGTCGCGTACGTCGTGGCGGTCATGCAACGCACCTCCCTCGGGGTGTCGAGTGTCGAGGCGGCCGATCGGTTCGCGGTGTCGGCTTCGGTTCTTTCGAGCCTCGCCGTAGTGCAGCTCATCGTCTATGCGGCCCTCCAGATTCCCGTCGGTGTCATTCTCGATCGCCTCGGCCCGCGGGTGCTCATCGCCGCCGGCGCGATCCTGATGGGCCTCGGGCAGCTCACTCTCGCGCTCGCCCCGTCGATCGGCGTCGCGATCGCCGGTCGCGTGCTGGTTGGCGCGGGAGACGCTCTCACCTTTATCTCTGTGATCCGGCTGCTGTCGGCGTGGTTCGGCGGTCGCATCCTGCCCCAGGTCTCGCAGTGGACCGGAAATATTGGCCAACTCGGCCAGGTCCTCTCGGCGATCCCGCTGTCGCTCGTGCTGCACGAATTCGGCTGGTCGACCGCCTTCGTCGCCGCGGCGGCCGGATCGGTGCTCGCGGCGGTCCTTGTACTCGTGTTCATCTCGGATGGCCCCGCCGGACGCGTCGTCGAGGATCACACACGGACATGGCGGGAGTCGATGGCAATGCTCCGCCAGAGCCTCGCCCGTCCCGGAACCCAACTCGGCTTCTGGTCACACTTCGTGACACAGTCGCCCGGCACCGTTCTGGCGCTGCTGTGGGGGTTTCCCCTTCTGACCGCTGGTCTCGGCTACACAAACACCGTCGCCTCGCTCCTGCTGACCCTCGTCGTGGCCGCCGGAATGATCGCCGGTCCGATCATCGGCATCCTGAGCGCCCGGTTCCCAACCCGGCGGTCTAACCTCGTCCTCGGAATTGTCACAGCCATGGCGGTGTGCTGGACTGCGGTGCTCGTGTGGCCGGTCGAGCCCCCGTTCTGGCTCGTCGTCGTGCTGATTCTGGTTGTCGGCGTCGGCGGTCCCGGGTCACTCATCGGATTCGATTTCGCGCGCACTTTCAATCCGCTGCGCAGCCTCGGCTCGGCCAACGGCGTCGTCAATGTGGGTGGCTTCCTCGCGAGCTTCGTGATGATGTTTGCGATCGGCGTCGCGCTCGACCTGCTGGATCGGATGCGGATCGATGGGGGGTTGCCATCGGACATCTTCGCCTGGGACTCGTTCCGGATCGCCTTGCTCATCCCGTATGTCGTTGTCGGAACCGGCGTCGTCTTCCTGCTGCAGGCTCGGCGCCGCACGCGCCGGAAGCTCGACGAGGACGAAGGAATACAGGTGGCCCCGCTGTGGGTTGTTCTAGCCAGAGCGTGGCGCCGCAAAAGCGGGTAGACACAAGCCGCGATTGTCAAGTGTTCGCACCAAAGCGTGCAATAATTGTGTATAAGACCCGGTCAATCTAAACCGATGTCGTGCAGGCAGTCCTGCACGTCACGCGAAGACTTGACATGGGTCTTAGTACTGCCCGAAATTCGGCCAAGCCCGTGTGGCGGGCCCCGTCAATGCCCCGCCAGACGCCGAAGCTCGAGAGCTACGAATCAAACTGAAAGGTATCCGAATGGCTGCCCGATCCAAGACTGCGGAACCCACCGCCGCCAAGACGACCACCGCCGCGGAAGCGGCCACACCCGACGAAACCGTGGCCGAGAGCGCGCCGCCCAAGGCCGCAACAAAGACCGCAGCAAAGACCCCCGTGAAGAGGGCCGTGAAGGCACCGGCGAAGACGCCCGCGGCGAAGGCCGCAGCCGAGAAGGCCGCAGCTGAGACAGCGCCTGCTGAGAAAGCACCCGCCAAGACGCCCGCAAAGCGCGGCCCGAAGGCCAAGGGATCCGCTGAGGAGTCGACCGATGACGCAATCGCCGACCACACCGACGACGGCGATGACGACGAGAAGAAGACAAAGGCCGGCGACCTCGCCGAGGACCTACCCGCCGGCGCCCTTGTGCTGTCGCTCGTCGACGACGACGACGAGGTTCCGGTTTACTCGTCCGCCATCACGGGCGCCACGGCGGACCCCGTCAAGGACTACCTGAAGCAGATCGGTAAGGTCGCCCTGCTTAATGCGGCCGAAGAGGTCGAGCTCGCGATGCGCATCGAAGCGGGCCTGTTCGCCGAGGACAAGCTGTCGCAGATGAGTGAAGCAGAGCAGCGTTCGGCTAAGGGCCGCGAGTTGCACTGGGTTGCCCGCGACGGCCAGCGCGCCAAAAGCCACCTGCTGGGTGCGAACCTGCGGCTCGTCGTCTCTCTCGCCAAGCGCTACACCGGACGGGGCATGCAGTTCCTCGACCTGATCCAGGAGGGCAACCTCGGGCTTATCCGCGCCGTTGAGAAGTTCGACTACACCAAGGGATTCAAGTTCTCGACCTACGCCACCTGGTGGATCCGCCAGGCGATCACGCGCGCCATGGCCGACCAGGCACGAACCATCCGCATCCCGGTGCACATGGTCGAGGTCATCAACAAGCTGGCGCGCGTGCAGCGTCAGATGCTTCAGGACCTCGGGCGCGAGCCCACCCCGGAGGAGCTGAGCCGCGAGCTCGACATGACTCCGGAGAAGGTCATCGAGGTGCAGAAGTACGGCCGCGAGCCAATCTCGCTGCACACGCCGCTCGGCGAAGACGGCGACAGCGAGTTTGGTGATCTCATCGAGGACACCGAGGCGGTCGTCCCCGCAGACGCCGTCGGCTTCACGATGTTGCAAAAGCAGCTCGAGTCGCTACTCGATTCGCTCTCCGAGCGCGAGGCCGGCGTGATCCGGATGCGCTTCGGCCTCGGCGACGGAATGCCGAAGACCCTCGACCAGATCGGCGACACGTTCGGGGTAACGCGCGAGCGCATCCGGCAGATCGAATCGAAGACGATGGCAAAGCTGCGCCACCCGTCGCGGTCGCAGTCCCTCCGCGACTACCTGGAGTAGGCGGACCGGATGCGAAGGGTCACGAAAGAGGCGCGTGTCTATGTCCGCTGAGGCAAACGACGGCAAGCAGCTGGAGACAGTGGTCGATGGGGTGCGCTACCTGCGTATCCCGATCAAGACGAAGCTGGTGATGAGTGACGACGACATTACCGATGTCGTGACTACGTTCGCTGCCGACCGCCTCCATGATGGTGATGTGCTCTTCGTGACAGAGAAGATCATCGCCATCATGCAGGGGCGGTCGTATCCGACGGAGTCGATTGCGCCTCGCAGGCTCGCCACCTGGCTCTCACACCACGTGATCAAGACACCGAACGGCATCGGCCTCGGGCTTCCGCAGACCATGGAGATGGCGTTGCGCGAGTGCGGAACTCCTCGCATCCTTCTTGCTGCGGGGGTGGCAGCGGTCACGAAGCTGTTCGGGCGCAAGGGTGACTTCTACCGAGTGGCCGGGCCGAAGGCGCGCGGTATCGACGGCCCCACGAACGGCACCATTCCCCCGTACAACTCTCATGTCGTGCTTGCCCCCGACCGGCCCCACGATGTCGCGCGGGAGTTGCGCGCGGCACTCGGCCTGGACGTCGAGGTGCTCATTACCGACATCAATGACCTCGGCGGGAACGTGCTCGGGTCGACAATGAGCAAGGCTCGCACACGGACGATGGAGAGGGTGCTGCTCGACAACCCGCTCGGTCAGGGTCACGAGTCGACCCCTATGGGCATCATCCGCGAACCTTGAGGCCGCACGTGGGCACGTCGAGCCGATTCCCTTCGGTCGGAGCTTGGCGAAAGAGGAGGGGGTGAGTCTCGGCAGAGCGAGCGCGATGATCGCGGCGGGTACCCTCGCCTCGCGGATCACCGGCTTGCTTCGCACGATAGTACTCGTTGCCGCTATCGGGGCCATTGGGCGTGCCAGTGATGCGTTCGCCACGGCCAATCAGCTTCCGAACAGCATCTATGCGCTGATCTCAGCCGGCGTGCTGACCGGCGTGATTGTGCCCCAGGTTGTCAGGGTGAGCGCCAGGCGCGACGGAGGGCACGACTTCCTCGCGAAGCTTCTGACACTGGGAACGGTGCTGATGGCAGTCGTCACGGTGATCGCCTTCGTGTCCGCGCCCGCACTCATACGACTGTTCGCCCCCCAGTACACGGCTGATCAGCACGAGCTTGCGACGTTATTCGCCTACTGGTGTATCCCTCAGCTGTTCTTCTACGGCATGTTCGCGTTGATCGGCGAGATTCTCAACGCCAGACGCATCTTCGCGCCCTATGCGTGGGCACCCATCGTCAATAACGTGGTGTCGATCGTCGGGTTCCTCGTGTTTATCCGGCTGTTCGGTTCCGATGTCAACGATGTCGGGCAATGGACGCCCATGATGGTCACAGTCCTGGCCGGGACCGCGACACTCGGCATCATCGCTCAAACGGGCGTTCTGCTGCTGTTGTGGCGTCGCGCTGGCATTCCCCTGCGGTTCGATTTCCGCTGGCGCGGGATGGGCCTCCGACAGATGCAGAAGCTCGCGGGCTGGACGTTCCTCATCACGCTCATCGGCCAGCTGGTCGGAATTCTGCAGCAGCGAACGATCTCTGTTGCATCGGGCACCGGCGCATCCGTGTTCGTTTCGCAGAACGCCTGGCTGGTGTACATGGTTCCGTACTCGGTGATCGTCCTCGCGATCGGAACACCCTATTTCACCCGTCTCAGTGAGCACGCCGCTGCGGGGAAAGACGCCGAGGTTAAGCGCGACATCGCCCAGTCCATCCGCATTCTAGGTCTGTTCGTTTTCGTCGCGCTGGCCGCCGTGGCCGCCGCGGCCCTTCCCGCTTCCCGCATCTTCTCGAACAACACAGCGGATGCGGTCGCGGTAGCCCCAGTGCTCATCGCTTATCTGTTCAGCCTGCTCCCAATGGCTGTGCTGTTCATCGTCCAACGCGCGTTCTATGCCTATGGAGATGCGCGAACGCCGTTCCTCTTCACCGCGATCCAAGCGGTCGTCATCGTCGCGCTCACTCTCGTGGCGAGCTCCACGGTTCCCGTCGGGCAGCTCACCGCAGCGGTGGCCCTCGCGCAATCGCTGGGAGGGATAGTGCAGGTAATTGTCGCTACGCTGCTGCTGCAGCGGAAGCTGGGCCCCCTCGGGCTGGGGCCGACATGGCGCGCACTTGCTCGCTTCGCACTTATGGCAGCTCCAGCAGGGGCCGCCGGAGTCTGGCTGTTCCTTCTTCTCGGGGGGACATCCGGCTGGATGATGCAGGACAAGATCTGGGGCGCGCTCGGCTCGTTGGTGATCGCCGCGACATGCGCGCTCGTCTACCTGATGCTGCTTGCGCTCTTCCGCGCACCGGAACTCCAAATCGCTCGCGACATGCTGCGCCGGAGAAAGCCCTGACCCACGGCAGCCGTCAAGGCGCCGAGGGCCTCAGCACTCTCACCGGCGGTCGAGAACGCCGGGGCCGATCGCTTCGCGGTAGCGCTCCAGCAGGCCCGTGCGCACACCGGTCACCGAGGGCTTGAGCTGGAACACGCTCGAATTGTGGTTTGCCTCGATCAGCGCCGGCCCCTCAGCCGTCACCGCAACGTCCCATCCGACATACGGCACTGTGGGCAATCGTCGCGCGGCTTCTGCAATCATTGCGACGATTTCCTGATATCCGGGCACCGCGAAACCAGCGATCTGCACGCCGGTTGCGGGATGCCTCTCGTACACGTTCGACTGCTTGTCCACACCGGGATATTGGGCCACCCCGGCATCGTCGAGCATTGCGTACATCCCGCCACTAGCGAAGTTGTCGATGACATCACCATTACCGATGCGAAGGACTGACGCGATCACGTGCAGCGTGTCGTTCCGATCGAGGTAGGTGATCATGCGAACGGTGTTCACGCTGCCCGGGTAGAGCCTGGAGAGCGCCTCGTGCTGTTCGATTACCTGTTCGATCAGCGTCTGATCCCGCGTGATGAGGGTGGCTCGCCACTGCGTAAAGTCGCGGATCTCTGCGGCTTCATAGATGGAGATTCCCGCACCGCCCTCGCCGTTCGCAGGCTTGGCAATCATGCGCGGATGCCGTGCAGCGAACTCGGCCAGCTCAGCAGCCGTCGCGTGAGTCGCGTCAATCCACTCGCGGTGGGTGAGATCGGCGAAGTCGTGGTGGAACCGAATCTTGTCGCCCAAAATCGCTCGCGAGTCAGGACCATTGAGGGTGCTGTTCAGTCGGAACGCTTTGGGATGCGTCATCCACGTCGCACGTTCGCGTGACGTGAGCAGGCGAATATCCCAGACGACGTAGTCGCGGAACCCCATCTCATACCGGACCGAGCACCAGAGCATGTCGGCGATAATGACCAACTTCGGGGCTTTCGATACCCTTCTGACTTGGTCCGCCAGCTCGAGGAGCTGGGACGGATTCAACCGTCGTGCGCGATCGATCAGATACCGAAGGCGCAGCTGTTGTTGATTCACCAGCTAACGCTAACATGACCCGCTTTCGCACCGATCGAAGGGCCGCCACCGACACAGCCCGGATCCATCGACCCCTGAAGTGTGTGCCTGACTTCAGTGGGACGGGTGATCGTCGAGTTATCGAGTGACCAGTCGCCGCGACAGCGAAAAGACTGCTCGACAAAGCGCTTTTGGACTGGTCACAGGTATATGTGCGGCTTCCACGCCGGACTCGCCGGGGCCGCCGGTGGTCAATCAAAGCCTAAGATGGGAGGGTTCTGAGGCTCGTCGTGCTCAGTGCATCTGTACGCGATCCCGTTGGAAGGTTTTCCCGTTGCCCAGTGACGCCGCGCCGAAGGCGCGTATTAAGTATTTCTTGAAGCGCGCAACTGCGTTTGACCCGAGCCGTGTGTGGTCTTTCGCGACGCAGATCGCCGAAGAACAGGGAAAGTGGGCGCCGCGGACATTCGTGGACATGCTGATCTGGGCGGCCTTTCATGACACCGGGTACATCGACTATTACGAGTCGGATTTCGCGCTGCTCAGCCGCAAGGAACGAAAAACGTTCATGACTGGGCTGCTGCAGCACCACCTCGCGGATGCGCTCAACGATCCTGAGGACGTGCTCCTGTTCGAGAACAAGATCGCCTTTAATCGACTGTTCGCTCAGTACCTCAAGCGCGAGTGGCTCGACCTAGAGGAGGTGGATGGCGAACGTTTGCGGGTGTTCGCGGAGCGATACCCGGTGATCATCGCGAAAGTCCCCGTTGGGCGTGAGGGCAAGGGTGTCTTTCGCTACGACACGGCGGATGTCTCTGACTGGGTACAGTTCCGTGCCGAGCTACTCGAGCGCGGTCAGCGGCTGATCGAAGAGCCGATCGCTCAGCATCCTTATCTGTCCGAGTACTGCGCCGGCACCGTCAACACGACCCGCGTCGCCACCTTCTTCGACGGCGAGCGCGTGCACGTGCTCATGGCCGCCCAAAAGTTTGGCAGGGGCGCGGTGAGCGACCAGTTCACCTGGGGAGGGTTCTTCACGATGCTCGACGAGGACGGACGTTCCTACGGTCCCGGCCACACCGGTAAGCACAAGAGTCGCTATGAAACGCATCCCGACTCGGGGGCGTCCATCACGGAATTTCAGGTACCACTGTGGGCGGAGGTCTTAGCGCTCATCGACGAAGCGGCGCGAGTTGTTCCTACGGTGCCCTATGTCGGGTGGGACGTGGCGGTCGGCCCGGACGGTCCCGTCCTGATCGAGGGGAACTGGACTCCCGGACTCTACGAGACCCGGGTGAGCGCCACGGGCATCCGCACGGGAAGCAAAGCCCGCCATCAGCCCGCGATCGCGGCCAGCCGCTAATAACCCGAGTACCCAGCGTCCCCACCAGAACTCCCATCGAACGCGCCGTACACTGGTGGTGACAATGGATTGCAGGCGGGACGGGGTGACTATGAGCGTTACCGCCCGCTGCCTCGAGCTGTCGCCGCGCCAGGCTGACTTGCTCACACCACCCAACGGCGCCCTCGCTGTGGAGGATCTACTGCAGTCGGTGCCTGCTAATCCGCCACGTCTCACGGCTGAGGTTCTGGCGACCAAGCGCGTCGGAGCTGGCGCCGGGGTGTCGTACGGCCACACCTACCGAACGGCTTCGGCGACCACTCTCTTGCTGGTCTCAATCGGCTACGGCCACGGAGTACCGCGCAAGGCGGGGAACCTTGCATCCGTCAGCTGGGGCGCCCAGGCGGTTCAGATGCCGATTGTCGGGCGTGTGGCCATGGACGTGCTCGTCGTCGACGCCGGTGACGCTCCAGTCAAGGCAGGCGAGGCTGTCGTGATTTTTGGAGACCCTCAAACAGGGGAGATTTCTCTGGAGGAATGGTGCCGATCGATCAATGAGCATCCGTTCACTGTTCTCTCCTGCCTCACCGAGCGGCTGACCAGGGAGGTCGCGGGTGCATAACGCTCACGCAACCGCAATAATCTCCACTGCTGCCCTGCGCCACAACATCCGGCTAGTTCGCGATCGGGTGTCGCCGGCCGAACTCATGGCGGTCGTCAAAGACGACGCCTACGGCCACGGGCTCAGCAACGTATTGGCTGTGCTGCTTGATGAGGGGGTGACGCGCTTCGGTGCGCTCGACCTCCCGGGCGCGCTGAGGATGAGAGAGCAGGCCCCCGACGCCACGATTTTCGCCTGGGTTTTCGACCATGGCGACGACCTTAGTGACGCGTTACGTGAGCAGATCGATATCGGGGTCACCGATATGGCAGTCCTGGAAAGGGTCGCTGTGGCAGCGAACCTACCGGGAAGCACCGCCCCCGCCCGCATCCACTTGAAGCTCGACACCGGACTGCACCGGGCCGGAGTGCTCCCGGGCGACTGGGAACGCTTCGTGACCCGAGCCGCCGAACTGCAGCGCTCTGGGCGGGTCGTCATCTCCGGGCTCTGGACCCATCTCGCGGAAGAGTCAGACGACGACGACAGTCGTTCCATCCGGGAGTACGGGGAAGGCCTCGCGATCGCTGAAGCGCACGGTATTCGCGGGGCGACGCGTCACATTGCCGCCAGTGCCGCCTCCTACGCCCGTGAGGATGCCCGATTTGATATGGTGCGGGTCGGCGCGTTCCTCTACGGAATCGCCCCCGGCAGCGGGGTCGGTCCGCGAGAGCTTGGACTGCGCCCCGTCATGACACTGCACGCGCCGGTTCGCCAGATTCGGCAGGTGGGGGAGCGGACACTCGCAGAAGTGGGTATCGGCGGGGCATCCGGAATCCTCGCAGACGCCGCGGGTTCCGTGTCTGTGGCTCTCGCGGGCCGCCGCTGTCCGGTCGTCGCCGTCGAACCAACGTTCCTCCTGGTTGATGTCACGGGAGCCGACGGCGCAGTGGGCGAAACCGTGACGCTGTTCGGGGACGGCTCGGCTGGAGAGCAGACCCTGCAGGATTGGGCTGACGGGATGGGAACTATCGGCGAAGAGATCGTCACCCGGCTCTCCGCGCGCACACCGCGGATTGTTAGCGGCTCGCTCACGAAATAACCCGTTGGCTGACCTGATGGGGCGGTTAACGACACAACGCCCGGACCATGAGGTCTCGGGCGTTGTAAACGCTAGGTCGGAGTGAATGCGGCGAGATTGAGGGGGTCGCGCGTTACGCGCGGTCGTTCTCGATCAGGCGCGACGATTCATCGTGCCATTCCAGTGCACTGGCCGACAGCTTCTCCTTGAACTTCGCGCCGTGGTGGCCGCAGAAGAGGAGCTGACCGGAGGCCATCGTGACGCGCACATAAGCCTGCGCACCGCAACTGTCGCACCTGTCGTGCGAGGTGAGTTCGTGGCGCGGCTCGAGCTCTACTGTGGAACGAGGGGTGTTTTGTGACATTTCGGGTTCCTCCAAACTCGACACGAGATGTGGTACATGACAATAGAAACACGTCCGGGTGACAACTACGTCCCATTCGGCGCCTATTTCGCTCAACGCGTAGCGGCCACGGGCCGGGTGTTGATGCAGGATCGGCACACCCCGAGTCATTAGTGTTGATCGCGGCCGGTCGGCCGGGGTTCCCGGCGCAGCGGCAGCACTAGAAGGAGAGCCCGTGCCCGATTCGAACTATTCCGCGAGACACCTCTCGGTACTCGAGGGACTCGAGGCGGTGCGCAAGCGCCCGGGCATGTACATCGGTTCGACCGACTCGCGCGGCCTCATGCACTGCCTGTGGGAGATCATCGACAACTCCGTCGACGAGGCGCTCGGTGGGCACGGCTCGTCCATCGAGGTCATCCTGCACGCCGACGAGAGCGTCGAGGTTCGCGACAGCGCCCGTGGCATCCCCGTCGATATCGAGCCGAAGACGGGCCTGAGCGGCGTCGAGGTCGTTTTCACCAAGCTTCACGCCGGCGGCAAGTTCGGCAGCGGTTCGTACGCGGCATCCGGCGGGCTCCACGGCGTCGGCGCATCCGTCGTTAACGCCCTCTCTGAACGTCTGGACGTGGAGGTCGACCGCGACGGTAAGACCTGGGCGATGTCGTTCCACCGCGGCGAGCCCGGCGTCTTCGCCGATTCCGGCGCGAAGACCCCGGATGCGCCGTTCTCGCCGTTCGTCTCCGGCAGCGAGCTGAAGGTCGTCGGCAAGGTCGCCCGCGGAGCCACCGGAACCCGGATCCGCTACTGGGCCGACCGCCAGATCTTCACTAAGGGTTCCGCCTTCCAGACAGACGAGCTCCTCTCTCGTGCGCGACAGACCGCGTTCCTCGTACCCGGGCTGGGCATCGATATTGCCGACGAGCGCGGCGACGAACCCACACGGGAAACCTTCCGCTTCGACGGCGGTATTTCTGAGTTTGTCGACCACCTGTCGGTCGATGAACCCGTCACGCAGACCTGGCGCCTGCAGGGCAGCGGCACCTTCTCCGAGACGGTGCCGGTGCTGCAGGACTCCGGTGCGATGGTCGCCACCGAACTCGAACGCGAGTGCGCCGTCGACATTGCGCTGCGCTGGGGGACCGGCTACGACACGGTCTTCAAGAGCTTCGTGAACATCATCGCGACACCCAAGGGTGGAACCCATCAGGCCGGCTTCGAGGCGGGTCTGATGAAGTACCTGCGCGCCCAGGTCGAGCAGAACGCCCGCCGGCTCAAGGTCGGCGGTGACAAGCTCGAGAAGGACGACATCCTCGCCGGCCTCACCGCCGTACTCACGGTGCGGCTGCCCGAGCCGCAGTTCGAGGGCCAGACGAAGGAGGTCCTCGGCACCCCGGCCGTCCGCGCGATCGTCGCGTCGGTCGTGGCGTCGACGCTGTCCGAGCGGTTCGCGTCGCCCAAGCGGGACGACAAGGCACAGAGCGCCCTCGTACTCGACAAGATCGTCGCCGAAATGAAGTCGCGCATCTCTGCCCGCGCCCACAAGGACACTCAGCGTCGCAAGAACGCCCTCGAGAGCTCCTCGCTGCCGGCGAAGCTCGTCGACTGCCGCTCGAGCGACGTCGGCAATAGCGAGCTGTTCATTGTCGAGGGCGACTCCGCACTGGGCACCGCGAAACTCGCCAGGGACAGCGAGTACCAGGCGCTGCTTCCCATCCGGGGAAAGATCCTCAACGTGCAGAAGGCGTCCGTGTCGGACATGCTCTCGAACACCGAGTGCGCGTCGATCATCCAGGTTATTGGCGCGGGATCCGGGCGCAGCTTCGACCTCTCGGTCGCACGCTACGGCAAAGTGATCATCATGAGCGACGCCGATGTCGACGGCGCGCACATCCGCACACTCCTCCTCACCCTGTTCTTCCGCTATATGCCCGACATGATCCTCGACGGCCGCGTCTACGCCGCCGTGCCCCCACTGCACCGGGTGATCGTCATGAACCCGGGCAGCAAGCCCAACGAGACGATCTACACCTACTCCGAGACCGAACTGAACGGCGTGCTCGCCGCACTGAAGAAGTCGAACAAGCGCTATCAGGATCCGATCCAGCGGTACAAGGGACTCGGGGAAATGGATGCCGACCAGCTCGCGTCGACGACGATGGACCGGCGGCACCGTACCCTGCGCCGGGTGAACGTCTCCGATGCCGCAATGGCGGCCGGGGTGTTTGAGTTGCTCATGGGCAACGACGTCGCCCCGCGCAAGGAGTTCATCATCGACGGGGCCGGCCTGAACCGCGATCGCATCGATGTCTGACCGGGATCTCCCGCCTGCCGCGTTCGAGATCACCGAATACCGTCGGGCGCTGGAGTCCGCCGCGAACTCGAGCCGGGTCGTTCCCGTCGGCGTGACCGCGTTCGTCATCGCGACTGCCGCGCTCGTGGCCGCACTCGTGTTTCTCGGCCAGGGTGCCGCGCTCCGCGGCGAGTCACTCGCCGCCGTCGTCGCCGTG
>Ga0105048_10006946_pt1 | contig 18226 bp, 20 predicted proteins | sample MAT05_FD_78382 | JGI IMG/M metagenome (GOLD analysis project Ga0105048, IMG submission 78382) | Freshwater microbial communities from Lake Fryxell liftoff mats and glacier meltwater in Antarctica - MAT-05 | ecosystem: Environmental > Aquatic > Freshwater > Ice > Liftoff microbial mat | place... | reverse complement strand
GGTTTCTTCGCCCAGATGGCCGCCGCTGTAGCGACGACGAGCATCGCGGTATTCATCTTCTGGTTGCGCTCGGTGGGCATCGAACTACCCGGTTCGAACCAACCGACCGTCATCGTGATCGCGGGAATCATCATGCTGCTCTCGGGTATCGGCCTCACCGCATCCGCCCGCGACGCGATTGACGGGTACTACGTCACAGCGACAGCACGAGGCATGGAGGTTCTCATGCTCACCCTCGGTCTCGCGGTGGGAATTTCGCTCGTGTTGGGCGCTGCGCTACGGATGGGGATTCCGGTGACAGTAGCGACCTCCCTGGGTGACGGAATCAGTCTGGTTCCCGGGGTGATGGGATCCACGCTCATCGGAGTCGGATTCGCGCTCACGTCCTACATGCGACTCCGTTTGGTGCCGCTCACGGCGACCGCGGCCGGTCTCGTTTTTGCCGTGTACTCGGTGGTTCTGCCTCTGGCCCCACAGCCGGGGCTGGCGCCGGGTATCGCCGGAGCGGCTGCGGGCGTGATCGGTTACTTCACCTACCGCTGGCTCAAGGTGCCCGAAGGGGCGATGACCATGGCGGGCATCATCGCGTTGATCCCTGGGCTCGCTGTGTACCGTGCGCTCTACGGATTCATGGATTCCGAGTACGCGGTGACGGAGGCGCTTGCCGCCATGGTGGTCGCCCTGGCTACCGGTATCGGGCTCGCGGCGGGAACAACAATCGGAGGCTTTGCGGCCCGCCGAACCTTCGGCCTGGACCATCAGGCCATGCTCGCCGCTCGACGAACGCGGGGGGCACGCTAGAGCTTCGCCTGTGCCTGACGCCGGCGTCCCTGGCGAACCCAACATGCGTGAGGTTCCGGCTTATCGGGCAGTGACACGCGCACTTCCTCGGCGGTACTCTCACTGCAAGGGAGAAAGCGGGAAGGAATGGCAGACGCGCCGAAGAACCGCAAGCGGCTGCCGCGGGAGTTTCCTGCGATCGATCCAGAAGCCGATCTCGAGCCCGACGCGCCCAGGCCCGGACCCTCCGGTGAAAAACCTGGGCGTTTACGCAAGGCTCCCCGCGCCACCGATCCGGCACAGGGACCGGGGGCCTCGGCGCCGGAAGCGAGTCCGTCCGGTGGGTCCGGCCCGACGGCGCCGCGCGGGACGGATGCTCCGGCCTTCGCTCTGCCCGACATGCCCAGGACGGTGTCGCTCGTGACGGATTCCGTGATCACCCGGCCGCTTGCCGAGCGGATGGCATCGGCCCGGCACGAGCCGATCGGCGTCGTCATAGAGGTCCGCACCGACGCTGGGCTGCCGACGGAAGAGGTCGTCGCCGCACTCCTCGATTTGGTCCACGACGTCGTCGGCGAGACCGATTCGGTCGAGGAGAGCGCGTGGCAGGTGGGGAGCTACGTCGTCGCCGAGATGACCGCCGCCCAGATCCTCGAACTGGTGAACCGGGACTCGCGCAGGGGCGGGCGCGTGGTCGCTGGGCGCCAGCAGCAGAAGACTGCACCGCGAACCCTGATCAACCGCATCTGGCCGAACTTCGAGGTGCGCGCGACCATTCACCGGTCGATCATCACCACCAAGTCGGACGCCGCCGTCAGGTCGTTCAACGCGACCGGCGAGGGTATCGTGTGGGCCGTCCTCGACACGGGCGTGGATCGCGAGCACCGCCACTTCCTCAGCGGCGACCACGACACCCTCGGGCTGCCGCCGACACTCGGCCACCGCAGCTTCGTCGCGGGCACGACGCATGACGACGCCCTGCGGGACGGAAACGGCCACGGCACGCATGTCGCAGGGATCCTCGCGGGATGGCAGGACGATCCGCGCCGGAAGGTGTACGCCGCCACCTGGTATCGCACCGGGGACGGCGACACGGGCGTCGAGCGGGTGACGCTTGACCGCATCAGCGGCATGGCTCCGCGGGCGAAGATCCTTTCGTGCAAGGTGCTGCGCGACGACCGTACCGGTGACCTCGCGTCGCTGCTCGGGGCGCTGGAGTACATTCAGGAGCTCAACCGCGGGGGTCGGGAACTCAACGTCCATGGCGTCAACTTGTCGCTGGGCTATCCGTTCGATCCCTCCTGGTTCGCCGCGGGCCAGTCGCCGGTGTGCCGGGAGGTTGACCGGCTGGTGGCGAACGGCGTGTGCGTCGTCGTGTCGGCGGGCAATACCGGATATGGTGCGGCGCGCGACACGGCCGGTCGGGAGATGCGCCTGAGTTTTGGAATGACGATCAACGATCCGGGCAACGCGTCGCGGGCGATCACCGTGGGGTCCACGTCCCTCAAGCCGCACTCGACGGGGGTGTCGTATTTCTCGTCGAAGGGACCGACCGGGGACGGTCGGCTTAAGCCCGACCTGGTCGCTCCCGGTGAGCGCATCGTAAGCGCCGGCGCGGGGGAGCTGCTCGAGAGGGCACGTGCGACCGTCAAGCTCGAACCGGGCCAGCGGGCCTCCCAGATCACGTACGTCGAGGACTCCGGCACATCCATGTCGGCACCGCACGTCTCCGGAGTCGCGGCCGCCTTTCTCTCGATCCATCGGGAGTTCATTGGCAAACCGGACGAGGTCAAGCGGATCTTGATGGAGTCTGCGAGTGATCTGGGCAGGCAGCGCTCATTCCAAGGCGCCGGGCTCGTCGACGCCATGCGCGCCATACAGAGCGTGTGAACAAGACTGAGTGTCGCCACCAAGGCTGCGCGGCCGGAAGAGAGGAAGAGCCATGAAGCTTCCCTATGCGGAGGTTGAATTCGACAAGGAAGGCGCGATTGTCACGCCGGAGCAGATCGAGGAGGCCCGAAAGTTGATCGGCGACGAGCATGCCACCGACGTGCTCGTGATTTCACACGGCTGGAACAACACCCACGGCGATGCGCGGGCGCTCTATGACCGGCTCATCGACTCGATCGTCGCCGTCCGTTCCGGCGTCGAGGGCGCGACCAAACGCCGGTTCGTGGTTGTTGGGGTGCTGTGGCCGTCGATCCAATGGGCGGCGCCAGAAAACGATGGAGCCGGAGCCAGCGTGGGCGGCTCTGCTGCGAACCTTGAAGCAGAGTTGGCGCGGCAGGTGCTCGACCCGGAGCTGCGCGGGAAGCTCCTCGCGCTCGTTCCGGAGCTCGAGACATCCTCCGCAGCGCGACGGGATTTCGTCACCCTCCTGCGCACCGAGTTGCCGGAGGGCGCCACTGATGACGACGACCCCGATTCCGCACCCCAAGCGCTCCGCGACGCCGATGCGGAGTCGGTGCTGCAGGCGGCTGCGGGAGCCGACAACGACGACGCCGCCCCGGCTGCGGTCGGCGGCGCAGCCTCGATCGATCCCGCCGGAATCCCCGCCCTCGACGAGACGGGGGGCGGCGCTGGCTTCAGCTTCGGCGACATCCTCGATGGTGCCCGCAACGTGCTCAACGCGACGACCTACTTCACGATGAAGGATCGAGCAGGGGTCGTGGGCAAGAAAGGTATCGCGAAGCTGCTTGAGAAGCTCCAACCGGAGAATGGGCAGGTCCGGCTGCACCTCGTCGGACACTCATTCGGTGGCCGCGCCATCACCGCCGCGGCACTCGCTACGTCCGCGCCGGTGTCGTCGATAAGTCTGCTCCAGGCCGCCTACAGCCACTACGGAATGGCGCAGGGGTGGGACGGCGCCGAGAAGAACGGCGAGTTTTGGAAGGTCCCCAAGAAGATCGACGGTCCGGTCATCATCACCTTTACGAAAAACGACAAGGCCGTGGGACTCGCCTATCCTGTCGCCTCCCGGATCGCCAGGCAGATTGGGGCAGGTCTTGGCAACGCCGACGACAAGTATGGGGGTATCGGTCGCAACGGCGCTCTCAAAACGCCAGCCGCCCTTGCTACGGTGCCCCTTCAGCCAGTCGGGGGGCACTACGCCTTCCAGCGGGGAAAGGTGTCGTCCCTCAACTCTGATGCGTTCGTGACGAGTCACGGAGACGTGACCGGCAAGGAGGTGGCGTACGCCGTCCTCTGGGCGGTGATGGTCGCCAGGTGAGGTACCGCTGGCACGAGCTCGCGCACCGCCGAACTTTGACCGGATGACCGCGAGTCTGACTACCGGAGGAAATGGGGCATTACGCCGGGCAAAAGTTCGTCGACACCATGCCTTCTCGGATTACCCAACCGCCGCTGAACTCGGGCCAACCGCCGTGGTGCAGTTAGCAAAGCTGGTTCGAGGTACCGACGCTGTGCTGGCAGCGAAGGCTGCCTATCTCGCAAGCCCTATTCCGGGGGATCAATCGAGAGCCGTTGTGGACGACGCGGCGCGAAGCCAGCACGACCAGGTCAGAGTCGCTGCTGCTGCGGGGATCAGAAATCTCCCGGATGCGCCCCTCGATTTGATCGATAATCTGCTGGAGGACAGCGATGCCGGGGTGCGCAAAGTCGCCTTACGCTCGATTGGCACTCGCCAGTTCACGGGCAATCTGCACTCGGTGTTCTATGGCATGAGGTACGAGATCCCGCCGATGCGTGAAGCTGCCGGTTGGGAACGGCGGAGGGGGTCGCCGAGGTGGTGCTGTTCCTGCTGTCGGATGCCGCGAGTTTCGTCACCGGGTCGCGCTACTTGGTCGACGGGGGCTACGCGAGCCGGTAGCGAGCTCGAGGCTCAACTGCAGCACTAGTCAGGCTTCCCGGTGCTCTTCCCGCACGCCGTTCCACCGCGCGAGGAAATACAGGATCACTCCAATGGAGAGCAGGGCGGCGGCGAAGAGCCAGACGACCGGACGCTGCTGCGTCAATAGAAGGATGCATGAGGCGATACCCAGAATCGGGATGAAGGTCCAGACGCGAAAGTGGGCGTGATCGACACGATCGCGCCGAAGCACGAGAACCGAGATGTTCGCGCTCAGGAAGACGAAAAGCAACAACAGAACGACGGTTTCGGCCAGCGTCGCCAGATCGCCTACGAGAGTCAGGAGCATCGCGACGAGTGTCGTCGTGAGGATCGCGACCCACGGGGTGCGTCGCCGCGGCAGAACGGTGGAGAGTGCCCGAGGGAGCAGACGCTGTTCAGCCATCCCGTACGCAAGTCGGCTTGCCATGATCATGGTGAGCAAGGCGCCGTTGGCGACTGCGATGAGCGCGATGATGCTGAAAAGCCACGACGGCACACCGACTCCGGCGGACTCGACGACCGCAAGCAGCGGGCCGCTTGAGCCCTCGAGTTCGTCGGCTGGCAGCGCGATGGAACTGGCGAGGCCGACGAGAACGTACACGATACCCGCCGTAGCGAGGGCGGCGAACAGAGCGCGGGGATACACCTTCGTCGGATCCTTCACCTCTTCGATCACATTCGCCGAGGTCTCGAAGCCGACGAATGAGTAATAGGCGATGATGGCACCTGCCAGTACGGCGCTCGCCACGCCGGTGCCTTCCGGCAGTTCGGTAGCACGAGAAAAGTCCCCTCCGCCGCCGGCAACGAGAACACCGACGGCTGCCACCACGATGACGAGCCCACTGACCTCGATCGTGGTCATCACGAAGTTGGCGGCCATCGACTCGCGGATGCCCCGGGCGTTCAGCGCTGCCACGACGGCGAGGAACGCGATCGCAACGGGGACTACCGGGAGATCGACGAAGGTGCTGAAATACTCGCCAGCGAAGGCGATCGACAAACCGGCGGCGCTTGTCACTCCCGCTGCCAGCATGCTGAACCCGACCAGGAAAGAGACGAGCCGATTCTTGAAGGCGCGTTCTGCGAAGACGGCCGCGCCTCCCGCACGCGGGTATTTGGTGACCAGCTCGGCGTACGATCCTGCGGTCAAGAGGGCGAGGAGCAGGGCCACGAGGAGCGGTGCCCACAGCATCCCGCCGACTCGCCCGGCGAGCACGCCCATCAAGGCGTAGATGCCGGCCCCGAGGACATCGCCAAGGATGAAGGCGAAGAGCAGCGGGCCGCTGATGCCTCGCCGCAGCTGTGTCGGCGCGTGTGTGTGCGTGATGGTCATCGTTTGAGCCTAGTTCGACGACACAGTGGCTGATAGCAAGGCTTCATCGCCGGTCGTTCACGGGCGACGAGGGCTCTCAGCTGGCCCGGTGGCGCTTCGCGGGTACAGCCTCCGAACCCATCTCTCCTCGGCCGTCAGCCGCGTGAGGTGGACCGCGACTGCTTCTCCGATTTCCTTGCGCGGAATAGCGCGGTGCGTGAGCGGGCGGGTGAAGTGGTGGTCGAGCGCGTGTCCGGTCATGACTGGATGCGATGGACGAAGGTGGCTAGTTCGGCGGCCATCGGAGCTGGCTCCCGCTGGTGCTCGGCACCGGCTATCCGTTTCCAATCGGCCGTGGGAATGGACGCAACGATCGATTCGGTGCAGGCACTATGACGTCGTCGTAGCTCTGCTCGCCCACCAGTGCGACGACGGGTACTCGGATGCCGGCGAACAGCTCTGCGTGAGACGCCGATTCCGCCCAGGCGAGCGAGTCGGCATCCGGCGGGAGACTCCCGGCCTTATCGACCATCGCCGGAATGCTCGTCACGATCTCGAGGATCTCCCGCGGCACGTCCTTCATATAGAGGGTGAGGGCGCCGTTGAGATCACCGACTTCGATGAGCCCCGCAGGTCATCGGACAGTTGCCGCGCGCCGCTGTCCGGAGGGGCGAGCGGCGTCTCCCACAGTGCCAACCCGGAGATGGGGAGTCCACTCGCCGCTGCATGGAGCGCAAGCGAGCCTCCCGACGAGTGCCCGCACAGCACCGCGCCGCCGCCACCAGGCGCAGCCGTGTCGATCAACGCCGCCAGCGCAGCCATCTCTCGTTCGAGCGTGAGCACAGCCGCCGCGGCGCTGTCACCGCGGCCGAGCCGATCGTAGACGACGGCCGTCGTACCGAGCTCGGCTAGCAGTTCAGCCGTTTCTGTTGTGGTGGGATCGCTCTCGCGCCACGGGCCGGCGCCGGCCACGAAGATCAGCGCCGGGCCGGCGCCGTGGCGGTCGAACGCAACCCGGTCGCTCAGGCGGGCGATGGCTACCTCGGCACGAGCATGGACGAGCTGGCTCAGCTCTCGGGGGTGTCGAAGCAGACGGTCTACAAGCACTTCGGCAGCAAGGAGGCCTTGTTTGTCGAACCGGTCTCATCGATGACGGGCGGTGCCGGGAGCCCCGATGAACTGGGCGAGGCGCCGTCGGTAGCCGCCGATGTGGGACCCTATCTCGAACGGCACGCCGTCGACGAACTCTCGATCGTCTTGACTCCCCGGCTGCTGCAACTGCGACGCCTGGTCATCGGCGAGGTCGGGCGCTTTCCCGCTCTCGCCCGGGCGCTGTTCGAGAACGGGCCGCGGCGGGAGATTCGGTCTCTCGCCGGCATCCTGGAGACGCTGGCAGGGCGGCGCCTTCTCGTAATCGCCGACCCGCTCGCGGCGGCGACGACCTTTAACTGGCTCGTGGTGGGCGCGCCGGTCAACGAAGCCATGCTGCTGGGCGACGACGCGGTGGCGAGTCCCGAAGCGTTGCGTCGGCACGCAGCAGAGGCGATTCGCGTCTTCCTCGCTGCACATCGCTGACGAACGCACCGATGTCGGCGATGGCGAAAGTTCGGGCTTCAATCGCCGCTTCCTGTCAGGCGCGCTATCGCTCTCATCGCTCTCCCCCTCGGCGAGCAGCCGCTCCAGTGTTCGCATTGCCTGGCGAAAGAACACCGGGTTGGTTTTCTCGTAGTAGTGCACGCCGCCTATCGCCATTTCGAAAGCCCAGCCGCGGCCGCGTTCTCGTGCAGCACCGCCAAGCCCCACCGCCGTGAGGATTGCAGCGCGTGCTGGTTCCTCGAACAGCACCCAGGCCGGTTGCAGGTCGGCGGCGGGGTCGCCGAAGCTCGGAAGCGCCACATCCACCATCCCGCTGAGTCGACCGTCGCTGGACAGGAAGTTACCGGGCGTGGGGTCGCCGTGAAGGCGCAACGCGGGACCGGGGTGCGGATGGGCTGCTAGGGCTCTCTCCCACAGTGCAGTCGCCCGATGCCGATCGACAAGGTGTGCCGAGCGGTCGATCGACTCCCGCACCCACCGGGTGTCGGCGAGCGGCCGACCACCGCGACCCTCGCCGTTCCACGACCGACCTCCTGTCGGCAGTTCCTGAATCGTTCGGATCACGGCAGCAAGCTCGTTCGCGAGGCGCGAATCGCGGTCCATCGACCATCGGTCGAGTGAGAGACCCGGCAGCCAGGTCCACAGCGACCAGATACCCGGATACCCCGGCAACGGTTCGCCGATCGAGAAGGGACGTGGCACCGCGATCTGGAGGTGGTCGGCGAGAACGAGTGCGTACTCCTGTTCCCGGCGCATTCTGTAAAGCGCCGCATCCGAGTGGGTCGGCACGAGCGGCAGCCGGGCGACGAGATTGTCGCCGACGCGGAACGGCGCAACGACGGTACCCGCTGATTCGACTCGCGCCATAGACAACCCAGCAAGGTCGGCGAACTGCGTCGCGATCGCGGCGGCGAGATCACATGGGGCTACCTCGACCTGTCCCTCGTGCATCACGAAGCCCATCCTGACATCGCCATCACCGGTCCTCAGGTTCCGCGGCGACACGCGAGCCTGGGCCCACGGCGACGAGGTCGTCAAGGTCCGTGTTGTGCGGATACCGACCAGTCGGTATGCTCGCGCCATGAACGAAATTGCGATTCCATCGCCTCTTCACGATGTACTGGGCAAGCACCAGAGCGGTGCGTCGCTCGTTCTCATCGGCGGGGTTGCTGCGGTCGCCCTGCTTGCAACCGCTCCGGCGCTCGTCGGCATTCCGGTGTGGCGAAGCGCGGTGGCGGCACTGCTGATCGCCGACATCGCCGCCGGTGCCGTTGCTAACCTGACGGCGGCCACCAACGATCACTACGCGGCTCGACCGCGCAGCCGGTGGATCTTCCTGGCAGTCCATGTGCACCTTCCGGTCGTGGCGCTGCTGCTCGGTGCCCCGCTGGAGCCCGCCCTCATTGCGTGGGCCGCAACGATCGCGGCGGGAGCGATCGTGAATCTTCTTGCGGCCCGCGCTGTGCAACGCGCCGCAGGGGGAGCCGCGTTCGCGGTCATTCTGTGCCTCGCGCTGACGCTCCCCGATCAGCAGCCGGCGCTTCTGGTCGTCAGCAGTCTCTTCGCGTTCAAGGTCGTCTACGCGTTCGCGGTCGACCACGGTGGCCACTGCCGCACCGGTGATGACGAATGACCGCCAACGACACGGCCGGCGTGACCGCGTCGGGCCCTGTGATCCGGGTGGCGAGTCGGCACGAGCACGATGCAGTGGTGCGCCTGCTCGCTGATGCCTTCGTTGATGAACCGCTCGTTCGCGAGGCGGTCAGGCGCGCATCCTTTCCAGCGGCGGCACGGCGGCGCATCTTCGAGCTGAGCCTTCGGTCGGCGATCCGGCAGGGCGGTGTGCTGCTGGTAGCGGTGGGTGAGTCGTCGATCGTCGGGGCTGGCATCATCACGGTTCCTCTGTCGGGGTGCGCGAGGACGGCGGCACACCGTGTGATCGACGGGTTGCAGTTCGTGCGGCTGCTGCCTGCACTCGGGCGGCCCGGGCTCGCGATTCTGAACGACACCGATCTGGCCGTTCGACCGTTCGCGCCGCGAGCTCCGCACCACGTTCTTGTCGCGGTGGGGGTCTCGGCCACAGCTCGAGGGACGGGGGCAGGACGAGCTCTCGTCGACGCAACCTTCGACCTTGCCGCGAACGACCGTCGCTCGCACGGGGTTCGGCTCGAAGCGGCGAGTTCGGAGAACGCCGAGCGGTATTCGCGTTGGGGTTTCGAGTCGCTCGGGCGGGTCGACGTGGCCCCAGTGACTGTTCACATCATGTACCGGGCGGCTCCTCACGAGCGAGAGGGACGTCGCGATGGCCGCCACCGCGCGTGATGCGATCATCGAATCCGCCTTTAGGCTCTTTCTCGAGCGAGGCTACGACGCGACGAGCCTCGCGCGCATTCTCGAGTCCGTGCCGTATTCGAAGGGCGCGGTCTATCATCACTTCGTCAACAAAGAGGCCTTGCTCGATGCCGTCATCGAGCGATTCTTTTCGGCGCAACTCGCCTCTGCGTCGGCGTGTAGACCGACCGACGCGGTGGGATTGGCTCACCTGCTGGTCGATGAGTATGTCAACGCGATCGACGCTGTTGCGCCCTTCGCCACACCACTGGCCTACTACGCGTTTCTCAGCTCGGTCGCGGCCCGTGCCGGTGATGCCATTCGTGCGGCACACGATGCGACGACCGCAGAGCTTGCCGCCGCTATCGGGTCTCACGGCGTGCCAGTGCCTCAGGCGCGGCTTCTTGCTCGAGACATGATCGCCCTTATCGAGGGCACCGGGATGTTGGCCGTTCTGGGTGGTGAGCACCCCGATCGAGAGGAGTTGCACGCCGCTGCCGATCGCCTGCTCTCACTGACCTCGTGGTGATCGGTGGCCCAAGTGATGACGACGCGTTCGACCACATTTTTCATGCGCCTCACCCCGACGAAGCCGTACACTCCTCCAGGCCGAAATCCAACACTGACCGATCTGCTTAGGGTGGGCTATGCCCGAGTTTGCGCCGATGCCTCATGAGATGCAAAGTGAACGCCTTCGGTTGCGGTGGTGGCGACTGTCCGACAGCGCCGCCGTCCGAGAGCTGTGGGCGGAGCGCGACCCGCGATCGCTGCGCCTCATCGACGCTGACGGGCACCCGTCGCTGTCGGAAATGAGGGATCGAATCGGTGCTCACCTTGCGGAGAGCGAGCGCACGGGCCTGGGCATGCTGGCGATCGAACGGAAGTCGGCTCCGGGGTTCATTGGCTACTGCGGACTCACTGCCGGGTCGTCCCGTGAAGCGGAGCCGGAGATAGCTTTTGAGCTGTTTCGATCAGCGCAGGGGTGTGGATACGCGACCGAGGCGGCGCAGGTCGTGGTAGACACAGCACGTGAGACAGGCCGTTTCCGGCTCTGGGCAACCGTTCGTGAATGGAATGCCGCCTCTTTCAGTGTCTTGGCCAAGCTGGACTTCGCCGACAGCGGGCGGCGAACGGAGGACCTGGCACGAGGGAACACCGTGTGGATGTTCCGCGAACTCCGCGAAACCGCATCGCACCCGTGAGAAGTCAGGAGTGATCGTGATGTGGGGGAGTGCACTGGGTATCGTCCAACGCTCCACGGGCGGCGCGGTTGCGTCGGGATAGCGAACTGAGGCAGGGCCTCGCGAGTGTGACTACCGGATGAAAAGTGGCATCGCCTGCGGGTTGCCCTTGTTGTCCTGCACCACCGCCCAGGTGTGTAGGCGCCACCCGACAGACTCGACGGCTTCCATCATCGGAGACCAGTCCTCGATGTTGCCGGAGAACCCAAGCTTGAACGTCGGGAAGTTGAGCAGGGGGGTGAAGTACACCGCTTCGCTTGCCCATGCTGTCTGTGCAGATCTGAGCATCGTCTGCGCCTTGTTGTTTGCCATGAATCCCATGTCCGCGAGCGTACTATCCGGCACCACGACTGGCAGGGTCGCCCGCAACGCACGCAGGCGCGACCACCGGGGTGCGGCCTTGCGCGACCTCGGGCGGCACTACCTATGCGCTCTACCCGCGCATCACGCTCGTGCGTTGCCGGAGTGGAGGCCGACGTCCACCCAGAAGGTGAGATCGGCATCGTCAGCGAGGCGCTGTCGGGGGCAGCAATCCTGCCCCGCCCCATTGGCCGGTCTGCGCCCATGAACGCGGGAACGGCACCTCACGCACCGCTTCGTGAGAGGCAAGTACCCCTCGCCGCCGTCGATGCCGGCTCGGCCGCGACGCACTGAATCGGTATGGTTCGACCCATGTCTCCGTCGTCTCGCCTTCCAGGTCACCTCGCGGCTCAGCTTGGCCGGGAATCGGCCGGAGAACTTGTTCGTGTCCTCGTCGCGTTGCACGACGGTGCGGCAGCAATCCTGGGAGAGAACCTGCTGGCTGTTTACCTCACCGGGTCTCTTGCGGTCGGTCGCGGAGACCAGGCCAGCGACGTGGACTTCCTGATGGTCGGGAGGCGCCCCGAAACATCGGCGGAGGAAGCGGCCATCCGGCTCCTGCATGACAGCCTTCCCGACAGACCGGAGCGTTGGGCGCAGCGCTTGCAGGGGAGCTGGGCCAGCGTGGAGGCGCTGCGGGATCCTGTCGGCAGGCACCATGCTTGGTTGTACGTTGACAACGGCAGCCGTGTCATGGAGTACTCACGTCACGACGACACGTGGAATGCCCGGTGGGTGCTTCGACACGCGGGGATCCCGCTGACTGGCCCTTCGCCCTCGCAACTCGTCCCAGAGATGGACCCGCGGGCTCTGAAAGCCGAGGCGGTTGAGCAGGCGGACGCTCGTGCGCGCTGGATTCTGCAGGAGCCAGGTGCCCTGCTGGACGGGTGGGCGCAACCGTACGTCGTACTCACCTATTGCCGGTTGGTCTGGACGGCGACCTTCGGGACCGTCACCAGCAAGAACGATGCCGCCGGGTGGGTGAGTCGCGACGTTGCCCCCGCGAAATACCGTGACCTCATCGCTGCGTCGATTCGGTACCGAACTCGAATGTTCGATCCGAGGACGAATAGAGCGGACCCCGCCTACTCGCAGATCGCGGGCGAGTTCGCGGACTGGGCAACGACGGAAATACGCGAACGGGCCCAGCGCCCATAGCGAACAAAACGAGCAGACTCAGCGTGGGCCTCATCGCTCATGGTGATGGGCAGAGTTCCAACGCTCCGAACGTGCGCGCCCTCGCCGAGCTGCTCCTCGAGTCGCGTGATAGGGCCCGGTGTGCGGGTCAATCTTGTGCCCGTGGCCCGATCCGGTGCGACCATGCCGCCCCGCTCGTCATGCCGTTCGAGCTGGTGACAAGAGCGAGGCCCGGACAAGCCGGGCCTCGCTTGTATCGAATTCAGCTCGGTTCACAACGCCGGACTACTTCTCGCCGGCGTCGTCCTTGGCCTTCTCGGTCTGCAGCCGGTCTTCGCCCTTGCTCTGGTCATACTGGCCCTGAGCGGTCAGCTCCGCGTCGTCGGTGTGCTTTCCGACGGCTTCCTCAGCCTTACCCACGGTCTTCTGGATCACATCTTTGGCCTTGTCTCCGGCGGACATAATGTTCCTTTCGCGTAATGGTCTCCGGATATCCCCGGTCGTCTGTCGAGAGTAGGCGCCGCCGCTGAACAGCAGCAAATCTTCGGGGGTCGTTCACAGGGGCGAGCAGCTGTCACGCCGGGTGGGGAGGATGCCGGGTTTCGTCGGGGTCGTAGTCAAGCGGATCGGTGAGCGGGAAGGGCGACAGGTTGCCTGGATAGGGGACCGTCGGAGGCGAAACCGATCCGGATCGCGGCCACGTCAGCGTCGCTGAGAACCCACCCTTGACCGGGTTCGGCGGCAGGTTGTCTGCGCGTCGCGCGAAGAGAATCACGCACCCGTTGCGGGCTCACACCGAACTCGCGAGCCAGTTCCGAAAAAGTCGGATTCGAGGGTCGCATCCGTCGAAGGTCCCGCGTGCGCGCGTGGTTTCGATTCGAACTGCTCGGTGTCGGCCCGGGGGCAAGCGTTCGCAGAAGGAGTGGAGCGATTGGCGGCCTCGTGGGCGGAATAGTGCACGACGAGAAAGGGAAAAAGAAGCGGGCACCGGTTCGTCGCGACGTGCTCACGCCGGATGCCTCGCCGATGCCAGCCAATACACCTCCGCTATACACGGGGTGACCATCAGAATCCCAAGTCGACCGCGTGTATCGTGTCAGTGATATGCCACATATTTGACTGCGAGCGGATGCCCCGGAACGCGGGCGCCGCTGACCGACGACAACGAAAGGGGCTCGGACCAATGAAGATCACGGCCATTGACTGCTTCGGATATCACCTGCACTACGCGCATGGCGAATACGTCATGTCGGGGAGCCGCGCGGCGACGTCGGAGGTGGGCACACTAGTGCGGGTGCGCACCGACGAGGGGGTCGAAGGCTGGGGCGAGATCACGCCCCTGGGCGACCTCTACCTTCCCACCCACTGGGCCGAGGTGCGCGCCGCGCTGCATACCCTTGCGCCCCACCTGATCGGCGCAGACCCCACCAACCTCTCCGCCATCCATCGACTCATGAATGGCACCCTGCTCGGCGGGGGGTTCGCGAAGTCCGCCATCGACGTGGCCTGCTGGGATCTGCTCGGCAAGGCGGCCGGGCTGCCCATCTCGATGCTGCTCGGCGGTGTCCTGCAAGACGACTTTCCCCTCTACGAGGCCGTTCCCCTGCGAACTCCGGTCGAGATGGCGGCCTTCGTCACGGAGCGCCAGGACGCCGGCATCAACCGCTTCCAACTCAAGGTGGGAAACGACCCCAACGATGATGTCGCCAGAACACGCGCGGTCGTCGATGTCGCGGATCGGGACACGCTGATCGTCGCCGATTCCAATGGGGGCTGGAACCTGAGGGCAGCGCAGATCGCGGTGCGGGGACTCGCCGACTTCCCGATCTTCATCGAGCAGCCGTGCCGGTCGACCGAAGACAGCATCTTCGCCATGCGCCACTCCGCCCTGCCGCTCGTGCTCGACGAATCGATCTTCACCCAGCAGGACGTAGTCCATGCGAGAACCGTTGCGGGGGCAGTGTCGATCAACATCAAGATCAGCCGTGTCGGTGGGCTGACCCAGGCGGCCCGCATGCGCGACCTCATGCAGGAGCTCGACATGATGGTCTCGGTCGAAGACGCCTGGGGAGGCGACATCGTCACTTCCGCAGTGAGCCACCTGGCCGCCAGCACCAGACCGGAGAACTTCCAGAACGCCTCGTTCATGAACGACTGGACCGATGGTCACGTGGCCGGGTACGCCCCGCGCTCCGTCGGTGGTCGCGGCTCCGCGCCGACCGGTCACGGGTTGGGGATCGAGGTCAACGCCGAAGGCCTCGAAGTCGTGTTCAGCGTGACGGAGGGTGCCAGGTAGCGCCGGTTCCTCCGGCAGAACGTGACATTTCCGGAACGGGTCGGAGGGCTAGGGAAGCACGTGGCCCGCGGCCGTGAACAGGCGGTACCATTCCGGGCGGGTGAGCAGCACGTCGGCACCGGCCGCGGCATCCGTGAGGCGTGAGACATTCGTGGTGCCGAGCACAACCTGGATGTCGGCGGGGTGCCGGGTTATCCACGCGACGGCAATCGCCGCGGGAGCCACGTCGTACTTCGCCGCGAGCTCGTCGATGACGTCGTTAAGAGCCGAATAGGTCTCCCGGTCGCCGAGGAAGATCCCGTCGAAGAATCCCTTCTGGAACGGCGACCATGCCTGAAGGGTGATGCCGTTGAGGCGGGTGTAGTCGATGATGCCGTTGCCGCGGTCAACGGACTGATCGAGACCGGCCATGTTGGCTGACATGCCCGCGGTGATCATCGGCGCGTGCGTGAGGCTGAGCTGCACCTGGTTCACGACCAGGGGCTGGCTCACCGAGCCCTTCAGAAGTTCGATCTGCCCCGGGGTGTGATTGGAGACACCGAAATTGCGCACCTTGCCTGAGCTGTGCACCGCGTCGAACGCCGCTGCCACCTCGTCGGGCTCCACGAGCGCATCGGGGCGATGCAGCAGCAAGAGATCGAGGTAGTCCGTCTTCAGTGCCGCGAGAGACTCGTCCACGGAGCGAAGGATGTGCTCGGCCGAGAAGTCCCAGAATCCAGAGCGGATACCGACCTTCGACTGAATCGTGATGGTCGCGCGCTCCGCAGCGGAAAACGTGACAGCGTCGCCGAAGCGCTTCTCGCACTCGTGGGGCTCGGCGCCGTAGATGTCGGCGTGGTCGAAGAAGTCGATGCCGGCGTCACGGGCCCCGCCCACGAGGGAGCGAATCTCGCCATCGGTCATGGAGGAGATCCTCATCAGTCCCAGAATGACGCTGGATGTTTCGAGGTTCGTGTTCGGTAGAGTCTGCGATTTCATGTCTCTATCCTGCGGGCCGCTCGCTGCGGAACACGTGCACGGGGCCGGCCGACGGAGTCGGGAGTCGTGGCAGGTGGCGTTGGGGACGTTGCCGAGCGATCGGTGCGCCCGAGCATTCTCCGACCTAGCGGGTGACAGAGAAGCGACTGTATCTTGGCACCACATCACTTGACCGACCGGTGCCGGACGAGCTGGCCGGCCGCGGAGATTCCCTAACTGAAACCGCCGAACGCATCGCTGGCGACAGACCCGACCGCAACATCGGACCTCGAAGGCGAGGCGAAGAAATGACGACGAACGAAGACCGCTCCCATGGGGCGGAGGATCGGCGCATCAAGGTCGAAAAGATCCTGAGCGACGCTGAAGGACGAGATGACGTGGCGACGGCGCGAGACGAGGTGTCTGAGGAGCGGTCGCGAGTTGCCGATCGTGACGCGTTCTTGTCCGCGGGGGACAACTATTCGGGCCACGTCGAGCGCCGAGCAACCGCGGCTGATCGTGTTGAGTCGAGGAAGGATCGCGAAGCGTCCGCCAGCGATCGTCAACGCCTCACCGAAGACGACGCCGACGACATGTCTGAGGATCCGACTGCCGAGTAGAGCGTCGCGGAGGCTGGCGCCGGGCCGTCAGGGCAGGATCAGGACTTGCAGTCGCTGCAGCGGTAGTCGCCGCGGCCGTAAGCGGAATCTTCAGGGCTCAGCGAACTCGCCGCTCACCTCAATAGAAGTGATCACGTCGATCAGCACGCCGTCCGGGCCCGCAACGATGAAGTGGCGCTGGCCGAAGTCTTCCGAGCGGATGTCGAGCAGAGGCTCGAGTGCGCCCTGCGTCACGAGGCGGCTGTACTCGGCGTCCACGTCGTCGACTTCGAAATTCAGTAGCAGACCAGCTGCCACGTGGCCTCGGGCAGACTCGGGGATGGACGGGTGCCCGGCATCCAGCAGCGCAAGTTCCCACTGATCGCGTTTCAGGCTCACGTACCAGCCCGCCTCGAAGACGATCTCGAAGTCGAAGTGTTCGCGATAGAAAGCGGATGTCGTGGCAACGTTCTGAGTCATGAGCACGGGGTACAAACTCGTGAGGGTCATTCTGGCTCCTTTAGATACGTTGTGTATGTTACTTTCGAGCTACTATACATACAGGTTGCATGATTAGGAAGGGCGCACTGATGGCCAAAGCCACGAAGGCCGAGAGTGAGGCGACCGCAGAGCGCGTCCGATCCACCGCGGCCGCCCTTTTCGCCTCCCACGGGTTCGCCACCGTGGGCTTGGAGCAGATCGCTCTCGCCGCCAACGTCACACGAGGCGCGGTCTACCACCACTTCACCAGCAAGCGCGGGCTGTTCGAAGCTGTCGCCAACCGCGCGCAGCAGGAGGTGGCCGACGCGGTATCGGGTGCCGCGAACGCCGAGCCCGACCCCTGGGCGGGCCTTCTGGCGGGCTGTCGCGCGTTTCTGACCGCCAGTCTCTCCAACGCGCATCGTCGCGTTCTTCTCGTCGATGCCCCGTCGGTTCTCGGCTGGGCGGTCTGGCGCAAGCAGGATGCCAGCGCATCGGGTCAGCGCCTCGAAGAGGCTCTCCGCGAGCTGTCGGATGGCGGCGTGATCTCGATTCATTCGGTGGCCGGGACGGCCGCGCTCCTGTCGGGCGCCATGAACGAAGCGGCCCTGCACATCGCCGAGTCAGAGGATGCGTCGGCTGCCTTCGAGTCGGTCTGGGTTGACCTGGAGCGGATGCTGGCGGCTTTCCGCGCCTGACCCGGCGGCGCCCAACGCTCTGGGGCGCGTACGTTGCATCAGCACATGGATTGGCACTTCAATGGGCTTCCCCTTCACATTTTGATTGGTCACTTCGTGGTGATCGGGGTGCTGCGTGCCTGGCGGGATTGGGCCGTCCGGCCTTCGGGGCCCATTCGCAGCGGGCCGACACGAGTGGAGCGAGCGATCGGGCAGTTGTCTTGTATGCTAACCCGTGACAAGGGGAGTACTCCCGTCTGCGGACGGCCCGTCAATACGAATGCGACGCTGCATTCCGGGCCGCCGGTTCTGACTTGGTCAGAGCGGAGGAGACCTTGGCGCCATTTCCATGCCAATCCCCTTGGAGCACCCCTGTGCAGGTCACACCCCTGATTTGGATCATCACTATCGCTGTGACGATCGCGTTCTTCGTATACGAGTTCTTCGCACACGTGCGCACGCCGCACGAGCCCACCATCGGTGAGTCGGCCCGCTGGTCGGCGTTCTACATCGGTCTCGCACTGCTCTTCGGCGTCGGCGTCGGCGTGGTTTCCGGATGGACCTTTGGTGGGGAGTACTTCGCCGGCTACCTCACCGAGAAGGCCCTCTC
>Ga0105048_10006945_pt1 | contig 18226 bp, 4 predicted proteins | sample MAT05_FD_78382 | JGI IMG/M metagenome (GOLD analysis project Ga0105048, IMG submission 78382) | Freshwater microbial communities from Lake Fryxell liftoff mats and glacier meltwater in Antarctica - MAT-05 | ecosystem: Environmental > Aquatic > Freshwater > Ice > Liftoff microbial mat | place... | reverse complement strand
GTGATCGTCAGTGCCTCGCTCATCCGACGCCTCCCTCGCGCAGACCAGCGCAGCGTCATGGAATCAGAAACTCGAGCAATTGGGAATCCTCACACGAGTCAACGTCCGCGCGGATTGGTATTAACCTTCCCCCCCCAATTTTGGCGCTTCGCCGCACGTAACAGCCAAGTGGGTGGGTAACTCTCTGGCATCGCCGTTGGTGTCCCTGCGCGGGAAGTGATTATCGCAAGAGCGGGAAGCTCCAAACCGCCCATTGTCGAGAGCTTTGCACGCGCGACTTTTGGTCGAGGGGGTGATCACCTGGGAGGACCAGACGAACAGGGTTGCGGTCCCCCTCGCCGGCGCTGCGGCTGCGCCCAGTCGCATTGTCCTAAAATAGACCCTTGAATACTCCAATATGTTATTTATAAATTCGGAGGCTAAACACGCAAAATTCACACAGTCGACGCGGTGGTGAGATGTCGCGATCCGCTTGAGCCCACTGGCCGAGGCCGCGATGATGCCCAACAGTGCGCCAAGGCCACCGACAGCGTCGCCGCCGTGAGATCAAACGTCGCCGCGGAGATGTTCCGCGCCATTACCCGCACCGTGTTGTTCGACCATACCGCCGCATCGAGCTCGATGAACCGCGTTGACGACACCAGCGATGCCTGCGCCAGATCCCCCGCCCGCGCCCCACTCACCGTGACGTCAATTAGCGAGGTCGCCCCTGGCGCCAGGCTCGGTAGGTCCCAGGACACCTCCGCCGCGAGTTGGCGCTGCCCGTCATGCTGAACCTTCCGTTTGTCCACGCCGCTTGGCCCGGACAACGCCATGGTAGTTTTGTTGGCCGCGCGCGACAGGCGCTCATCAACCGTGACGATGCGCAGCGCCATCACCGTGTCCCCCGCGGTGGGAGGATGCCAGGGCCGTGCGGGCTGCGCGGTCTTGGACAGAAAGGCGAGGCGGTTTGTCGGCTTGCCTGTGCGCACGGTGCGGGCCGGCTCCAAGGCGAGACGGATGCGCTCGGGCCAGGGGGCATATGCCTGGCACCCGGCCATGGAGATCGGCGGGCGGGCGAGTGCGATCAGCGAGAGGGCCGCGGCCCTGGCCAAGGTCAGGCTCTTCGCCGACCTGCCCGAAACCACGCTGTGCCGGCTGGCCGTCACGGGCGATCTGGTCCGAAGGGCAATGGCGCGCTGCTTTCCTCAACACGAGGCGAGCGGCAGGGCTGGTGACCTATGATGCCGACCGCGCGATCTTCAGTATCGTGAAGATGACCCGCATCGAGGCGCTGGTCAGCCAAAGGTGATGGATTTAGGATAGGATTGTTCCGATCGGGGAAACCTCCAACCCTTTTCCAAAACGGGTTCCGGCGGGGGCCGATCCGAAATGCCTTTCCACAACCCGACGAATACGATCAGATCTCCGAAATCAGCCCGGCGAACAAGGTCAGGAAATTCGCCCCGCCACTGCCATCGGGGTCGGCAACCTCGCCTTTCTGCGGGATCACCTGACTGTCCGTGGGTCCGGCCCAGATCGGCTGGATGCGCCCCAATCCGCCCTCGGCCAGCAGGTCCGCCACCGCATCGAAGGCGCTGGCGGGGCGCGCGAGCCGGGTCCACAACGCACTGGCCTGGGCCGGGCCGCCGGGCACCGGCACACCCAGCTTGGCCGCCATCAACGCCCGGCGGAAGGCCGCGATCCCTGCCGAATACCCCGCCGCCACCTGGCGGTCGAAGCTGGCCACATCCACGCCGCCGTCGAAGGTCATGCCGCGCCGGCGGATATGGCTGGTGCCGACCATGCACCAGGCATCATCCACGATCACCGAAGTGCTGCGGATCAGCGCCGCCCTTCCGGGGAAACCCGCCGGGTGGAAGGCCGCCACCCGGCTGGGATGCACATCTGTCAGGCTCTCGATCGCGGCCTTGCGATGGGCCAGCGCGGCGCGCACCCAGGGGGCCTTCTGCACCGCGAATTCGGGCATGCGCGGGACGCAGATGATGACCCGCAGCCCCGGCCGGGCATTCAGCGCCGCCAGCAGCGCTGCCACCAAGTCATACGCACTGGGGCCGAACGGTACTGCCGCGGCCGGAGGGTCGGGCTGGCGGGCGGTGGCGGCGAAGGCCGGGCCTTCGATATAGACCAGCTCCCGCGCCTCGGCGAAGGCGCGGGTCAGCGCCCATTGCGCGTCACGCCGGCCAAATTTCGAGGTTGCGATCTCGCGCTGCACCTCGACCAGGATGCGGTCGGCGTTCGATGGCGCGGGTGGCGGCTGCGGCGCCAGCCCGAGTGCATTGGTGATCGCGTTCTGGATCGCGCCGATTGTGTCGCCCGGCTGCGGCGTCGGCAGGAAGGACAGCTCGGGCGTGTCGCAGATGGCGGCGATCGTCTCCAGCATCACCGCCGAGACGGTGCCCGCCACCGGTGCGGCCGGCGGGTCCCAGTTGTCGCCGCCCATCGAGACCAGCCAGCCCTGCTGCCCCGGCCCAAGCGGCAGGATCGGCTGCGCGCGCTTCAGCGCGTGCACGGCCAGGTCATAGGCCAGCGGCCCATCGACCGACACGCCCGCCGCATGGATGTCCGGCCCCGGCGGGTTGCCCGGATCGGCGAGCTCAGGATTGGCCGAGCGGCTCTCCTGCGTCCACCGCGCCCCGGTCAGCAGCGCCCGGAAGGCCAGCGCCTGGTTCTGCGCCGGGGCGGTGCCGACGGCCCAGATCGTCTCGTGCCGCCCCTGGGTGGGCAGGCGCGGGCCGATGCGGGGCTGCGTCTCGCTGGCCAGGCTGCGCAGGAAGGCGGCGACAGAGGCCGGCGGCCCACCCCCGAGCGGCGGCGGCGAGGCGATGCCGAACAGGCTGGATGGCGCGATCGAGCGCTGCCCCAGCCCGTCCAGCAGCGCCACGACCAGCGGGTTTTGCAACGGCGCTACACCGCCGAAAGGTGCCTCGGGCAGGCCGGCGAAGGCCAGCGGGCCCGCCGCCACCGGCACCGTCGCCAGCGAATACACCCGGCGCAGCCCCAGCCGCGTCGTCACCACCAGATCGACCGATAGCCGCGCATTGGCCGGGTGCGGGTCGCCCGGCGCCAGGCCGAAGGGGTTGGGGATGACGATGGGCGCCGGCTGCCCCGGCCTGGCGATGCCGGCACCGCCATCGCCGCGCAGGAAGGACGGGTCCTCGCCGATCGCGCGGATTTCCTGGAAGCTGCGGGGATAGGCGCGGATATGCGCCTCGGCCGGCACAGTATCGGCGGCGACCGTCAGCACCACATCCTGCACCGCGCCGGGGCGGTCGGCCGGGTTGCGCCAGGCAGCGGCGAGGTTGCGCCGCGGGTCCAGCCCAGGGGTGAAGCCGCCCACAGCACCCAGCGGCGTGGGAAAGCCCGGCCAGCGCCGGCCGTTGGGCGGTGTCGCCAAGGCCGGGTCGATCTCTGGCGAGGCAATGATCGCCCAGACCGCCGGCGCCGGAATGGTCTGCGCGATGGCGGTGGCCGCTCCCAGCACATCCATGCCGTCTGCCAGCCAGTTGAAATTCGGCACCGCGGGCCGCACCACCGGCAGCAGGAAGGCCGGGATCTGTCCGTCGTCGCCACGCACGTTGTTCACAGTGCCGTTGCTGCGGTTGCCCAGCAGGTGCCAGTCCAGATCGACCGCCATCACCCGGATGAACTGCCGGGTGATGCCGCCGGGAAAGGCCGGTGCGGCCAAGGGCAGCCGGCCCATCACGCCATCGCCGGCCAGCCCCCAGCGCAGCGGCTGTCCCGGATCATTGGCGGTGTCGGCATTGGCACGGCCCAGGCTTTGGCCCGCCGGCAGATCGACCAGGCCGGACGCCGGCACCACCGCCTGCTGCGCGCCGCCGCCGTCGATCAGCTTGATCTGTGCCAGGGGGCGCGGCGGGTTGAAAACCCAGCCATGCGGATCGATGACATGGATGCGGGTGGCCGGCGGCGCCAGCGCCGCGATGCCCTGCAGGCCGCCCACGCCGCCCAGGCCCTGGCCGCCGGGAAAGGGCGACAGCAAGGCGGGTCGGGCGCCCACCAGGTCCAGCAGCATCTGCGCCACCGCCACCGGGTCGATGATCAGTCCGCGCGCGTCGTGGAAGCTGGCGAGGCGCTGGCCGCCGCCGCCCTCCAGCGTCTCGCCGGCACGGTGCAGGCGCAGGTTGGGTGGGCCCGCTGGCAGCGCCGCCAGCCGCAGCACCATGGCGACGGGCACCGGCCGGGCGGTCGAGCCATGCCGCAGCGCGACCGAGCGTTCCAGCCGCCTCGCCGCCTCGGGGTGCAGGCGCGCAACCAGTGCCGGGCCGCCCAGCGACTGGCCGGAAACCCCGGCGAAATCGACCGGCGCCGCTAGATATTCCACCACGCAGCGCCACGGTGCCATCGCGTTGTTCAGCTGGATGGTCATTTGCGCCAGGTCGACATCGCCCTGGGCGGGGTTGGTGCCGGCCCAGGTTGGCGAGATCGCCGGCGTGGTCAGGCCCAACGCATCGAGATTGTCGGCCTGCAGATCATTGCCGGCACCGGCCTGGGTCAGCACGGTCTGCGGCGGGAACAGCGCCACCATGGTTCAGAACCTCCTGCTGAGGGTGGCGACCCGGCCGTCGGGCGCGGTCAGGGTAATGGTCAGGCTGAAGGTACCGTTGCCGCGCAGCAGCCCGGTGATGGCTGTGCCGCGGCCTGGCTGCGCCACCCGGCGCAGGGGGATCGATGCCGGGTCGAGCATCAGATTGTCGCCAGGCCGCAGCAGGCGCAGCTTGTCCAGGTCGCTGCTCGCCGATGCGTTGATGAGCTGGCCGCCGAACGGCGGCAGCCCCGCCCGCCGCAGGCGATAGGCCACAGCCAGCGCATAGGAACCGGCCAGGGTGACGGTAGGCGAAATGCTGGTGCGGACATCCATCCGGACGCGCCCGCCGGGCAGCGGGGTGATCACCAGATCGGTCAGGTCGGGCATCGGCAGAGGTGAAAGGGTCGATGCTTCGGCGATGCGCTCGCTCGCGCGGCCCAGCGGGTCGGTCAGCAGCACTCGCACCCTCGCTGGCGTGGCAAAGTCGGCGCGGAAGAACCGCAGGTTCAACACGCAGCCTTCAGCATTGCCAGCGCGCGGGCTGCGCCAGACCGCGGCGCCGGGCGCCCCAGGCGCTGTCGGCAGCGCCTCCAGCCGGTCATCGACGATGAGATCGGGACTGGCGGGCCGGGCGGGGAACAGCAGCACCGGCACCAGCGCGCCGGACCCATCCTCGACCAGCGCCTCGACCCTGATACGGTGCGGGCCCAGCACTGTATTGGCCACCGGTGCTGCGATGGTGGCTGTGGCCGCCAGGTCGCCCAAGGGGCCGCCCGGCCAGGTCAGCGAGAGCGGGCCGAGATCGGGCGGCGTGGATGGCGGCACCACCACCTCCTGCATGCTGCCCGGCAGCGAACGGCCGCCATAGAGGCCGCGCTGCGGATCATCGCTGGACCAGGCCACAGCGCGATAAAAGACTGGCCGCCAGGAACCGGGCACCGGATCCAGCCCCTCGATACGGGCCAGCGGCTGGGTCTCGCCAGGTGCGGGGCCGGCGTGCGGCGTCACCGTCCAGGGCGGCGCGCTGCCGGTGATCTGGGCGATCGCCGGGCCCATGCTGTCCAGTTCCAGCGCAGCCTCGGCGTTGCGGACCCGATGCAGGTCGATGCGCGTGGCGACGACGCCGGGCCGCGCCCGCATGGCCACCGCCGCGCGGAACAGCCCCGCCGGCTGCAGAAGGCGGCGCGAGACCTCAAGCTCCGGCGGCGCGGGCAACACCTGCTGCGGTGCGGCGAAGGCGGCGAAGCGCTTGCCGCAGAGCGGGTCGGTCGCCACCGGCCAGGCGCTCTCCACCCCACCGGCGCTGACGCCGACGACGAGGAAGAGATGGATCTCTTTCGTGCCGCGTGGCAGCACCGCCTCATGGCTGGTGCCTGGCAATGCGGTCTGGTTGAGGCGGGCGAAGGCGCGCTTGTCGGGGTTCGTCTGGAAGCGCGCGCGCAACTGCGCCAGGCGCTGCGACAGGGTCAGGCTGCGCGGCTCCTCGCCCATGGCGTTGACCGCGCGGAGCTTCGATTCCTCAGCGTGATAGACGAAATAACCGATGGCGCCGGGCACGCCATCCCAGGTGAAGCGCGCCAGATGCTCACCCCGCGCATTGGCCATGCTGGCCAACTGCACATCCTCGCGCACCAGCGTGATCACTGGTGGCCGGGGGTCGGAGGAGGAGGCGAGGCGCGGCCGGGTGCCGAAGCCGCCCTGGCGCTGCGGCGCCAGCCGCTCCCGCCCCCGCGCCCAGATCGACAGGCCGACATGGCCGGAGAGGCCGTGGTCGATGGTCAGCCCGTCGATCGTGAGCCGGTAGCGGCGCGGCCCGGGCGTGGTCGAGGGCAGCGGTTCCAGCACCACGCCGCCGACGCCCAGCACAGGCAGCACCTTGGTGCCATCGGCCGATAGATGGGCGATGCTGCCGCCCGCATCGGGCGTGGCATTCCCATTGGTGGCGAAGGCCACCCGAAAAGCGCCGCCGCCGCCAGGAAAGGCACGGGTCAGCCCCGGCGGCACGCTGAGGTCGGTGGGTGCCGCGTCGCGCTTTGTCTGGGCGAAGAACCGGCCGCGGAACTCGATTTCGATCGGCCGCCTGGCCGCCCAGTCCCAGGAGAAGTCGATCACCAGCCGGCTGGGGCAGACCGACCCCGCCGCCGGCGCGGTGGTCTCCAGCCGGGCGGCGATGATCGCCACCTGCTGCGGCGGCGGCAGCGCGACCGTGACCGTGGCGCTCGACCATGTGCTCCAGACCCCGAACAGGTCCTGATGCGCCACCGCGTAGCGCAGGGGGTTGGGATCGGGCGCCGCGACAAGCAGGTGACCGTCATCGCCCGAGATCGGCCCCAACCCCTGGTCGCCGCGCTCCTCGCTGGTGGACAGGCCGATGGTCTGCAATGCCACATCGTTCCGGCGCGGGCCGATGATGGCGGTGGTCACGCCCGCCGGCAGGAAGCGCTGCGCGGCTGTGTAGGAGACCGGCCGCGCCTTCGCCCCCTGCGGCGGCGGCGCCCATTCGAATTCCGCCGTCATCCGGAATGCGAGGTCGGGCGCGTCGGGCGCCCGCAGGCCGCGCAGCCGCGCCACCAGATTGGCCGGCGCCGGCGGACGGGTGGCGAGCGGGCTCGCGTGTGCCAGCGCCGCCAGTTCCACCGGATCGCTCCTGCCATCCAGCCCGCGCGCCCAGAGTGCCGTGACCATGTAGTCGAAATCGCCGCGCATCGGGTCGCCCAGCAGGGCGCGCTCGCCGAGCACGATTGCCGGCAGATCGGCATCGGGATAGGCGGTGCCGAACCCCATCATCAGGCTGGCCAGCGGATCCGTAGCCGCCGCGTAGCACAGCGCGCTGAGCGGTGAGAGCTCGGCCGCCGCAGGATCGCCGCCGCCGGATGCGACCAGCATGCGGTCGATGCGCAGACCGGCATGCTCGGAAGGCGGCAGGGTGAGCAGCATGTTTCGCAGCGGCGGCAGTACCTCGGCCTGCGCCAGCTTGATCATGGCCGTGGGGTCGGCCAACACCCAGGGCGGCGCTGCCTCGCCGGGCGCAATAAGGCTGTCCCAGCCGAAGAGGGGGGCGCCGCGCCGCCAGCGGTCCAGCGCCGCCATGCGCGGGTCGACCAGCGCGCCCACCATGCCCTGCGGCTTCGCGTGGTCGGGCACCGCCGCCCAGTCGGCCGGCTCGACCGGCAGGCCGACGATCTCCACCAGTTCCCACTTGGCATCGCGTGACAGCGCGTCCTCGGCGGTGGAGCCGGTGATGGATTGCACATCCACATCGCCGAACATTGCGATGGCACGGATGGCGGGGCCGGAGAACAGCGCGGTGCGCCCCCCCGGCGCCAGGGTCACCGCATCGAGCATGCCGCCGAAGAGATTGGGCTGGGCCAGCGCCATGACGATGGCGCCGCTGCCGCCCAGCACATTGATCCGAACCCGCAGCAGCGCATGGTCGGCGGCCATCGCGTAGAGCTTCCAGCCGAAGATCGGCTGGGATGTCGCGAACTCCAAGGCCTTCTCCCCGGGCGAGGGCAGCGCGGGGCGGCGCCACACCCGAAACGCCTCGCTGGGCATGCCGACCTCGGGCGACAGCACCCAGCGCAGCTGAACCATGCGCGGCCCGATTTTCCGCCGCTCCAGTTCCAGAGAGAGCGAGCCGGCGTTGAGGAAGCGGCGCGACATCGCGACCCAGTCCACGATGCCCGCCAGCAGCACGAAACGGTCAGGATCGACGAAACGCGGGGTCATGGCGCTTCCTCCCAGGGCGCCGCACCCAGTTCGATGTCGATTACCGTGAACCGTTCCTCGGCCGTCAGCAGGTAGGTTTCGGCCTCCGCCAAGCGTACCAGATCGAACCGCAGCCGCTTGCCGCGAGCGCCGGGGGCGAGTGCGAGCAGGACCCGGGCATTGCCCGGCGCGCGGATTTCGCCATTGACCGCGAGCAACGGCGGCGCCCCCGGCGTGGGCTGCAAGGCTAGCCAGACCCGGCTTTGCAACGTGTAGCGCTCGATTGGCTCGGCGCCGTCATTGTCGACCAGCTTCAGCGGCACCACCCGGCTGCGCCAGATCGCTGCGGGTGCGTCGATCAGCACGCCCGTGGGCTGCGGCGGGCCGCCAGCGCTCTCCCACAGCACGGTGATGGCCGGGCTGCGGGGCGCCGCGGCGGCCGCGATGCCCGCGAGTTTTAACCGGGCATCCAGCTCATCCCCGTCGGGCCGGCGGCCGTTGAAGAAGGCCGTGATGGCGGCGACGGCACCAGCGGCCAGGCCGCGCGCCCGCGGCCGAGTGGCCTGGAAGCCGGCGGCGAATTCGGCCAGCGTGCCATAGGCCCCCGTGCTGAAGCGGCGGCGATAGACGCGCGGGCCGGTAGCATCGGCGGGGGCGCCCAACGGCACGCTTTCCACATCCAGCAGGTAGTCGGTGTAGGGGTCGAGCGGGATGGGGATGATGGAGACGCTGTGCCGCGCGCGGTTCTCGTCGATCGGCACGCATTTGCCGGCCATGACGGTCTCCAGCGCTTCCTCCCAGGGCGAAAGGATGGCGGGGCCGACCTTCTCCAGGCTGGCCTCGGTCAGCGGCCAGGGGTGCGGCGCTGCGGGGGCGGGCTTGGGATGCGCGCCCGATGCGGCCTGCAGACGGATTCGCAATTCCTGCCCATAGGCGGCGAAAAGCCGGTCAACGTCATGGGTGTTGAAGGCGATCCGCAGCGGTTCGCGGCCGAAGACACCCGCCTCGCCATCCTCGGGCCTGGTGATCAGCACCCAGGGGTCGAGCATCACGGGCGCCACCGCATCGGTGCGGAACCAGAAGCTCTGCGAGCGGTTGCCCAGGAATTCGGCATCGCTGCGCCGCAGCGCGTCCCACGTGGCGGTCACGCGGTAGACCGCGCCGGGCACCATCAGCGCGTCATCGGTGGGCGTCGGGCCCAGCACATTAACCAGTGTGGCCTGGGCTTTCTTGCTTTCGCTGTCGTCCCATTCGGCGCGTATCACCTCGGCCATCCGGGTCATCGCGATGGCCCCCACCAGGTAGGCCGGCAGCGCGCCCGGTTGCTGCGTTCCGGGGGTGACGCCGATCTCGATGGCGGCGGCCTCCTTGCCGAATTCCAGGGGCTGGAGCATAGCCAGGTAGCCCGCCTTCATGGCGGCCGCTCGATAGGCCAGCAGGTCGGCCGTCTCATCGGCCCAGGGGCCGGCGGTCATGCTCCAGCGCGAGGGCAGGTCGGCGGTAGCGTTCACCGCGCGAGCATCGGGCGGCGGGAGCGTGGCGATGGTGCCGCCCTGGGCATCGAGCACCCGCACCCGCACCGCACGGCGCTCAATCAGATCGCGGCGGATGAACAGCATTACAGCGCCCTCGGCGAAGGCGCCGGTCTGTAGCACCACCACATCATCGAGCGGGCCGTGGCTGACGCCGGCCGCCTTCACGGCCTGCGCGACGAGGTCACCGGTATCGGTGCCGAAGACGAGGGCGCGGCCGTCATCGCGCGCTGGCGCCTGCAGCAGCCTGACCTGGCAACTGGGCACCCGCGCGGCGAATATCGGCCTGGACGCGCCGGTCGGGTCGAGGATCGCGCCTTCCATATCGGCGGCGGAGACCGCGGCGCCGGAATTGAGCTGCGCGATCAGCGAGGCCAGGTCCACAGGCCGCGCCGCCTGGGCGATGCCGGCCAGCACCTTCGCGTGGTAGCGGGCGGATACGCGGAAGGGCGCGATCGCGGCGCGGCGCACGATCAGGTTCAGCCCGGCATCGGTGGCGGCGAGCGCCTGGCCGGCGCGCGGCGGCTTGCCCGATTTGTCGACCGCGCCAAAGCCGCCCAGGCGCACCAGCGCGGCGCGATCGGCGGCGCTGTCGCGCGTCGGTTGCTGGCATGGCACGAAGCCCGTGATGATCAGCGCCGGCTGCACGCCCCGCCGGGCATCAAGGTCGGCATCGCCCGAACGCCAGCGCTCATGCACCCGCAGCGCAGTGTCAGGCGCGGCCGAGCGCTTGCTGCCCACCGGGTCGGGCCAGGCCACGCCCTCCAGCGCCCAGCCGATGGCCGAGGGGCCCGGCCGCTCATGCCGGAAGGTCCAGAATACGTTGGTGGGCGGCGCTGCCGGGTCGCAGGTGCGGCCCCAGCGATGCTTCACCATTTCCTCCAGCTTTTTTGACTTCTCGAAGATTTTCGGCGCTGGCGTGGGCTCCCAGGTCAGCAGGGCCAGGGCAGCGGCGGGCTGCGGGTCGGAGGGATCGTTAAGCGTCTGCCAGGTGACTGGCGCGTGGCTGCCGGTGTAGGCGGCGCCGGCGGGGTCGATGCGTTCGAGCAGGATCTGGCGCAAGGTGTAGGCGAAACCCTCGTCTCCCTTCTCGGCGAAGCCGCTGGCCGGCAGGCCGGGCGAGCCGGCGGAGGACGGCACGGTCACGCCGTTGAAGCTTAACGCCCCCGGTTGGTCCGGCTGGCCCTGGGCCTTGTCCACCCAGCTGGTGGCAGGCGGCAGTTCCAGCGCCAGGATGGGGATGGCATCGATCGGCACCGTCACCCAGTTCGGGTCACTGGCCGCGGGCTGGCCGCCGGCCGCGATGGCATCGCCCAGCGACGCATCGACCGGCCGGCCGGTGGCGGTGCCCTGCGCCAGGGCGGGCGAACGGCTCTTGATCGAGAGCTTGCGCACCAGGTCGGGGATCGGCGGCTTGTCGGCCTCGTCGCCGATCTCGATGGAGACGCAGCCCTTCACGGTGAAGAACAGGAACTTCACCCGGCCGCAGACCTCGCCCTTGACGTGGGTGTTCACCTCCGAATCGTCGGTGCCCGGGATCTTGCGCTGGCGCACCACCAGCGTGAGGCTGGCGCTGGCGCCGATCGAGATGATGAACAGCCGCAATTCGCCGCCGATCTCCACCGTGCCCGCGATGGTCAGCGGGTCGAAGGCCAGCACCGCGTCGAAGCCGCCATGCACCTCAAGATACAGCCCGGTCGCCTTGATGCCCCAGACATAGGTGAGCCCCGCGCCCAGCGCGATGGAGAAGCCCGAGGTCGCCGGCAGGTTTTTTTCTGGGTAGGCATCGAGGCCATTGCCGCTGAGCATCAGATAGCCGTAGCCGCGGACCAGGCCCAGCACGTCCACATCGACCGGCCCGGGCGAGCCCGCCGGCTGGCCAGGCGCCCTGGTGCCCAGCCAGAAATGCCAGTCGGAGGTATCGATGAAGCTGAAGAACGCCTCGGCCGGGATCTTGATGACGATCAACTTGGCGAGGTCGACGGTGGCCAGCACGCCGATCAAGATATGCTCGGGCGTGATCTCGATGACGGCGAGAATGCCGGCCTCCACGCCACCCATCTCGCCCACCGAGGGCGGTGGCGAGATGTAGCGCATCTTCATCGTGATCAGCAGGCGCGGGCCGGGCAGCTCGATCAGCACCGTGCCGTCGAGGTTGATGAGGAAGCCACCTTCCATCGTGCCCAGCAGGGCGCCGGCGCCAAAGGCCCAGTTGTCCAGCTTGGGCACCCAGAGCTTCGTCACCTTATCCTTGGCGAGCAGGCGGTTGGGCTCGCCCTGCGCCGCCTTCAGCCATTCCAGCGCGGGCGCGCTGCTGCCCTGGCCGATCTCGGCGTTGCGTGTGTAGTGCATGCCGAAAATGCCGCGGAAGCCGAAGATGCCCAAGCCCGTGGTGCCCAGCGGAATCCCCACCGGAAGGACGATGCTCAGGCCGACATAGACGCCTGTGGCGTCTTGCCCGCCTTCGCTGATCTGCGCGATCTCGACGCTGGCCGAGATGCGCAGCGCGAGCGGCCTCAGGGTCAGGTCGATCTCGCCGCCGATGGTGGCGATGCGGTTGGCCGCATTGTCCGGATCGCTCTTGCTGGAGATCTCGACGAAGCCCTCGCCGACCAACGCGCCCGGCACGTCCACTTTCGCGGCCAGCGCGGTCAGCTCCGGCGGGCGGCTGCCATCGAGGAAGACGCGCAGGCCCGCGCGCTCGATGGTGACGACGCCCAGATCCACGCCCAGGCCGATATCGATCTCGAAGGTGAGCGGGTTGGATTTCGAGATCCGCGCCGCCAGCACTTTGAGGATCTTGCCGAAAGGTTCGGCCACGCGCAGCCCGCCCGCGCCTTTTGCGAGCTCGATGCTGTAACCGCGCGAGCTATCGAAGACTGGCCGCAGCGGAAACTTGTCCGCGGCGTCGCGCACATCGAGCCGCATGCCAATCGCCTTGTAGCGCAACGCCAGCGGCGCGGTGGGGTCAATGGTCACGAGGTCCATGCCGCCCAGCGCGATCTTGACCGACCAGTCGGCCTCGACATCGAACAGCAGGAAGCTCTCGAACCCGTCGGGCTTGTCGCGCACCAGCAATTCGGCCCCGAACAGGATCACCCGCTCGATGGTGAACCAGGGCAGGAGCGAGACGGCGAGTGGCAGAGCGGCTGTGGCGCCGAGTAGCACCGCATCCTCGGTGCGGCCCTTGTTGCCGTCGCTTACGGTCACCAGCAGTGGCCAGAACGAGATGTAGGAGCCCAGAAGATTGCGCCAGCCATCGCGCGCAATCCGCGTCTCGCCCGGCATCCAGCCGGCGACCAGCAGGCCATTGGTGTCGGAAGGGTCGGCCCGCAGTTCAAACAGCGTGGTCGTCAGGTCCGTCGCGTCGTCATGCTGCACCAGCAGATGGAAATCGGTGATGCCGTCGCCGGGGTTGTTCGGGCCGACCGACGCGCCGTTGGTCAGGCTGCGAAAATGATCGGGGGTGACGCCGGGCGCCTGGCCGGATTTGGCGATGCTGTCCTCGGCTGCGGTCTGGAAATCCAGCTCGCCCGTCATTTCGAACGCGACCAGCTTGTTTCGCACGATGCGCACCCGCAGCCGGGCGGAGCGGAACCAGTCGGGCGGTGGCGGCGTGCTCGGCGGCGGGTCCACCGGCACCGGCAGCGGCGGCACGGGCTTGGCGGCGGGGCGCTGCAGGGCGCCGACCGATTGCCGTGCCGGGCGGTTGAGGTTGTTGGGCAGTTCGAGATTGGCGACCCAGAAATCGCGCTGGGTGGGCGGGCCTTGGGTTTTCCAGCGGGTCGTCCAGGCAGCCAGGCCCGGGTAATCCCGGGGGTCGGGCGGCTCGGGGTCGATCGCGATCTGGAAGCCGCGGGCGGCGAAGGCGCGCGCCACCAACTGGCGCGCCGCGATCGCCCGCCGTCGGGCCAGATGATAGTTGTAGTCGCGCTTGGCGTCGGTCGCGTCGCCCTCGAAGCTGGCCTCGCCGCGGGCGATGAGATTGCCGCCTGGCGGGATGATGGTCTCAAACAGGTCGCGATGGGCGATTTCGGGGCGCTGGCCGCCGGGCAGCCTGCCATCGCCCTGCTGCACCCATACCGCTTTGGTGGTCCAGGCATTCTCGCCCTGCGCAGCGTAGGCGTGCAGGGAATTCGCCTCATCCGCCGGTGGCACCAGGCCGGGCTTGTCAAAGAAGAAGTAGAAGGCCAGCTTGTCGGGCGCGCTCTGTCCCGGGATGCGGGCGCGGAGGTTCTTCATCTCGCCCGGCGCCAGCGGCACTGTCAGGCTGCCACGCGGCCCCGATTCAGGCCCGCCATCGACCGACCAGAAAGCGCTGCCGTCGGGCGGCGAGAGGGTGAGCGTGATCGTCGTGTCGGTCTGCCCGGCGACCACGATCGCCGGGTCCGAACCTGTCGGCAGGGTGAGGGTGGCGGGGGTAGCGGGTGGCGGCCCCGGCCTTGGCGTGGGCAGCAGGGCCGGCGCCTGGCGGCGGATGACGGTGATGGTCAGGCTGGCTTGCCCGATTGGGGTGGAGGCATCGGTGCAGGCGATGGTGATGACCTGCTGCGACAGCCCGGCCATGTCCACCAGGAAGAGCCGTCCGGGCGAAGGCGCGGCGTTGCCGAATTTCGCCGTGACCTGGAACGGCTGGCGGCCGCCGCCGACATCGACCACCATGCGGGTGCGCGGCGGCAGGGCCACAGTGGTGGCGCTGGTGCTGGCGCCTGTATCCAAACCAAAGGCGCGCCCATCCTCATCGAAAAACCGCGCGGAGAGGGTCAGGCCGCCGCCGCCCTGGTTGATCAGCGCCACCTCGAAATCGCCGGATATCCCGGCATCGTCACCGAAGCCGATCAGCAGGTCGCGTACGCCAGCTTCGAAGGCGAAGCCGCGGGCACCCTGCGGCGAGGCGAAGAACCGCACCTCGGGCAGGTAGAGCCCGCCCCAATCGTCGCCGACACCGAATTTCGCCAGTATCTCCGGCGGCGTGCTGTTGTCGGAGAGGTCGAGCACGGCCTTTCTGAAGCCAAAGCCGATGGTGCGGGAGGATTTGCCGCCGATGAAGGCGTGGGGCGGGGCCATCGAGACAAGCTCGGCGATGGAGATGTCGCCCGGATCATCCAGCCCGGCCACGCCGGCGGAGAGGAATTCGAAGTTCAGGCGCCCCGGCGCGATCATGTCGTGGTCAAGCCGCATCCGCAGCCGGGGCAAGGTGATCACCACCTCGGTCAGGGCGTCATGCGGCGCGAGCAGGCCATCGGCGGTGAGCTGCGCCGGCTGCAGGAAGGGTGGCCGAAGTGTTGGCGCCATCAACACGAGATCGAGAGAGAAGCTGGCGGCCGGATACGCGTTGGGCGGAGTGGTCCAGTCGGCCATCGCGGCGCGGGCGGGCAGGAAGGAGGCGGCGGCCACAGCTGTGTCGGCCGCCTGGATGAGCCCGGAGGGCAGCAGCGGCACATGCAGCTCGAACTCGATCTTCGTCTCGCGCAGATCGAAGACCGGGGCGCGCCGCGCCGGGTCGAATGGTGGTGTCGCGTCGTCATTGCCGGCGGTGACGACCAGGCGACGATTGACGATGTCGATACTGGAACGGCCGGAGAATTCGCAGGTGCCGCGGATGACCGTGCCGAAATCATCGCGCGCCACCTCCCAGCGGGTGGCACGAATGACGGAGAAGGCGGCGTGCATCGGACCTAGCGCGTCTGCCTTCAGCAGGTAGGGTGCGACCAGATCGGCCAAAGCCACATTCAGTGGCATGTTCTGGGAACTCCGGACTATTTGCCGCAGATGATGAGCTTGATATGCCGACGCAGGTAATGCAAGGAAAACTCTGCTTGTGTTGAGGACGTCCGGTGCCGTAGCGCCAGGGTTTGGCCACCGCGCTGGTCGTGCCGCCTTGCTCGCCGCCCGGTGCAGGCAGGAGCCAGCGTGGTATCTGATCTGCGGGGGCGTTGAGTGTCGGGTATGGCCTAGGCTGGTGCGGCGGCTGTCGTGGCTGGCGGGAGCACCAGTATCATGGGCGCGTCGGCAATCTGGTCTCGTAGCTGTTGCCAGAACCGATCGCCATAGCGATCAGCACCCAGCAGCCAGAGTGCGGCGCGTGCGAGCACGGCGCAGTCCAGGGCCTCGTTCCGCTCGCGCAGCTTGGCCCATTCCTGCCGGGCAAAGCCGCGTCGGTCCTTCGCCGTGCGAAGCTGCTCGGCGACCAGCTGCTTGATCCATTCGGCATCCACCGCGCGCGGCAGATGCACCCAGCCGGACGGGAAGTCCTCTGCGTCGCCGCGGCCGAGCCAGAGGCGGCGATAGAGATCGGCCTTCCAGGTGGATACCGAGACGGTCCAAAGCTTGAGGCCGCGCCGCAGCTTCTGGCCGTTGACCAGCGCATCCACCGGCGTCGGGCCCTGGACCGGCTGGGCGCGGTTCCAGCCATCGATGCCCTTGGTCGGCGCGAGCCGCGGATCCCGCAGGCGCCGCAGCTGGCCATAGACAGCGGCCGTGTCCCGGCCGCCGGTGTCGACGCAGAGCCGGGCTATGCGCATGGCGCCACCGCCCTGGCGTGGCCAGTCACGCGCCAGCAGCTTCGCCAGTTCGTCCCAGGGCTCCCGATCCCGCGGGCTGCCTGTGATGACGACGTGATCGACCAGCCAGGAGGAGAACCCCTCAGCCCAGCCCCAGACGTCGCACTCGAGGCGATCGTCCTGCACGTCGACGCCGGCGGTGAGCACCAGTGCGCCAGGCGGCACCACGCCCATGGGAAAGTCCTCGCGGCGCTCGACCAGCCGCTCCCAATCCGGCGCCTCGCCCTGCTCCTGCCAGGTCTCGCCGAGGACAGTGTTCTTAAAGGTCTTGATATCCTCGGGCTTGCCCTGGGCCGCCTCCCAATCCCGGGCGATCTGTTCCCAGGACAGCCAGCCGACCGGCGAGTAGAGCGCCGAGATGTGGAAGCCGATCGTGTGCGGGTCCTGACCCTCCGCTGTCGCGCGCCATTCACCGTCGGCGAGCATGGCAGTCTTGTCGTGCTCCTGCATCGGATGGTCGCAGGCGGCGCAGTGATACTGCGCCGTCTCCGGCGCACCCTTGTCCCAAAGCAACTGCTCGAAACGCAGCCACTGCATCTCCCCGCATTCCGGGCACGGCACGAAGAACCGCCGCTGATCGGAGGCCAGGTACTCCCGCTCGATCCGGCTGCGGCCGGCGATGGTGGGCGTGCTGACCAGAAAAGCCTTGCGCCGCCAGCCAAAGGTGCGGGTGCGAGCCTCGGCCAACGCAATGGGATCGCCCTCGCCAGCGACGTCGCCGGGATAGGCATCCACCTCGTCGAGAAACAGAAACCGCGCCGTCATGGAGCGCAGCCCGACCGCACTGTTGGCGCCCGTCAGCACCAGAATGCCGCCGGGGAATTCCTTCGACAGCATGGTGTTGCCGCTGTCGCGTGCGCGGGCTGGCGCCACACGCTCGCGCAGCGCCGGCGTCTCCTCCAGCAGCGGGTCGATGCGCTGGCGGCTGAACCGCTTGGCCAGTTCCACGGTCGGCTGCACCGCCAGCACCGGCGCCGGTACGTGGTGCATGATGTAGCCCAACCAGCAGTTTCCGCTTTCGGTATTGTGCGTCGGGATCCAACCCGCGCCACAGAGATAAAGGTGGTTCGGCGAGTCCACTTCGATGCAACGGACCGGCACACTGGCGGTGGGCTCGATGCTGACAATGCGGCGTCGCCGGCTCTTGCCGGGCCTGCCCCGCGCGATAGGACGCATCCGCGCCACCTTGCGCGACAGCCGAAACATCGTCTCCTCGCAATAGGCGGTCCACGACACCCGCCAGTAGCCCAGAGACGTCCGATCCTGGCCGTTGATCACCTTGCGCCGCGAGGCCATGAAATACACGGTCGGCTTGTAACCAAGGCTGCGCAGAAGCTCGAGGATGCCGTCCACCAGGCAGCGATCGCCATTACAGAATTCGCAGCGCTTTCCGTCCGGCGTGATGCTGCCATCCGAATCCATCAGGCCTCGGATTAGGTCGAGCCGCTGCGCCCGGCTCGCCCGGAAATACGCCGCGGGTATGTGCTTGTTCTCCAGCAGATCCAGCATCCGCAACCGCGTCGTGAAGCGCGAGCGGTGCTGAACGCTGGCCGGCGTCTCGCCATCGTCAACCAGGCGGAATGTCGGATAGATGACGATGTTCGCGCAGCGGCCCTTCCGCCATCGCGGCAGACGAAACTGCGCGATAACGCCACATGCCTGGAGATGCTCGGCCGCCTCCGCATCCTCCTCGTGGACACTGATATGGTTCATGGCGGAGGAGCCATCGCCCAGCCACATCCCCAGGACGTAGGGGTGGATGATCAGGTCCTGGTCCGGCAGCTCGATGGGAGCGCAGCAGTCGATGGCAGAGCGATAACGCGAACCGCGACCGATGCGGACCCACTGGATCATCTCGCGCGTGTGCAGGACCC
>Ga0105048_10006943_pt1 | contig 18230 bp, 17 predicted proteins | sample MAT05_FD_78382 | JGI IMG/M metagenome (GOLD analysis project Ga0105048, IMG submission 78382) | Freshwater microbial communities from Lake Fryxell liftoff mats and glacier meltwater in Antarctica - MAT-05 | ecosystem: Environmental > Aquatic > Freshwater > Ice > Liftoff microbial mat | place... | reverse complement strand
GCTGCCGGCGACGAGCACACCTGCGCCATCCGCACCGACGGCTCGCTCGCCTGCTGTGGCTACAACAGTTCCGGACAGGTCGGGGTCGGCGACCGCATCGCGCGTGTCAGCCCGACCCCGGTGACGCTGCCCGAGGCGAGCCGCTCGGTGGCGGCCGGCTTCAACAGCACCTGCGCGCTGGGTGCCTCCGGCACGGTGCGCTGCTGGGGCCCGAAGCTGCGGACAAGTTTCGGGCGAGCCTGCCAGGTGCGCCGGGCCAGGGCGGCATCGGCAGCGTGCTGGAGCGGCTGCCGTTCGGCAAGCTGCTGGGCAAGCTGACGCGCCGCGAGCGCTGCGACCGCGACACGATGACCTGGGTGCAGGGATACCTCGACCGGGTCGCTGCCCACGGCCCAGGACGCGACAAGCCACAGTTGCGAGACGCCGCGATCGCCATGTTCGACGACGCGGTCTTCCAGAAGGCCTTTGGCAAACCGCTGCGCGAGATGTCGCTGGACGAGTCGCAGCAGCTCGCCCAGGTGGTGCACTCGGTGTTGGGCTGCCCCATGCCGGCCGAGCAACAGGCGCTGGCGAGCCAAACCCTGCAATGGCCGACGCCGCCGCTGCTGGACAACCCCCAGTTGAGCCGGCATCACGTGGCTGTAGCGCTGTTCGCGCAAACGGTGTACCGCGCCTGGGCTCAGCAGATGGTTGCGCGCGTCGACGGCTGGGAGACGCGCGACCCCTTGGCCGTCGATGCCGCCGAACTGAAGGGCGCGGCGTCTGCCCTGACCGTCTTCGGCAGCGCCGCCGGTCTGTCCGATGGCGGTGCCGCACTGCGCGGGCGCCTGGACCAGACCCGGGAACGTGTGGCTGCAGCCAACCATTCACAAGCGCTTCTGGCCCAGGCCGCCAAGGTACCGGCCCAGATCACCGACACAAACCCTGGACTCCCGGCAGTTGCAGGTGGCGCCGCTGACGGGGCTGCCCGGCGCCGACTACCTGAACGCTCTGTACAGCGCAGACTTTGCACGGCTGCGCAGCTTGGACCAGGCCTTTCGCGAGCCGTACCGGGCCAGCGTCGTGGGCATGGCGCAACATGTTGCGCCACTCGCCAACGCCTTTGCCGGTTTGGGTGGCACACGCCTCGACTGCGCAGGCCTGATGACCAAGGCCATCGACAACAGCAGCCTGATCGTCCCGATGTTCGCTGTCTATTTGGTCGAGTACGAAGGCCGCTTGGGCCCCTGTCTCGAAGCTGATGCCAGGTCCTTCAAGATCACGCGCGCCAGCGAAACCGTGTACCGGTACGGGTACGGGTACAGCAGCCACACGCACAGCATCAAGCACCCTGATCAAGTGGAGTATTTCAAGGTCAACCGCCGCTTCGCTTCGGTGTTCGAAAGCGTCGGTCTGACGAATCCGAATTCGGTCCTGGCCGGCCTGATCGACAACAGCATTCGCAACCGTGACCGTGTCGGCATCACCGAACTCCTTCAGGGAACCCGCGCCTTGATGCGGCGCATGGACAGGGAAGGCTGCGGCTCGCCGCTGATGCAGCGAATGAAGGCCAACATGCTGGCCTATTTCGAACAGTACCGCGAACGCAATCGTGAGGTCATCGACGCCAGCATCGGCCTGCGCGTTGAGCCCTCGGTAGCGCGCGGGCGGGAATTGCCGAGTCGCCCCGACGCCGCCGCAGAGCGCAGCATCAGATTGTTCGCGGGCGTTGCACACCGGTCAGCCCGTCACCCGACATGTTTCAGGCACCGCGGGCGCTGTGCGCTTGGCAGTCACGTGCTGTAGGGGCTGTTCAGCGGCGTGTGTCGGTGCTAGAAGTGGTCATGGCGAGGCCGTCGCAAAGGTGCACCTTGCCTTCCACTCAGAAGGAGCCAAGGCCATGTTTCGCGAACCATTCAAGCTGATTTTTATTGCCGCCGCGCTGTTGGGAACCGGTGTCGCGGCACACGCCGACGAGACCTGCAATTCCCCCTACGTCACGGCCCTCATCAAGGGCCAGGAAGATTTCGTCCATGTATGGACGCTGGGGGTCAAGGGCCTGGGCGACGGCAACGACAAACTGGTCACGGTCGACGCCAACCCGAAGTCTGCCCAGTACGGCAAGGTCATTCACAAGGTGGTGCTGCCTGGGCGCGGCGAGGCGCACCACATGGGGTTTACGGATGACCGACGCTACCTGTGGGCCGGGCGGCTGGACGACAACAAGATTTTCGTCTTCGACATGGCCAAGCCAGAGAAGCCCAGGCTCATCAAGACCATCAACGATTTCGCATCGAAGACCGGGTTCGTGGGTCCGCACACCTTCTACGCGATGCCGGGGCGAATGCTCGTCCAGGCGTTGTCGAACCAGGCCGACCACGGCGGCGCCACGGGCCTCGTGCTGTTCAACAATCGGGGTGACATCGTGAGCCAGACCGCAATGCCCACCGGCGAGATCGGCGGCGTGAAAGGTGATGGCTATGGCTACGACATCGGCATCAACCCCGCAAAGAACATGATGCTGACCTCCAGCTTCACCGGCTGGAACAACTACATGATGGACCTGGGCAAGCTGGTCAAGGACGGCGAGGCGATGAAACGCTTCGGCAACACGATGGTGGCCTGGGACGTCAAGGCCATGAAACCGACGAAGATCTTCGAGGTGCCGGGCGCCCCGCTCGAGATTCGCTGGTCGCTGAAGGAAGGCGACAACTGGGCCATCACGGCCACTGCGTTGACCTCAAAGCTCTGGCTCGTGAAGCAGGACGCCAACGGCGAATGGCAGGCCAAGGACGTGGCCACCATCGGCGACCCGGCAAAGATCCCGCTGCCCGTGGACATCAGCATCACGGCCGACGGCAAGGGTCTGTGGGTGAACACCTTCATGGACGGCATGACACGCTACTTCGACCTCAGCAACCCGGAGGCCCCGAAAGAGACCTACACCAAGCAGACCGGCAAGCAGGTCAACATGGTCTCGCAGAGCTGGGACGGCAAGCGCGTGTACATCACGTCGTCGCTGCTGGCCAACTGGGACAAGAAGGGCGACGACAACGAGCAGGTGCTGCGCGCCTTCGACTGGGACGGCAAGGAGCTGAAACAGCGCTTCGAAGTCGATTTCATTGCACTCAAGCTTGGACTCGCGCACCACATGAAGTTCACCGCGCGGCCTGCAGGCAGGGCGCTGTCCGCGCTGACACCCGCCGCACAGGTCGCACAGGTCGCGCAGCGGTGATGCGCGCGGGGCGCCGCGTGCTGCTGGCGCGTGCGGCGTGCGCTGCGATCCTGCCCTGGCCGGCCCTGGCGGCCACTGACGGCCAGACGGTTCCTGCTCAGCGCAGGCGTGTCGAAACCGCGCGCCTGCCTGCACCGGGCAGCTACACCTTGGCGCGCGTGATGGCGGCGCCCGACGGCACAGTGCTCAGCAGTCAGGGCCACTCGCAGCGCCTGCACTCCGTGCTGCGTGGCCGCCTGAGCGTGCTGTCATTCATGTACACCTACTGCCGCGACGCCGAGGGCTGCCCACTGGCGCGGGCAGCCATGGAAGGCTTGCACTCTGCGCTGTTGCGCGAACCGGAACTGGCTGCTGCCTCGCAACTCGTCAGTCTGAGCTTTGACCCCACCAACGACACGCCGCACCAGATGCGCATGTACGGCGGCGAGCGCATTGGCGATCCACGCCTGGCATGGCGATTCATCACCACAGCCTCGGTTGCCGCGCTGATGCCGCTGCTGCGAGGCCTGGGTCAGGACGTGACGGTGGAGGTCGATGCCAACGGCCGCGCCACGCGCACGCTCAACCACATGCTCAAGCTTTTCCTGATCGATGGCCGGTTGCAGGTACGCGAGATTTACAGCGTCGCGACATTGGACGCACAGGTGCTCTTGAACGATCTGCGCACGCTGCAACTGGAGCAGCGCGCGGCGCGGCCGTGAGCGCGTTGCGCGGCTCGGCCGTGAACGCGCTGCGTCGTTCGGCCGCGTGGGGCCTCGTCGCCGTGCTGCTGTGCGTCCTCGTGCCGAGTGGCAGCGTTGCAGCAGCGGAATCTGCGGTCACGCTCGGGCTGCCGCCGCTTCCCGCGGCGCAGGCGAGCCCACCCGCGGCACAGGTGGCGCTGGGCGAGAAGCTCTTCTTCGACCGCCGTTTGTCAGTCAATGGCACCTTGTCCTGTGCCATGTGCCATGTGCCGGCGCAGGGTTTCACCTTCAACGAGTTGCGCACGTCCGTAGGCATGGAAGGCGTGAGCCTGCGGCGCAATGCACCCACGCTGCTCAACGTCGCCTACGTGAACGCTCTTTTCGCCGACGGTCGTGCACTGAGCCTGGAAGCGCAGGCGTTGCAGCCGATGGTGCACCCCGATGAGATGGCGAATCGCGATATCGATGTGGTGATGGCCAACATCGCTGCATTGCGCGACTATCGCGCACCCTTGCAGCGTGCTTTCGGCTCGCCCAGGCCGACGCCGCAACGCATTGCGGCCGCTTTGGCAGCGTACGAACGCACGCTCTTGGCCGCGGGGTCGCCGTTCGACAGGTGGAGCTACGGCGGGCATGCAGGTGCGCTCAGTGCGCTCGAGCAACGTGGCCTCGCCCTCTTTGCCTCACGCGGCTGCGTCGCCTGCCATGTCATCGGCGAGCGCGATGCCCTGTTCACCGACGGCGAGTTCCACAACGTGGGCGTGCAGGCGCGCAGCGAGGCCCTGGGCGCACGCGATGTCAGCGTGATGCTGGTGCCGGGTTTGCTCGCGACGCTGAGCCCGCAGGCGCTGCAACGCATGGGCCTTGTTGACGCGCCCGACCGCGGGCGGCAGGAGGTGACCGGCCTCGGACGGGACCTGCGCGCCTTCCGCACGCCCAGTTTGCGAAACGTGGCCTTGACGGCACCCTACATGCATGACGGCTCATTCGCCACGCTGGAGGCAGTACTGGACCATTACGCCGCAGGCGGCACGCCGCTCGACGCCTGGCAGGACCCCCGCATCCAGCCCTTCAACCTCGATTCGGCCGAGCGGTCGGCGATCGTGGCCTTCTTGCGCTCGCTCACCTCGCCGGCGGCCGAAGCACTTGCGCGCCGCGCGCCGCCGCGTTGACGCCCGACGCACGCATTCCACCTGCAGACCCGCGAGTCAGCGGTTCTCGCGGTGCTTGTGCCTGAGGGCAGGGTGCTGCGGTGCACCTGCTGCAGGTTTTGCCGCAAATCTCGTGCAGCAGCTTTCGATGAAGCCAGGAACACCAATTGCTGGCTCGGGCTGCGCTCTTGTCCGAGCGTGCAAAGGAAGCTCATGCGCGCACTCACCTACCGGGGCAGTCGGGATGTTCAGGTCGGCAATGTGCCCGACCCGGTGCTGCTGCATCCGCAAGACCTGATCTTGCGCATCACCGCAACTGCTATCTGCGGGTCAGACCTGCACCTCTATCGCGGCAAGGTGCCTGGGGTAGAGGAGGGCGACATCCTCGGGCACGAATTCATGGGTGTGGTCGAGGAAGTGGGTGCCGGGGTCACGCAAGTGAAACCCGGCGACCGTGTGGTCATCCCTTTCGTCATCGCGTGCGGCACCTGCTTCTTCTGTGATCGCAGGCTGTTTTCAGCCTGTGAGACCACCAACGACAGCGTGGGCACTGCCATGAACAAGAAGAGCCTGCGCCCGCCGGCGGCGCTCTTCGGCTTCACGAAACTGTACGGTGGGGTGCCGGGTGGCCAGGCCGAGTACGTCCGCGTGCCGATGGCCAACACCGGGCCCTTGAAGATTCCCGATGCGCTGCGCGATGAGCAGGTGCTGTTCCTGTCCGACATCTTGCCCACCGGCTACCAGGCAGTGCTGAACGCCGGCGTGGGTCCGGGCAGCAGCCTGGCCATTTTCGGCGCCGGCCCCGTGGGGTTGATGGCTGCAGCCAGCGCACGCATGCTCGGCGTGGAGCAGATCTTCATGGTCGACCACCATGACTACAGATTGGAGTTCGCTGAAAAGACGTATGGCGTGACCGCCATCAACTTCGACCGCGTCGACGACCCCGCCGAGCAGATCATCGAAGCCACGCAATTCCGTGGTGTCGACGCCAGCATCGACGCCGTCGGCTTCGAGGCCAAGGGCAGCATGGTGGAAACCGCCATGACGACGTTGAAGCTCGAAGGCAGCAGCGGCGCGGTGTTGCGCCAGTGCATCGCTGCCACCCGTCGCGGTGGCGTGGTCAGCGTGCCCGGCGTCTACGCCGGCTTCATCCATGGCTTCCTGTTCGGAGACGCGTTCGACAAGGGACTGTCGTTCCGGATGGGGCAGACGCATGTGCAGCAGCACATGGCAGGCTTGCTGGAACACATCGGCAATGGCGACCTGAAGCCCGAAGTCATCATCAGCCACCACATGGCACTGGAAGACGCCGCCCGCGGCTATGCCATCTTCGACGAGAAAGAAGACGACTGTCGCAAGGTCGTCCTGACGCCTTCAGGACCAGCAGGAACACAGCTTGCCCCTTCCGTTGCCTGAGCCTTTTTCCCAACCCTGAACGGAGAGCCTTACATGGTCAACAACCCCACACCCAACACCGCAGGCACCACCACCATGAGCGGAGGCACCAGCACGATTGGCGGCACCACCACAGCATCGGGCGGCAATTCGAACACCATGAACCCGAGCGGCAGCGCGAGCGCTGGCAGTGGCAAGGACAACGACCGCTACCTGACCGGCCTGTTTCCCGATCGCGACAGCGCGGAGCGCGCATACAAGGGCGTTGTCGATCGCGGCTACAAGTCGGACGACGTCAACCTGGTCATGTCCGACGAGACGCGCAAACGCCATTTCAGCAGCGACAGCAAAAACCTCGGTGGCCGTGAGACCGAACTCGGCAACAAGGCTGCCGAAGGCGCCGGCATCGGTGCTGGCATCGGCGGCACGCTGGGTGCCATCGCCGCTGCGGTGGCTGCGGTCGGCACCAGCATTGCACTGCCGGGTCTGGGTCTCGTGATAGCGGGGCCACTGGCCGCTGCGTTGGCCGGTGCAGGTGCCGGCGGCGCTGCGGGCAGCCTCGTCGGTGCTCTGATCGGGTGGAACATTCCCGAGGAGCGCGTCAAGGAATACGAGGAAGGCATCAAGCAAGGCGGCATCCTGATGGGCCTTCGCACCCGAAGCGACGACGACGCGTCGCACCTCGAGAAGAACTGGCGCGACGCCAACGGGCAATCGGTCTTCCGCTGAAGCCCGCAAAGCGCGATTGCCAGCGCTTTGCTCAATTGAACAAGTCCCTGCTCATCTTCATGAGCAGGGACTTTTGCTTTGCCCCGCGAACTGAGCCGATGACCGTACGGGCGAGCGGCTAGCGCGCATTCCCCTCGTTGGCTTCACCCTCGGTGCCCACGCGACCGGGACGGTCGCCTTGCGCGCGAGCCTGAGCAGACTGGTGATGTTCGCGCTTGGCCTTCGTGACCCGGCGGTACTGCCACACCCCAATTGCCAGTACGAGGATGAAAGTGATCGAGAAGAGGTAGGGGATGATGCTGCTGGTTTCGTTCATTGAATGCTCCGTGTACCGTGAAGTTCGTGGGTTACATCAGCATCTCGAACAGGTACGGAGATGCCAAGGCAAGTGGGCGCAGGTGATGCCGGTGAAACTGCATTAAATGGCGAAGACGTCATCAGAACCATAGTTCATCGCCTGCTTTCGGCGTCAGACTGCGCCTACCACGCTCCTTGGAGAGAAGCGGTGTCCTTTCGCTGACAACTCACGTTTCGGCATCGCGCTTGAAGCCCAGGCTCTTCATCGCCTTTGAGAGCGTCTGGCGGGACTTCCAATAGTGAGACCACGGGTCCGCGAACTGAAATGACAGATGCTCACGCGCTGTGGCTATGGTCCAGTGGGCGCCGCTCTTGAGACTGGCCAACTCGTCCCACCCCACCGGCAGGGACACGCCCAGGCCGGGCCGCGCGCGCGCAGAAAAGGCTGCCGCTGTCGTGGCACCGTGGCCATTTCGCAGATAGTCGACGAAGAGCTTTCCAACGCGGTTGGCCGGACCACTCTTGGCCACGAACCGGGATGGAATGACGCGCGACAAGTGCTCGACCACCGCTTTCGAGAAGCTCTTGACGGTGTCGTAATCATCCTTGGGTGCCAGCGGCACGACCACGTGCAGGCCTTTGCCGCCAGAAGTCTTCAAATAGCTTTCGAGGCCCAATTGCTGAAGGAGGCTTCGAACAAGCAGCGCGGCCTCTTGAATATGTTCCCAGTGCGTCCCTTCGCCCGGGTCGAGATCGAAAATCATGCGGTTCGGTGAATCGATCTTTCTTGCGGTCGAGTTCCAGGTGTGAAACTCGATGACGTTCATCTGCGCGGCGCCCGCCAAGCCTTGCGCAGTCACGACCTCCAGCATCTTGCCGTGACCTGGCCACAGGGCTGCATCCAGTTCCTTCACGCCGGCAATCGATGTTCTTTCAGCGTGCTTCTGAAAAAATAGCTCGCCCTCGATACCCGAAGGGCCGCGCACGAAGGCGCAAGGTCGGCCTTTCAAGTGCGGCAACATGAAGGACGCGACAGACTCGTAGTAACGCACGAGGTCGAGTTTGGTGAGCCCGGTCGATGCGTCGACGACTCTTTCACCGTGGCTGACTTTGACGGAGCCGACGGCCGCAGCCGTGGAACGCTTGGCCGATCTCGAGGCGGGCATTGCCGAGGTGGTGGCTGCTGAAAAGGGCGCTGCTGAGAAGGGCATTGCTGCTGCGCTTTCGCGTCGAATTGACTTGGGCGGCTTGTCAGACCGCAACGCGATGTAGACCCCGTGCCGAATCTGCCCGTCGGGTGTCATGTGGGCGTATTCGACTTCGGCCACAAGCCTGGGTTCGACCCATCGCTCGGTTCCGGCCACGCGTCTGGACCAGCGGCCCGGTTTCGCGGCGCCATTGGTAAATGGCGCTGGGCCGGTCTCGAGTTTCGTCAGTTTCTTCTTGAGACCAGCAGCCTCGACGGTGTCCCAGCCCGTGCCCACACTGCCCACCGAGATGAGATTGCCGTTGTCTTCGTAGACGCCCAGAAGCAGACTGCCCACCTGCGCAGAGCCATCGCCGCGGTCGGTGTAGCCTGCAACGACAAATTCCTGGCGCAACTTGCATTTCAACTTCAGCCAGGTGTGGGTGCGTCGAGACGAATACGGCGCATCGGCGCGTTTGGCCATCACGCCCTCCAGCCGCAACTTGCAGGCAGACTCCATGACCGAAGCCGAGTCACCGGGGAAGTCTGCGCTGTATCTGACATGCTCGCTCTGTCTGTCGTCGAGAAACGCCTTCAGCAAGCGCCGACGTTCAACCAGCGCTACTTCGCGAAGATCGTAGCCTTCGAAGTAGGGCATGTCGAACAGGAAGTAGTCGATGCCGCTTGATGCAGTTCGGGTTTCGAAAGACTTCTGCAGCAGGTTGAAGTTCGGAATGCCGTTCTCGTCGAGCACCACGATTTCTCCGTCGAGCCATGCCGAGCCGATGTCCAGTGCCTCCAGTTCGGCCACCAGGCCTGGCATCTTGCTCGACCAATCATGACCGCCCCGTGTCATGAGCGCGACCTTGCCGCGTTCGATGCGCGCCATGATTCTGTAGCCGTCCAGCTTGATTTCGTAGAGCCACTCGCCTGAAGAAGGAACACGCGCCGCCAACGTTGCCAGCTGCGGCGCAAGTTTTGCAGGCAGCGGCGCCTTGACAGCTCGAGATGAGCTGGAGGAAGCGTTCTTTCCTTGTTCACCCGTCTGCGCAGGCAGCGCTGCGGTCTTGGCTTGCCGACCCTTGATCGGCTTGGCGATCACGCTGTCTGGCAGGGCCGAGACGACGTCGAATTCCGATTTGGGACGCGCATGCGCGTCGCCCTTCTTCTTGAACAGAATCCACAACTCCTGCTTGTCGCCGGTCTTGGAAATTTTCACGAGTTCCCACAGCCCGCGCAGTTTCTGCCCGTGCAGCCTGAAGAGCAGCTTGCCTTTGGCCAGGCCATCGGCCGCGTCTCCGACAGGTTCCCAGGTTCCCGCGTCCCAGACGATGACCGTGCCGGCACCGTACTGTTTCGGCGGGATGGTGCCTTCGAACGTGCCGTAGCTGAGGGGATGGTCTTCGACATGCACTGCCATGCGCTTGTCGGCGGGGTCGAGGCTCGGACCCTTGGGCACGGCCCAAGAGACCAGCACGCCGCCGAGCTCGAGCCGAAAGTCATAGTGCAAACGGCTGGCCGCATGCTTCTGCACGACGAACGAGAGCTGCGCACCGGTGGCTGCATGTTCGCCGCGCGGTTCGGCGGTGACTTCGAAGTCGCGCTTCGACCAGTATCTGGCCAGCGGGCCATCGAATGTCTGGGTCGATTGCTTCGCCATCGTCGATTTCCGTGTCAATCAACGCCTAGAGGTCTGCTGCCTTGCTGCGCTTCAGCCGACGGTAGGCATTGAAGTGCCGCAGGGCTCCTTGCTTGTCACCCTGGGCTTCCAAAAGAATGCCGAGGTTGAAGTGCGCGTCTGCGCAACGGCGATCCAGTGTCAACGCTCGTCCGTAAGCCTTGACTGCTTCTTCGAATCTGTTCAGATCTTCCAGCGCAATGGCGTGGTTGAAGTGAATGAGTGGGTCATGGCCGACGGTTTTCAGACAGCGGTCGTAGAGTTCAACAGCCTCTTGACTGCGACCCGTCTCGCACAGCAGGGCGCCGAGGTTCAGATACGGTGAGGCTTGGCCAGGGTCGGTGGCGATGGCGTGGCGGTAGGCGGCTTCCGCAGCCTCCTGGTTCTCTCGTTCAAGTGCCTCGCCCTGGCGGAACCAGTCGATGGAGGGTGGTGACGAGTCTGGTGCCTTTGCGAATTCGGCCACGCTGCCACCCAAGGGCGACATCTCGTAGTCCATCAGCAGCTGACCGGTTTCTGCCGTCCATTGGCCAGAACTGTCACGCACGGCGACTTCCGCGCCTACGGCACTGATGCCCAGACCGGAGAGCTGCATGTCTTCAGGCAGGGTGTCTCTCAGCTTGGCAAGAGCCAGCAATATCTTCCGAGGGGCAATGCTGGCCTGCTGCAGCTTGAAAGCAGTGCGCAGCATGACCAGATCTTGGAAAGAAAACCGATATTGATTGCGGGGCCCGCGCAAAGGCGCCACGAAGCCAGCCTGGATCAGCCCTGTCACCGACGAGCGAGACAGCCCGAGCATCTCTTGGACGCGCTTGAGCGTGATGAGTGATTCGCCCGCCGCCTGTTTCACTTCTTTGAACGCGTGCGCACCGCCGGTGTGACCTCCGGTTCCGCAGCTGGTGCCCGTTTGGCTCCTTTGCGCAGCTTGGGGTCAGGCAAGGCAGTGACGTTCGACGTTCGTTTGACCGCAGCAGTCTTGCTGGCGGTGGTCGTCTTCGCAGGGGGCTTCGCCCCCAGGCTGGCCTGCAAGGCGGCCATCAGGTCGATGATCTGACCGCTGGCGGGCGCTTCTTCGGAATGTGTCGAGGCAACAACTTCCTGACCCGCAATCTTTGCATCGATGGCCGCCAGCACGCGGACCTTCTCTTCATCCTTGAACTGCGTTGGATCGTAGGCCGGCTCTGAAATCTGGTCGATGAGTTGCAGTGCGAGCTGGAGCTCCGCCTTCGAGACGTCGACGGGCTCGATGCCGAGTTCGGCAAAAGAGCGCACCTCTTCGGCGTAAAGCAACTGCTGCAGCACGAGCCCCTCGTCGGTGGATCGCACCTGCACGACATACTGTTTGGCCTTCCAGGCCCATTTGGCCAGGGCCGACTGGCCGCTGCTGCGCATGGCTTCCAACAGCAGCGCATACGGTTTGCCACCGCGTTTGTCGGGCGCCAGCAAATAGGCCTTGTCGTAGTAGCGCGGGTCGACGGACTTCTCGGGCACGAACGCAACGATCTCGATGGCGTGGCTGCTGCCCTCTTCAAGCTTCTTGAGCTCTTCGGCAGAGAAAAGCACGAACTTGTCTTTCTCCACCTCGTAGCCCTTCACCATCTCGGAGCGGGAGACGACGGTCTGGTCCTTTTCCGAAACGTACTGCTGCTTGACGCGGGAACCGTCTTTCGCCAGAAGATTGAACCTGACGCTGGCGGCACTTTCCGTGGCCGAATAAAGCCTGACCGGAATGGATACGAGGCCGAAACCCAGGGTCAGCGAAGCAATTGAACGTGCGGCCATGAGCAATCTCCCGGTCAAAAGCGACGCAGTGGGAAATGTTAGGGGCAGCGCCGGCGCTTGTCATCGGGCCCGCTGTAGGACGTGGCCGGGTTTTGAGGGGTGCAGGGGCGGTGGACGCCGTGTCGACCGGTGTGGGCAAAGAGAGGCGTGCGCCCTCTGACCTGCCGCGGCAGGGCTGCGTGAAGGCCGCTGCCTGGAGGGCTGCGACTTGTCGCCAGGTTCCTAGATGTCCTTCGGCCGCGATGCGGCTTGCTGCGACCTGCGCTTTCGGCCAGCAGCGCCTATCTCTCGCACCAGCGAGACCGTGCCGAGCACAGCAGCCGCGCTGCCCATCGCCAGCGGCAGCATCGAATGAAGTTCGCCGCTGACCCATGCTCCCATGAGAAGGCAGGCAAAGCCGATGAGGTAGCTGCGGAAGGCAGCGCTGCGAAGGTGGCGCATGGCAGAGGCCCGGTCGAAGTATGGCTTCAGTGTGGCGCCACTGCGCAACCGGGATACGGTCGAAATCGACGGCGTAATTTGTGTAGTTCGTGTCTTCACCGCGCCAGCCGGGCACGGGAGATGCCCTTGTCCTGCCTCGCCGCGACGCTGCGGCACGCCGCCTGCCGCAGTCGCAGCCGCAGTGGACGGGAAAGAGTGCAGAGCATGTTGTTCGACAGCTGGCAGGGCATCGGCCGGGTCATTCTCGTTGGCACGCTGGCCTACCTGGCGCTTGTCTTGCTGTTGCGCGTTTCCGGCAAGCGCACGCTTTCGAAGCTCAACGCCTTCGACTTCGTGGTGACTGTCGCGCTGGGTTCCATCCTGGCCACGGTGCTGCTGTCGAAAGACGTGGCACTGGTCGAAGGCGTGGTCGCCTTTTCGCTGCTGGTGGCCCTGCAATGGCTGATTGCGTGGCTTTCGGTGCGTTCGCGCGTGGTCTCGAGCGCCGTGAAATCGGACCCGACGCTGCTGCTCTATCGCGGGCGCCTTTTGACTGCCGCAATGAAGCGCCAGCGTGTCACGCGCGAAGAAGTGATGGCCGCCGTGCGAGGCGGCGGACACGCTGGCCTGGAGGCCGTCCATGCCGTGGTGCTGGAAACAGACGGCAGCTTCAGCGTCATCGGTTCAGCGCCCGAACCCGACGCCTCGAACTCGGCATTGCCGTTCGTTCCTCCGCCGTAGCACGCTCAGTGCGATATTGCTTTCTGGTCCTTGGCGTCGGCTTCGGCGTCTGTCTTCTGCGCCCCGCGTATGTTCATGGCGGCCAGTGCCGCCTGCAGCACCACCAGCGCCCAGGCCTGGGTGGACACTCCCCACACCACCCACAGCACATTGCTCAGCAGAAAAACCCAAAAACCTACATTGCGCCTTGTTTCGCGACTGGAGCCGACCAACCATGCAGCGGTTACTGTCACGGCCATTGCGGGCCACTGCAAAAGGTCTATCGCCTCGTTCATTCTGAGTTTCCTGAAAAGTTGACCGCACGGCTGGGCTCGCCACCGATCAGCGGCTGACGAGTCTTTGGGCAAACAGCATGCCGTGAACCCTGCGCATCGTCGCAACCCGACTTCGGCGGCGAAAAGGCCGCTCTGCAGGGCAGGGACTCTGAAAACTCGCTCGTGCGCCAGCGTGCTGGTCCCGCAGCCGGCGCGCGAGCTCTGCGGCAGGTACATCGCTTGCCGCAGCGGGGACAACCTGATTCTTGGAACGAGCCTATGAAGAGCAATGCAGTCTCTCGCGTTCAGCGCCCCCACACCGGCATCACGCCAATGCGCCGCGGCAGTGCCGGTTCAGTCTATGCGGCGCTGCTGCGTGAAAGTGGCCGCGAGCCGGGCCAGATCGACGAACTTGCGCGCTCCGCGTCGCGCTCTTTCTTGCTCGAGCAGATCGATGCTGTTTCAGCGGTGGAATGCGACTTTCCCGAGCACCACCGGTTGCTGGCTGGCTGGCTCGACCAAGAGAACTGCGATGCGGCCGAGGGCTACCGGCAATACCTGGATGAGCGGCAGGCGGGCGCGCCACGCCGCTTCTTCACGAATCGCTCGCACGCCTTGCACTTTCTGCGCGCCGTTGCGCCGACCAAGCTGGTGGACGGTGCCTGGCTGTACGGCTTGCTGCCGCACTGGAACGACGACAGATTCGGAACGCTCATCCGCATCTACCTCGACGAGCTGGGCCAGGGGCAGAGGGCCCAGAACCACGTCGCGCTTTACCGCGACCTGCTTGCCAGCCATGGCCTGGAAAGCGCCGGCGCCGACCGCTTGACCGACGAGCACTGCACCCAGGGCGCCATTCAGCTGGCGCTGGCTCACCATGCCGACGAGTTCCTGCCCGAGCTCATCGGCTTCAACCTCGGCTACGAGCAGTTGCCCTTGCACCTGCCCATCACCGCCTACGAGCTGGCTGAACTGAACATCGACCCGTACTACTTCACGCTGCACGTCACCGTCGACAACGCCGCCAGCGGGCACGCGCGGCAGGCGCTGGACGGCCTGCTCGCAGCCTGGCCGCGCCTGGGGAACGGTCGCGAATTCTTCGCGCGCGTTGCCAGCGGCTACAAGCTGAACATGCTCGGCATGGGCGTGGCGGACGCGGTCGAGTCCTTCGACCTCGAGCGCGAGTTTCTCGGCATGCTGGCTGCAAAGGCCGTGGTGGGCGCACCCCTGCATTCCGACTATTGCGTCGTTGCTGGCAGGACGATGACGGAATGGCTGAACGAGCCGGCGCGCCTGCCCGACTTTTTGCACGCCCTGGAAGGCCTGGGTTGGATCAAGCGCGGCCAGCCCCCTGAGAACAGCCGGTTCTGGCGGCTGCTTCACGACGAAGGTGCCCCGATGTTCGGGGTCTTCTCGGCCTGGGAACAGGCGCTGGTGGCGGACTGGATCACTGCAGTGCCAGCATCTGCAGCGGGTACGACATCGACAGCGGCAGCGGCTGCGGCTGAGGCTGCGGACTCTGCGGCCCCACCGGCTTCGCCACGACGGAAGGCGCGACGCTTCCACAGACGGGCCGCCAAGCCGGCAGGTGCCGACGCCTCTTCTCCGCCGTCACCGCCCGCCCCCGGCGCCACTGTGGCCGACATCGTGAGCCGGCACCTCGCCGGCCTCGACGTCGACGGCAGCAGCGATTTCGATGCCGACTCGCGGCTGCTTGCCGGCCGTTTGTCCCACGTGACGGGGCGCAATGAAGCGATGGCCGAGCTGACCGGCTTGCTCTCGCCGGCCAACCACGCCAGCCCCGTCGGGCTGTTGGCCACACGCATCTACTCCGACTTGCTCGACGCCCGTGAATGACGAGGCCCTCTTCACGCTGGGCCGCGCGTTGCTGAGTCACGGCTATCGATTCACCACGGTGACGCCAGCTACCCACGCCCGGGTGAATGCACGGGGCGTCGACGACAGCCGCATCGACAACGACAGCAGCAGCAGCAGCGACAGCAACAGCAACAGCAACAGCAACAGCAACAGCAACAGCAACAGCCACAGCAGCCGTGCACTGGCCTCCTTGTTCGGCTGGAGCCGGTCGGTTCCCGAATCTGCGCTGCCCGCCCCTGTGCTGCAGGCGGGCAGGGCGGCTGGCGTGTTGGTGCCAGAAGGCAACGGCTTGAGAAGCACGCTGCGCGCTTCGACCTTGAACGAGCAGCTCTTCTTTCACTCCGCATTCCCGACGAACCAGGCCGACGCCGTCTTCTTCGGGCCCGACACCTACCGCTTCGTCACTGCCATCAGCGCCCATCTCGATGGCGGGCGCGCGGTGCACCGCGCTGTGGACATCTGCTGCGGCGCGGGCCCCGGCGCGGTGGTCGTCGCGCTTGCACGACCTGACGCCGAAGTGCATGCGGTCGACATCAACGATGCGGCGTTGCGACTGACTGCGGTGAACGCGGAACTGGCGGGTGCCACCCGACTGACGCCCCATCGTTCCAACCTTCTTGCGGCGCTGGACGGTGAATTCGACCTCATCGTCGCCAACCCGCCCTACCTGCTCGACCCCGGCGAGCGTGTCTACCGCCATGGCGGTGGTGGCCTGGGCGAAGGCCTGTCGCTGGCCATCGCCGACCTCGCCTGCACTCGGTTGGCGCCCGGCGGCACGCTGCTGCTCTACACCGGCTCGGCCATCGTCGATGGCGTCGACCGGTTTCGCGGTGCAGTGATGCCGCGGTTGCGTGAAGGCGGCGTCGAAGCGCGCTATGTCGAACTCGACCCCGACGTCTTCGGCGAAGAACTGCTGCAGCCGGCCTATGCCGAGGCCGACCGCATCGCCGCGGTGCTCGTCACCGCCAGGCGCGCGTGAAGATCGGCTCCAGTCGCCTTTAGTGCACCTTCAGTGCACCTTCAGTGCCCGGTGCGGAGGCAGCCTTCGCGGCCCGACTCGGCAGGCCTACAGTCAGCCATCGCGACGAGGAGGCAAGGCCAGATGTCGAACACAAGCAGCGAGCGGATAGAGCGAACAGAGGGCAGCCGAGACGCCGTGGCCGGCTCGGCCGGTGCCGCGCCGCCGCCCCGCCCGAAGAACCGTCTGAGCCCCAAGAAGCTGCTCCTGAGCAAGTGGACGGCGGTGGTACCGCGGCTGAAGGAAAAGCACTTCGTCGTCATCCGCGTCATCGAGCCCGAGCCCCCCGGCGTGCGCATCGATCAGATCGAACTCGAGGCGATTCATTCGCGGCGCACCTGCCTGCTGCACTGGCGCGAACTGACCGACAGCACGCATTGGCGCCAGGGCTGGGTTTGAAGCAGCCCTAGGGTTTTGGAGATCAGGGCAAGCATCGTGCGGCGCGAAAAGCCCCGCAGGGCCTTTAAGATGCGGCGCTGCAGCACAAGCAGACCGAAGAGCCCACACATCCGCATGGCCGACGCCGTCATCCTCGAAACCCGCGCCCTGACCAAGGAGTTCAAGGGGTTCGTCGCTGTCAGCAAGGTCGATCTCAAGGTCAGGCGGGGCAGCATTCATGCACTGATCGGCCCCAACGGCGCCGGCAAGACCACCTGCTTCAACCTGCTGACGAAGTTCCTCATCCCGACCTCGGGCCAGATCCTCTTCGACGGCCAGGACATCACGGCAGAGACGCCGGCGCGCATTGCCCGGCGCGGCATCATTCGTTCGTTCCAGATCTCGTCCGTGTTCCCGCATCTCAGCGTGCTTGAAAACGTGCGCGTGGCCTTGCAGCGCCAACTGGGCAATTCCTTCCAGTTCTGGCGCTCCGAGAATTCGCTCGACGCGCTGAACGACAAGGCCCTGGCGCTGCTGGCGCAGGTGGACCTGGAAACCTACGCCGGCCTGATGGCAGTGGAGTTGAGCTACGGCCGCAAGCGCGCGCTGGAGATTGCCACCACGCTGGCGATGGACCCCAAGCTGATGCTGCTGGACGAACCCACGCAGGGCATGGGCCTGGAAGACGTGGACCGCATCAAGCAGTTGATCAAGAAGGTGGCCGCCAGCCGCACCGTCTTGATGGTGGAACACAACATGAGTGTCGTGGCCAGCATCGCCGACACCATCACCGTGCTGCAGCGTGGCGCCACGCTGGCCGAAGGGCCCTACGAGCAGGTCTCGAAGAACCCCGCAGTCATCGAGGCCTACATGGGCAGCGCCAACACCGAATTGCAGGGCGCGCATTGATGCAGGCACCTTTCCTCGAGTTGAAAGACCTGCACGGCTGGTACGGCGAATCGCACGTGCTGCACGGCATCACTTTCGACGTGCACGAGGGAGAAGTGGTCACGCTGCTGGGCCGCAACGGCGCCGGGCGCACCAGCACCATGCGCGCCATCATGGGCCTGATCGGCAGCCGCAAGGGCAGCATCAAGGTGCGCGGCACCGAGACAGTGAACATGGCCACGCACCGCATTGCGCGCCTGGGCATCGGCTACTGCCCCGAAGAGCGCGGCATCTTCAGCAGCCTGTCGGCCGAAGAAAACCTGATGCTGCCGCCGACGCTCGGGCCCAGCGCCATGAGCGTCGAGCAGATTTACGCGATGTTTCCGAACCTGAAGGAACGGGCGCAGAGCCAGGGCACGCGGCTGTCGGGCGGCGAGCAGCAGATGCTGGCAGTGGCGCGCATCCTGCGCACCGGTGCGCGGCTTTTGTTGCTGGACGAAATCTCCGAAGGCCTGGCCCCGGTCATCGTGCAGAAGCT